>Ga0209283_10000404_pt1 | contig 21845 bp, 20 predicted proteins | sample CZO8metaG_2_FD_188354 | JGI IMG/M metagenome (GOLD analysis project Ga0209283, IMG submission 188354) | Vadose zone soil microbial communities from the Eel River Critical Zone Observatory, Northern California, USA - CZOApr15con2H1.8 metaG... | ecosystem: Environmental > Terrestrial > Soil >...
CTAACTAGTTTCCTCTTTGATATGCTCGGCCTCTGGAAGAAGCAGTCATTCTTCGCGGCGGTATCCCGCTACCTCATCGGGTTGGGGCTTCTCGGCGCCGCAGTCTCCGTGGCGGCGGGATTTGCCGATTATGTCCGCTTGGTCGCGGGCGGCATCGGCCAGGCGTTCGTCGACCAGCACCGTGTCCACAGCACCCTGGCGTACGGGACGACGGCCCTGTATGCCGGGCTGTTTGTCGCCCGCTGGCGCTGGGCCCGGTTGCCTTCCTCCCTTTCCCTGGCCGCGTCACTGGTCGGGGCTGTCCTGATTGGCGCGACGAGCTATTTGGGCGGCGAGATTCGGCGGGTCATGTAGTCCTCGGAGGCCCCATGGGACACAAGATCCTCATCGTGGACGACGAACCCCACATCGTGGAGCTAGTGAAGTACAACCTGCTCCAAGACGGCTATGATGTCGTCACGGCGTACGATGGCAGTGAAGCGGTGACGCGGGCGCACGAGGTACACCCCGACCTCATCATCCTCGACCTCATGCTTCCGTACATTGATGGACTCGAAGTCTGCCGCCGGATCCGCCGCGAGTCGTCGGTCCCGATCCTCATGCTCACGGCCAAAGATGGCGAACTCTCGCGCGTGGTCGGGTTGGAGATCGGGGCGGATGATTATGTGACCAAACCCTTCTCCCCACGGGAACTGACGGCCCGGGTGCGGGCCATCCTGCGTCGCGCCGCACGCGAAGACGCCCCGCCGACCTCGGGTCCCCTCCGCGGCGGCCGATTGACCCTCACTCCCGAGACCCACGAGGTCACCCTGGACGGCCGACCGGTGGATCTCACGGCCAAAGAGTTCGAGCTCCTTCACGTGGTGATGAGCCACCCCAACCGAGTGTTCACCCGCGATTTTCTGTTAGAGCACATCTGGGGATACGACTACTACGGCAGCACGCGCACGGTGGACATGCACATCAGCCGGTTGCGGGAGAAGATCGAAGATAATCCTGCCTCGCCCACTCACATCGTGACCATCCGTGGTGTGGGCTACAAATTTAAGACGGACGCGGGTCCCCGGGAGGACGAGCGCGATCAGCTCCCTTCGCGGTCGACGCGGACCGGCGAGGCGCATGAGGATTCGCGCCTGTGACAATCCGCCCAGCTCCGCCCCACCACCAGGGCCGCCCCAGGGGCGCTCGCAGCCGCCCGCGGGTAATGCGCGCTCCTGCTGCGACCCAATGACGCGCTCGATCCGCTGGAAGCTCACCTCGTCATACCTGGCACTCGTCCTGCTGGTCTTGGTCATCGTCACTGTCTACGTCCTGCAGGCCCTGCATCGCAGTTACCTCGCCACGTACACGTACGTCGTGGCCACCCAGGCGAAGGTCATCTCGCTGATGATGCGGGAGTACTCGGAGCAGAAACCTCTCGTGAAGCTGCAACCGATGGTCGAGACTCTAAAGTGGCGCAAAGAGGCCTCGATCCTGCTCCTCGACCCGACGGGTCGGACCGAGGCGAGACACGCCGTCGAACCCGAAGTCCAGCAGGCCTTCGCCGGGACGGAAGGACAGGCGGTGCGATTCGACCCGGCAAGTGGCGAAACCCGGATCTTCGCGGCCGCTCCCATCTACGCTCCTGATAAACACCTCATCGGGATCGTTCAGGTCTCTGCACCGGAGGCCTGGGTCTGGCGGCAGCTGGGACGGATGGCCCCCGCCCTCGCCACCGCGAGTCTCTTGGGTCTGGGCGCGGCGTTCCTCGTGGGGACGCGCTTGTCGCGACGCATCACCCGCCCCCTCCATGATCTCAGCCACGCCGCCGAGCGCATCGCGACGGGTGATCTTGCAGGTCGCGCGCCAGTGGATCAGACCGACGAGCTGCAGCGATTGGGCCAGACGTTTAACGCGATGGCGGACCGCCTTCAGCAGACGATCGAGGCGATCACTACGGAGCGCAAGAAGCTCGAAGCCATCGTGAGCGGCATGACCGATGCCGTCGTCGCCACCGACCGCCACGGACATGTGGTCCTCGTGAATCGGGCCGCCGAAGATCTCTTGGGGGTGGAGACCACCCGCGGCCTGAATCGGCCGGTCCAAGAAGTTTTCGGGGGAGAGCGGCTCCCCGCGATGCTGAACGATGCCACCGCGCACGGTCGCATCACGACGGCGGAACTCCCTCCGGGGTTCGTCGGCGACCGGGTGGTCGAAGTCCACTGCGCCCCCTACCGGGATGACCGTGGCGCCGTGATCGGGGCCGTCGCCGTCCTGCGCGATGTGACCGATCTGCGCCAGAGCGAGCGCCTCCGGCGGGAACTTACCGCAAACGTTTCTCATGAACTACGCACCCCCCTCACCTCGATCAAGGGATTTGTCGAAACGTTGCTGGACGGAGCACTGCGCGATGAACAGACGCTCCGACGGTTCCTGACGATCATCAACAGCGAAGCGAATCGGCTCGTGAAACTCGTCGATGATCTGCTCGATCTATCCCGCCTGGAGAGCAAACGGGCCCCGCTCGAGCTGCAACCCGTTGATGTCGGGGCCTTGGTGGCCGATACGGTGGATAAACTGCGACCCCTGGCGCAATCCGGCGGGCTGCACCTGAAAGAGCAGGTCCTCCCCCACGCCTGGGTCACCGCCGACCGGGACCGCCTAGAACAGGTCCTCACCAACCTGATCGACAATGCGGTGAAGTACACGCCGTCGGGGGGGCGGATTGACGTCTGTGTTCGGGCGTCCGCCGACGATGTCGAGGTCGCGGTCTCCGACACCGGCCTGGGGATCCCGCTCGAAGATGTGCCGCGCGTCTTCGAGCGTTTCTACCGAGCGGACCGGTCGCGGGCCCGCGGCCCCGCCGCCGAGCGAGGAGCGGGGACAGGCTTGGGTCTCGCCATCGCCAAGCACATCGTCGAAGCCCACGGCGGCCACATCAGCGTACGCAGTCACATGAAAGAAGGCACGACGTTCACTGTGACGCTGCCAAAAGCCCCGAACTGAAACGGCGAAACAAACTACCGGAGGTAGCCGATGGCCATCTTTCTCTTGATACTCTCTCTCCTAGGAGGGCTTGCCCTCGCCGGCGCCGCCGCGCCAACTACACCCCGGGCGGAACTTGCTTTTGTCGGGGTGGATCACGGTCTTCCCCAACTCTTCGTCGTTGGCGCAGACGGCGCCGAGCGACGTCAGCTCACTAGTGGGTCGGGATCGAACACCACACCGGTCTGGTCACCGGACGGTCGACGGATTGCGTTTATCCACCGCGACGGAGCGGACAGCCAAGTCTACGTCATGAACGCAGATGGCACGTCGCAGCGCCGCCTGACAACCGATCCAGGCTCTCATGCCTCCCCGGCATGGTCCCCGGACGGTCGAGAGGTGGTTTTTGTCGCGACCCGTGATGGAGAGTCCCAGATTGTCGCGGTGAACGAGAACGGGACGCGCAGGGATCTGACGCGCCCTCCCGGGGATCGACGCAATCCGGCCTGGTCTCCGGACGGCCGACTCATCGCGTTTCAATCCAAAGCCGGTAGCGGACCCTTCGCACTCTTCGTCATGGGAGCCGACGGGACGAATCTCCGCCAAGTTCCTACCCCGTCGTTTGGCCTTCAGCCAGACGTGACGAGCTTCGCCTGGCTTCCGGACGGTCGCCTCGCGTACACGAACCGTTCAGGGACGGCACAAGAATCTCTCGCCGTGACGAATCTCGATGGCACGGGGCAGCGGTTCTTGGGCACGGCCTCCAGCCCGGCTTGGTCCCCAGACGGCCGTCGGCTCGCGTTCGTCCTCTCGCGCGTCGGAGGAGCCCAGATCGATGTGCGCAACAGTGGTGGAGGCACGCCGGTGCGGCTCACGGACCCGCTTGTTATCAGCGTCCGCCCCACATGGTCACCCGACGGACGTCAAATCGCCTTCCTCATCATCGATGGGGGAACTGTGACCTTAACGGTGATGGATGCCGATGGCACCCACAAGCGGAGCTTGGGCTCTGTCTACGGTGATCTGAGCGCACGCCCTGTCTTCTCGTGGCGGCCGCGGTAAGAAAGGGAAAGGGAGGATCATCCTCCCAAGTAGGCGCGTTGGACCTCTTTGTTCGCTTGAAGTTCGGCGGCGTTGCCGGCCAGCGCGATCTCACCCGTCTGCAGAACGTATCCGCGATGGGCGACTTGGAGTGCCATAAAGGCGTTCTGCTCAACGAGGAGCACGGTCGTCCCCTGCTTGTTGATACTCGTAATCGTCTCGAAGATCTGTTCGACCAGAATCGGCGCCAGTCCCATGGACGGTTCATCCAGCAGGAGCACCTTGGGCTCGGACATGAGCGCCCGGCCAATTGCCAGCATTTGCTGCTCCCCGCCTGAGAGTGTTCCGGCTAACTGCGTACGGCGTTCTCGCAGCCGAGGGAACAGGGCTAACACACGGTCCATGTCCCCCCCGATCGCACCTGGGTTGGTGCGGGCATAGGCCCCCATCATCAGATTTTCGTGCACGGTGAGCCGGCCAAAAATCCGGCGGCCCTCGGGGACCTGCACCACACCCTTTGCCACGATCTCGTGCGCCGGGAGGATGGACAGATCGTTTCCGGACAGGGTGACACGCCCGTGCCGGGGCCGCAGCAGCCCGCTGATCGTCCTGAGGGTGGTGCTCTTCCCGGCGCCATTGGCGCCAATCAGCGCCGCGATCTCGCCCTGCTCCACCCGCACCGAGATTCCCTTGAGCGCATGAATCTGCCCGTAGTACACATGCAAGTTGTCAACTTCAAGGAGTGCCATCGTCCTCACTCACCCTACACGATCCACAGACCGATGGCCGTTGGCGACACTTAGTGGGCCACGGCGCGGCGGGTCCCTAGATAGGCTTCGATGACGCGCGGGTCGTTTTGTACCTCGCTGGGGGAGCCCTCGGAGATCTTGGTCCCATAGTCCAGCACGGTGACGGTTTCGGAGATACCCATCACGACCCGCATCTGATGCTCGATCAGGAGGATCGTGATACCCAATTCGTCGCGCAACTTCCGGATGAAGGCCATCATTTCCATCGTCTCGCGAGGATTCATGCCCGCCGTCGGCTCATCCAGCAGCAGGAGTTTTGGTTTGGTCGCCAGTGCGCGCGCGATCTCCAACCGCCGTTGATCACCGTAGGCGAGGTTCTTCGCAAGGTAGTCCCCCCGGCCCAGGAGCCCGACGAATGCCAATAACTCCATGGCCTGTCGGACCGCGCCCTGCTCCTCACGCACCACGTGCGGAGTGCGGAGGATCGCCCCGACCCAGCCGCTGCGGAGGTGCGTGTGCATCCCCACCAAGATGTTCTCCAGCGCCGTCATGTTCGTAAACAACCGGATATTCTGGTAGGTTCGGGCGATCCCCAGCTGGGTGACTTGGTCGGGACGCAGACCATTCAACGGGAGATCGAGGAACGTGATGCGACCCTGCTCGCTCTGATAGAAGCCCGTGACGCAGTTGAAGAACGTCGTCTTCCCCGCGCCGTTGGGGCCGATGACGCTGTGGATCGAGCGCTCCGCGACGTCAAGATCAAGGTCACTCAGAGCCACCAAACCCCCGAAGCGCTTGGTGAGCTTACGCGCGGTCAAGATAGCCACGTACTAGCCCCCGCCTTCCCCGCCGGTCGCGAGTGCTTCCTCGCGTGCCGGAGAGGGTCCCTCGTCGGGTCGGAACTCACGCGCGACAGAGACGGCCGGCCACAACCCCTCAGGCCGCACTTGCATCATCAGGATGAGAACTGCACCGTACACGAGGAACCGAAACTCGGAAAACTCACGCAATAGTTCGGGCAGTCCCACGAGAAAAAGCGATCCCACGATCACGCCTGGGAGGCTGCCGACCCCTCCGACGATGATCAGGGCGAGCGTGTTAATCGATACCAGCAACGAGAAAGATTGTGGAAAAACCGAGCCAATCATGACCGCGAAGATCGCCCCACCCATCCCCGCAAAGGCTCCGCCGAGGCCGTAGGCCAATAACTTGGCATTGATCGTATTGATCCCCACCGCCTCGGCGACGTCCTCGTCCTCGCGGATCGCCATCCACGACCGTCCCAGGCGCGAATCGCGGAGGCGGGCGGCGACAAACGCAATGAGCGCGCTCGCCGCGAGCGTGATCCAAAAGAGCTGCCCGAACTGTTTGAACTCAAACCCAAAGAGAACGGGTTTAGGGAGGTTGACGATCCCGCGCGCTCCACCCAACCACGGCTTGAGGAAATCGGACAGCACGAGCAGGCGGATGATCTCCCCAAATCCGAGTGTGGCGATTGCGAGGTAGTCTCCACGGATGCCGAGGATGGGCAACCCGAAGAAGATCCCGGCGATCAGCGAGACAAGCACTGCGACCGGCACCGCAGCCCAAAAAGGCAAATGTACCAGCGCATACTTCTCGGGGGTCGTCAGCAGGGCAACCGTGTAAGCGCCAATCGCGAAGAACGCGACAAATCCTAAGTCGAGGAGTCCCGCGAATCCTACTTCTAAGTTGAGCCCCAGGCCCATCAATGTGAACAAGCCCACGAAGACCAACACCTGGGAGACGAACTCCCCCAGAAAGATGGGTAGATAGAAGAGCACTACGACGGTCAGCAGCAGCACAAGGTAAAGAGATGCCCGGCGGTTCCGGGGCGTCATGTGAAGGAATCGCGTTCGGATGCTGGGTCTCCACCGCTGCCGCACTGCACTCCACACCACGGCGGCCGCGAGACCCGTCACTGCTCCCCGGACGACGAGCCCATCGTTATCAAAGAAGAAGGCGCGCACCAACGGACGGATCGTTCCCTCCTGCAGGAGCAACTGCAAGAGCTCCTGGAAAAGGCCCAGGAGCAAAACCGCAGCGCCCCCGGCAGACAGGGGCCGACGAATGGCCGGCGGCAGAATGGCGAATGTTCCTCCGAGGAGCGAGACGACCGTCCACGCGAGGACGACCAGGGGTATCCCCGCCGTTCCACGTCCGAACGAGAGGAGTCCAAAGAGCGCAGGGGACGCGTTTACGAACATGCCCCGGAGGTTGGCCGACGTGCCTACCACGATAAACGCGCAGACGACGACGCCCGACATTGCCCCTGCCAGCAGCGCAGCCCCCAGGGCCGGGATTGGTCGACGCCCGGCGCGAGCAGCCGCCTGAAGACCTGCCGCCAGCCCGGTAAGCAAGAGCAGCGTGTGGCCGAGCGAGATCACGCCGACGATGATCGCCTTTCGGGCAAAAACCTCGACCATCCCCACCAGGCCCAGGAACACCACGGCGGCTCCTGTGATCGCCCCGAGGAGAAGAGAACTTGTCCAGCGCGATGCCTTCACCACCACCGCCCTCTCATTTAGGCCTTCTTCGCTGCTAACCGCTCCCCGAGGATGCCCGTTGGGCGGAAAATTAGAACCAAGACCAGCATCGTAAACGCAAATACGTCCTTGAGCTGATTGGGGGCGGGGATCCCCAGTCCGTCCAAGAAGAGGATCGGACCCGCGGACTCGATGAGCCCCAGAAAGAGTCCCCCCACCATGGCGCCTGGGATGTTGCCAATCCCCCCAAGGACCGCCGAGGTAAACGCCTTGATCCCCGGGACGAAGCCCATGAAGAACCACACCTGCTTAAACACCAGCGCGTAGAGCACGCCTGCCGCCCCGGCCGCCGCGGCACCCACGCCGAACGTGACGACGATCACGCGGTCGACGTTGATGCCCATCATCGCCGCGACCTCCATGTCCTCAGAAACGGCCCGCATAGCTGTGCCGATCTTGGTGCGCATGACGAACAGATACAGGGCTACCATCAGGAACACGGCACCGACGATCGCCACCGCTTGCGTGCGGAGGATCCCAATCCCCGCCACCACCATCTGGCCCTTAAAGAGCGGCCAGTCCGGATAGGCCTGGAATCCCGCACCGAAGAAGCCGCGGAAGGTGTATTGCAAAAAGAACGATGCGCCAATCGCAGCGATCAACGGAACCAACCGGGGAGCCCGCCGCAGGGGACGATAGGCGATTCGCTCGACCAGGAGCCCGACGCCAGTCGCCGTCGCCATGGCCACGACAAGGACGATGAGCAAACCAAGGAATGGGTGGCGGGCGAGGAAGCCAAATCCGTTAAGGGCCGCGGCAGCAAAATATGCGGTGTAGGCCCCGCTCATGAACACTTCGCCGTGCGCAAAGTTGATCATGCGCAGGATCCCGTAGACCATCGTATAGCCCAGTGCGATCAGAGCATAAATGCTGCCCTGGGAGAGACCGAAGATGACGATGTCAATCCACTGCGCAGGACCGTACTTGCCGGAACTGAGCGTCCCGTAGGTTCCCACGACGACGACGAGGACCACCGTAATCCGGAAGGCCCAGAGGAACAGCGAGATCAACGAGAAGCGTTGCCAGAACGTCCGCCCCATGCCCCACCGCGTACCTACGAAGAAGGGGGATGAGCTACGACTTCGCAGCCCATCCCCCTACACACAACCTAGAACTTACGCGTCTACTTCACAACCGGATAGATCGGCTTGGGGTTGGTGACCCCCGGATCCCACTTCGACGGATCCCCCGCTGTAATCTGGTAGACCGCGAGGTGGGGATCGGCACAGTCCCCGTATGGGTTACACGTCAACGTGCCGGTGACGCCCTTCCAACCCTTCGTCGCGAACAGCGCATCCCGCAGGGCTTTGCGGCCAATGTAGAGGTTGCCTGCTGCGTCTGTCTTGCCCACCTTCTGTATGGCCTGAAGAATCAGGTTGGTCGCATCGTAGGCGTGCGCGTGGAAGATCGACAGCGGCTTGGTTCCGTACTTCTTCTCGTACTTCTGCAGGAAGACCGTGTAGATGGAACCAAGCACCTCAGTCCTGGTGTCAGGACTGCTTTGGTACATGCCCGTCGCGGCGTCGCCGGCTGCCTTCAGGAAGTTCGGATCGAAAAGTCCGTCGGCGCCCATCAGCTTGACGTTTGCCAACCCCGAGACTTCCTTGGACTGCCGCGCGATAAACCCGCCTTCGGCCACAAAGATGGGGAAGTAGATGAGTTCCGGCTTGGTTGCCGCGATCTTCGTCAGAACCGGCCGCATGTCCGTGTCGCCGACGTTGACCGCCTCTGCGGCCGTGATCGTCCCGCCCTGCTTCTTGAAGCTGGCGGCAAACGCATTCGCCAACCCCTCAGCGTACGGGCTCCCGTCATGGATTGTGGCGACCTTGCTGAGCTTCAGGACCGTGCGGACGAACGTTGCCCCCACAGCGCCTTGGACGAGGTCGTTGTGCGCTGTACGCAGGTAGCCGTTATAGTCGGCGCTGCGTTTGGGGTCGGTGAGGTCCGGGGCGGTGTTCGCGGGCGAGACCGTGGCGATCCCGGCCTTCCAGAGAATCGGTGCCCCTGGACGTGCCTCGCTCGAACAGGTCGAGCCGACTGCTGCGACCAGCTGGTTATTCGCAGCCAACTTCGTCGCCGCGGTCGTGCCGCCCTCAGCGTTACATCCGGTGTCCTCACCGATCAACTTGATCGGGAAGCCCAGAACTGCTTTCTGGTCGTCAATCGCAATCTCAATGCCGTTCCGGCTGTCGATTCCCAGGTTCCCGTTCGGGCCCGTGATCACCAGCCAGTACGCGATAGTGATCGGCTGACCCTTGCTGACCTTCACCACACCGATCGAATCCGTGACCGGCCCCATGGTGGCGGCAGGCGCGGCAGGTACGAAGTAACCACCGACGGCGAGTAGGACAGACACCGCCAGTGTAATTAAGATTTGAAGTCGCTTCATTACACAATCCCCTCCCTTGACCGCGATTCTGATTTACTTTAGTAAAGCGTCTGGAGCGGGTATCTGGTTCGCTTACCCCCCTGCTCAATCCTCTACCAGCACCTGACCCGCCGGCTTCGCGGGCTCCGCGCGCAGACCGGAGGCCGGACTCCAATCAATCTCCCTGCATACGGCCAAGCGGGAAGGCTCCTCAAGCCGGAGGGCGGAAATGATGGTCGTAGCCCCGGGGGGCGGCAGGCCAGGTCAGTTAGGGGTAGATCCCTCGCGTCATGAGCGCGTCTGCGACCCGCTCGATCGCGCGGATCAGAGCGGCCGTGCGCATCGTCACCTTGCGGTCTTGGGCGGTCCGCAACACCTGCCCGAAGCTGCGGACCATGATCCGTTCGAGGTTCTGGTTGACTTCTTCCTCGGTCCAGAAGAACTGTTGCAGGCCCTGCACCCATTCGAAGTACGAGACGATCACCCCACCCGCGTTAGCGAGGACATCGGGGACGACGAAGATTTTGCGGCTCTCCAAGACTTCGTCGCCATCGGGCGTGATCGGCCCGTTGGCTCCCTCCACGATCAGCCGGGCTTTGATTCTCGACGCGTTCTGGGCATTGATCTGCCCTTCTAGCGCGCTGGGAATCAGGATGTCGCAGGGGAGTTCGAGCAGTTGCGCATTCGTGACGCGCTCGGTCCCGGAAAACCCCACCACGCTGGCGTGCTCTTCTTTGAACTTCAGGAGGCCGCGGGGATCCAGTCCCTTTGGGTTGTAGACGCCGCCGCCGGAGTCGCTGGCTGCCACCACCGTACAGCCCAGATCGGCTAAGAGGTAGGCTGCCACCGACCCGACGTTCCCGTAGCCCTGCACGACGACCTTCGCCCCGTTGAGCGACATCCCCAGGTGCCGACAGGCTTCCCGTGCGGCAAAGGTCACGCCTCGCCCGGTCGCCTCGACCCGGCCGTAAGACCCCCCGATGGACAGCGGCTTCCCGGTCACGACGGACGGGGTTGAGTAGCCACGGTGCATGCTGTAAGTGTCCATGATCCACGCCATGGTCTGCGGGTTCGTGCCGACATCCGGGGCCGGAATGTCGCCATCGGGACTGATGAGAATGCCGATCTCCGTCGCGTACCGGCGGGTGAGGTGCTCAAGTTCCTCGCGCGACAGGTCCTTGGGATTGACTATCACCCCGCCCTTCGCCCCACCGTACGGCAGGCCGACCGTGGCGCACTTCCAGCTCATCCACATCGCGAGCGCCCGGACTTCGTTCAGGGTGACATCTGGGTGATAGCGGATGCCGCCTTTCGTGGGCCCCAACACTGTGCTGTGGTGCACGCGGTAGCCCGTGAAGATGCGCACGGACCCGTCGTCCATCTTCACGGGGAAGTTCACGGTGAGTTCTCGTTTCGGGAAGGCGAGCAACTCGCGGATGCCGCGTTTGAGGGGCAAGTAATCGGCCGCGATATTGTACTGCCGCAAGGCCATCTGCCACGGATCTTCATGGGGAGTAATGACTGCTGCCTGGGCTGTCATGGACGACTCCTCCTCGCGTGCGGCAGGTTCGGAGTTTGCCTCTGGTGTCCGAAGTTCGGGGGCAATCCGCCTTCTCCTACCCGCTCCACTAGATGCCTTCCCCACCCCCGCGGGTCAATGCACTAAGGTCGACACCGGCACCAATTCAATATCCTGGCGGTCGAACTCCCCCAACAGCTCTTGGAGGACCTGCGGGGTCATGCGCATCGCGTGGCCAATCGCGATCGCTTGCTTGCGTTGGAGCGCCACGGCAATCAGTTCGCGCAGCTGCGCGCGGATCGGCTCGGCTTGGTTCTGATTGTCCAAAAAGACTGCCCGCGAGGCCGTGGGAATCTGCATCTGCGCGGCCAGACGTCCCGCGATCGTGCGCGGGGAGGTGACACTATCGACAAAGAAGAGCCCCCGGGATTTGATGACCTCGAGCACGGCGCGCATCACTCGCTCATCGGCTGTGGCTTTTGAGCCCTCATGGTTGTTGATCCCGATCGCCCCCGGGACTTGATCAAGGTCCGCAGCCACGGTTTGCGCGATCTGAGTGTCGTTCATTGCGGTTGTGATCCCCCCCGGACCCAGCAGCAGTTTCGGGTCTTCGGGCTCGAGGGGTAAGTGTAGCATTACCTCCAGCCCCTCCTCTTCTGCTTTGAGCGCAACCTCACGGGAAAACCGCAGCCCCGGCAGGACAGTAATCGTCACCGCCCGGCCCAGATCGATAATGGCCTGCGCGTGCACGAGGCTGCCACCGGCATCATCGAAGAGGATGGCCACGCGCGCCGCCGGGGTAAACGGAATGAGCCGGATCTCGTCGGTGACGGCCTCCAGTCCCGCACGCCGGATCCCCACCTGAATGGCGGTCGGCGTCTGCGAAAGGACCCGGCCGCCCACCGGTATGACCCGCTGATTGAGCCGGCGGACGAGAACGCTGACCCGACCACGCGCTTTGATCTCAAAGGTGCGTGTCGTCCACTGGTACACCTCGCCCCGTTGCTGCGCCGTGCGGGGCCGTGTGGAAGATGTGATGACCGTGGCATCCTGATCGAGCACCGCGCGCACCGCAGTGTCGACGGCGTCGTCACCGACGCCAGTTCCGGTTCGCCCGCCTGGGAGATTCGCCGGGGCGCGCGGACCCAGCCACCACCCCTGGGAGAACCCCACACCAACCAATAGCCCAACGACCACGACGATGGCAGCCACAGGGACCGGCCGCACCGCGCGTGCGCGGATTCGGGATCGGCGTCGATTCATGCCAGAGGGAGGAGGCGTCTAGGCGGCTGCGGCGAGCCTCGTTGCCGACAGCACCCGTACGTGTCGCAGATCACTTCGACCTAGCTTCTGCTTGAGAATCTCGATGGCCCGCGCAAGCTGCGCGGCTCGCATCTGCTTGACCTGTTCCTCCACGACGTCGTCGGGTTTGCCCTGGAGACGGGCGCGGATCGCCTCTTCGGCCTCGCCCACCACCACATCGGGTTGCAGCCCTTTGTGGTGGATATCGTGCTCTGACGGCGTCAGGTACTTTGCGGTTGTGATCGCGGCGCCCGAGCTCATCGGCAGGTCGACGATCGTCTGGATCACGCCTTTGCCGTAGGTCTTCACCCCCACCAAGACCGCCACGTGGTGATCCTGCAGGGCGCCGGAAACGATCTCCGACGCGCTGGCCGTAAACTCATTGACCAGGACGACGGTGGGGAGGGTGATCTTGGCCACGCCGCTGGTGGCGCGGTCGGTCTCCTTGCGCCCGTCACGGTCGACGGTGTGGACTCGCGCCTGTCCGGCGGGCACGAAATGGTCGAGCACCTGCAGCGAGATGTCCAACAGACCGCCTCCGTTATTACGCAGGTCAAGGATGAGCGCTCGGGCACCGGATTGCATGGCCGCGTGCAGCGCGCTTGCGAACATTTTCTCGGTATTGTCATTAAACGTCACGAGGCGGATGTACCCGATCCCGGCCTGCTGCAATGTCGCCTGCGTGGAGGCATCAAGCGTCTCTCCCCCCTCCGCCGCGAGCATCTCGATGCGGTCCCGCACGATAGTTTTGGTCAACAATATCCGATCGCCCCGTTCGATGCCGAGAGTGACCTGGGACCCTCTCGGTCCGCGGATGTGCGCCACGGCTTCGGGCAGGGACATCTCCGCGGTGGGCAGGCCATCGATCGTGTTGATGCGGTCGCCCGCGCGGAGCCCCGCCCGCGCGGCCGGGGTACCCGGGATCGGTTGCACGACAATTAAGCGCTTGTCTTTGAGGTCGATAAGAATCCCGATCCCGAAGAAGTAACCCTTCTGGTCCTGTCTGAACTCGTCAAAGGCGCGGGGGTCCATGAACCGCGTGTAAGGATCTCCGAGAGAATCCAGCATGCCTCGCGCGGCGCCAAAGTAGAGTGCGGATGCATCGGGAGCCGGGGTACAGCGCTGGGTCGCGGCAGTCACCAGTGCTGCGACGCGCTCCGGGGTGGCGGGGGGCGCAGAGGTATCGGCGACGGTGCGGGCGCATGACGATCCGCTCGCCTTCAGAACGCCGTCGCGGGCACCGGTGTATAAGGTGGAGTCGTTCACTGTTGCATCGATATACCGCAGGTGCACTTCACGGACGACGGCTTGCAGGAGGGTCTGGCCCTGAGCGAAGGCGGCGGGCTGACCATGGAGACTGAGCGACGGCCAAAGCACACCCAGGCCAGCGGCGAGGGCAACAAGAACTACCACAGCGACGACAACTCGGCGAATGACCATACCCACCCCGCGATCCCGCGCATTGGGCGGCGGGAATCGGACTCATTTTACTCGCCTGCTCAGCGCAGGTCCACTCACGGCCCCTGCGGGTCAGAAGCCTTCGGGGTCGACGGGAGTGCCGTTGATGCGAATCTCAAAGTGGATGTGTGGGCCGGTGGAGAACCCCGTGTTGCCCACGCGGGCGATCACTTGGCCGCGGTGGACCTCATCGCCGGAGGGGACCAGCGACTGCGAGAGATGACCATACAGCGTGGAGATCCCCTGGCCGTGATCGATGACGACGATCCTTCCATACCCCCCGAACCAACCAGCATAGATCACCCGGCCATCAGAGGCTGCGAGCACAGGCGAGCCCCATACGGCAGCGATGTCGACGCCGGTGTGTACGTGCATGATGCCCCACACCGGGTGTCGGCGGAGGCCGAACCCTGAGGTAATCGCACCGCGCGAGGGCCACATAAACCCAAACGGCGTCCGGGCCTCCGCCACGTGCGGGCGCAACGGCGGGGCCTGAGCGCCGCGGATCATCACCCCGAGGTCGCGGGAGTTCACCTCCAGCTCACGCACCATGCGTTCGTACGCCGCCCGCTCGGTCTGAATCCGTTTCAGCATCGTGCGTTTCGCCCGCTCTTGAGTCACGATCTCTTGCCGGCGGGCCACGGCATCGGCGGTGAGGGCTCTTAGGTACGCTTGATCCTCGGACAGCGTCGTTTGCAACTGGCGGCGGCGGGCGGCTTCGACACGGTACGACTCGATGACTGTGGCATCAGCCGAGACGATGGTCGCGACGCGGTGCCAGTGGACGATGAACGAGGTGAAGTCGTCTGCCCCGAGCAAAACGTCTAGGTACCCGGTCTGGCCGTATTTGTAGATCTCTCGCAACCGGGTCCCCAGCCGATAGCGCCGCGATTGGAGTTGCTGGTTGGTCTGGGCAAGGCGCACGGCCACGCCTTGGGCGCGCGTCTTCGTCTGGCGCGATTCCGCCGCCAGTTCGGCCAGCCGGCGTTCGGCCTGTTCTTTGGTCCGATCGACCCCTTCTAACTCTCCGAGCAGACGCCGTTCCTTTCGGCGCACCAAACCCAGGCGGCGTCGCTGAGCGGCGAGCTGGGTCAACACCTGCTGCAACTGGCGTTCGACCAACTGCAGGGGCGCAGGGAATCCTTCGGTCTGGGCTCTGGCGTCGGGAGCGAGGAGCAGCAGCCCTAGGAGAACGATAACGCAGATCTCCGAGGTCTTTCTCATGACGTCACGAATCGGCGCACAGCAATAAGGCTCCCTGCAGCGCCAACGATCACACCCGTGGCGGCGACCACAATCGCGACCGATTGCACGCCGCTCGTGACTGACACCAAGGGGAAAAATGGCAAGGCGCTTGCTACCCGTGCGGCACCAAGAGCGTAGAGCCCAGCCAGTACGACGGTCGCCCCCCCGGCCGCCACAGTCCCCTCAAGGACCCCTTCCAGCAGCAGCGGCCACTGGACGAACCACCGGGTCGCGCCCACCAACCGCATGATCTCGATCTCCCGCTGGCGCGCGATCACGGTGAGGCGGATGGTATTCACGACCACAACAAGAGCGACCCCAGAGAGAAACAGTGTCAGAACTCCGGCGAGCACCCGGACCCCCTGGATCAGCGCCAGCAATCGATCAAGGACCTGCGCGCCATAGGTCACTTCGTCGACCCCGCTCACATCGCTGATGGCTGCGGCGACGACGCGGGCGCGTGCGGGGTCCACCAGCCGCACCTCCAGCGAGTCCGCCAGCGGGTTGGATGATTCCAGGTCGGAGAACGCGGCGCTGTCTCCCAACCGCTGCCGCAAACGGCCTAACGCGTCGGCGCGGCTCACAAACTGGACCGACGCCACCTCGGGTATCGCGACGATTGTCTCTTGAACGCGGGTGAGCGCTGATGAGGACAACCCGTCGCGCAAAAAGGCCACGACTTCGACCTGCGCCTCCAGCGTGGCCGCCACATGTGAGAGGTTCAGACCCAGCAGGACAGCAGTACCCACGACGAGCAGTGCGACCATGATCGTCGTCACCGCAGCAACCGTCATCAAACCGTTTCGCCGGAAGCTCGTGCCCGCATCGGCCGCAAAGGAAATAGCCCGTCCCACCACGGCGTACACGCGACGGATGCGGGACGCCATTTAGGCCTCTACGGCGTACAAACCGCGCGATTGGTCCCGGACCACCTGACCGCCTGCCAACTGAATGACGCGGCGCCGGAGGATGTCCACGATCGTCTTGTTATGGGTGGTGACGAGTACGGTCGTGCCCTGCAAGTTGATCTGGGAGAGGAGCTGGATGATCTCCCACGAGGAGTTGGGGTCGAGACTGCCGGTCGGCTCGTCGGCCAGCAACAGCGGAGGGTTGTTCACAATCGCGCGGGCGATGCTGACGCGCTGCTGTTCCCCACCCGACAATTCGAGGGGCATGGCGTCGGCCCGAGCGCCCAGGCCGACGAGTGCGAGCACCCGCATCGCCCGCGGCCGTAGTTCTTCGGCCGGTGCCCCAATCACCCGCAACGCAAACACGATGTTTTCGTAGGCGGTCCGGTTGGGCAGCAGTCTCCCGTCCTGAAACACGACCCCGAGCCGTCGCCGCAACTGGGCCACCCCGCGGGGCCGCAAGCGAGTGACATCGCGCTGGTACACGGTGACCCGCCCGGAGGTGGGAAGCTCGTCGCGATAGATCAGGCGCAGGAGGGTGGACTTACCCGTCCCCGTGGGGCCGACAATAAAGACAAACTCCCCCGGCTCAATCCGGAGGGAGACGCGGCGGAGGGCGTTGACACCGTTCGAAAAGACTTTGGTGACGTCTTCAAACTGGACCATGCGCTGCTCCGAAGAAAGGGACGATGATTGGTATGTTGAGACGTCTTGGGTGCGGTTCGCCACAGCACGGACTTTCCCTTTCCGCTAAGCCGCGCCGGCGACTCTCCCCCTGCTCACCGCCACCATCCGGACCTTCCGGCAGGGAGGCTCGGCCTGCGTGCCTTAGTGCCTCTCGGGACTCCACGTGAGGTTCCAGGAGCGAAGGACCGCGAACGCGCGGTCATCGGTCATGTCCAGTGTGATGGGGGTGACGGAGATCTGGTTCGAGGCGAGCGCCCACGTGTCCGTTCCTTCAATATCCTCCTGCGTGGACGGATCCCCCGTGAGCCAGTAGTAGGCCTGGCCGCGGGGATCCACCCGCTTTTCCAACCGGCTGATGTAGCGCCGAGCACTCTGGCGAGTAATCGAGACGCCGGCGATACCATGTGCGGGTAGATTTGGGACGTTCACATTGAGCAGGGTGTCCGTGGGCAGACCATGGAGCAGAATGGCACGGACCAACTCCCCGGTGAAATGCGCTGCTGCAGGAAAGGTAGGGTCGGTGAAGGCAGCGACGGAAACCGCGATACTGGGCACGCCAAAGATCGCTCCTTCCATCGCGCCAGATACTGTCCCCGAGTACGTGAGATCACGGGCCAAGTTGGGCCCTGCGTTGATGCCAGAGAGTACGACGTCAGGCCGTTCGGGGACCAGCTCGAGGATGCCGAGCGCCACGCAATCGGCCGGCGTGCCATTGCTTACCCACGCCGCCGTCGCCCCCGCAATGACCGCCGCGCGTGCCCGCAGCGGTTTGTGCAGCGTGATCGCGTGGCCGGTCGCGCTGCGTTCACCCTCCGGCGCCACGACGAAGGTCTGCGCGACGGGGGCAAACTCATTTACAAGAGCCTGGAGACCCGGAGATGCAATGCCATCGTCGTTGGTGATCAGAACGCGCATCTGCGGTTTCCCTCCTCAGGCGATGCCAGGCACGTCAAGGGAATGACCCTTCCGTTGGGACGTTGTGCCGGCTGTATGGCCCGTTTGCCTTCCCGAGTCAAGTGCCGGGTGCCGTGCGACGGGGGGCGGGAGACTATACGGAAGTTCCGTCTGTCAGGCGCGCCTATTCTTGATCGTGAATTCCCGGAGGAGTTCACTGATCCGTGCCAGATGGTAGTCATCGTGCTCCGCTACGAAATAAGCGTGATCGACCAGATTCATGGGCGTGCGGAGCCGAGGATGCGGCGCCGTGTGGACGAGCACCCTCTCCTCGGCCTCGTCGAGGCGGTCGAGGAGCACTCCTCGCGCGCGTCGGAACTCTTCGAGCAAAGCGTCCAGTAAGGCGGCATTGTGGTTGGCTTCGTGTGTCTTACGGTTCTGGAGGTCGGCGGGAGTCATAACAGGACGCCCATTTAGCAGGTCGTCGGCGCGCTGCAACCACAGAGGTTCGAGATCTAAAAGGTGCCCTGCGTTCTCCTGAATCGACCAGGTCTCGCCGAGGTGCCGCGTCAGTACAGCCACTGGCCGACCGACGAGCCGTTCCTCTAGGCGCGCCGGCGTCCCCCGCAGGCGCTCGAGGATGACGGCCAACATCATCGGAGGCAGCCCCGTCGGAAATGTCCGTTCAAACCACGGCTGCTTCCTTACCGCCATCGCCTCAACTCGCGCGCGTAGCCCCCGTCCTCGCTCCTGGCATCACCGTGTCCCGCCGATGTGCGTTCCTGGCCTCGGTGTCAGTCTTGCTCCCGCCACCAGTCCGGAGAGACGTCTTTGGACTTCGTGTACTTGCGCACGGCGGGCCGGGTCCCGGCGCGTTCTTTGGCCACACGCGCACGTAGTTCGTCGTACTCGCGCAGATCGGTCAGAACCTTCAATGTGTTCCACGCGGTCTCTTCCACCTGCTCCCCGTCGTGCAGAATGAGCTGCACAAGCGGATCGATGACGCGCTTGTTGCGCATCTTGCCCATGATTTTGATCGCGAGGCGCTTCACATCGATGTCATCGTCTTTGAGCGCCGCGACCAGTCGATCTAGTGCCGAATCCCCATGTAACGCGTACAGGGCTTTTAGCGCAAAGCGGCGCACCTTCGGGCTGGGATTCTCGAGCGCCTCTGTGAGCACTTTCGTGACGTCCTCGCGCGGTCGTCCCAGAAAGCCATCCACCACATCCTTGGGGAGGAAGATCTCACGGTCGGCCGCTGGCGAGCCCGGAGACTCGATCACGCGGCGCTCCTCTAACCGGGCCAAGGTCGTGACCACCGCCTCTTGCATCCGGGGGTCGTCTAGGAAAAGGTGGACGAGTGGCGCAGCCACGCGACGATCGCCGATCCGGCCCAATACGGAGATGGCAGTCAGCCGCACGTACTGGTTCTCGTCGGTGAGCATCTGGAGGAGAGGGTCGATGGACTTTGTGCCCATGTCCACCAAGATCTTCCAGATCTGGTTGCCGATCCGGCGGCGCAATGCCCGATCCTTGAACGCCTCCATGAGGGGCGGCACGGCGTCCGCGCCAATGCGGATCAGGGCATCCGTCGCTGCCAGCTGCAGGGAGCGCTCGCGGCGCGTGAGGACGCGGACCAACGGCTCTACCGCCTCTCGGTCGCGCATATCGCGCAGTCCGTTGACCGCCTGCAACACGACCTGTTCGGAGCGATCAGCCAGCGCCCGGCGGAGGCCCTCCATGGCGGCCGGCCCGCCGATCCGGCGCAGCGCGGTCACTGCGCTCTTGCGGACATACTCGTCCGAATCGGACAGCGCCTCCACCAGGGCCTCGACGGCGCGCTCGTCGCCAATCTTGCCCAACTGGTGCGCCGCATCACTGCGCAAAGTCACATCGTTGCTGCGCAGTTGCGTCAGCCAGCGTTTGAGATCGGCCTCGGGAATTGGGGGTGTGGGCTCGGACACAGCTTTCTCCTTATATCCCAGTCAACTTCTCCGGTTCACCAATGACTCCTCTGCTTGCACGAGTCGGGGCGACGTAGGTATACTGAACGCAAATCGGCCCTTCTTCGGGTCCAGTCGACGCACTTCTCCCTCTGGGGAGGGGCTCTTCCCCTCGCCAGAGAGACCTAGGAGGTGAAACCCACCTGGTGGCCGACCGCAAAAGCCTGGGCGACGCCTCGCCGACCCGCCCCCGCTTCGCGCACGAGAGTGAAGCTGAATTCGCCCGACTCCTCGACTTTTATGGTATCCGGTGGGAGTACGAACCGCGGAGCTTCCCTCTCCAGCGGGACGCGCAGGGGCGAGTAATCGAGAGCTTTAACCCCGATTTCTTCCTCCCGGAGTTGAATCTGTACATCGAGTTAACCACTCTCAAACAGAGCCTCGTAACGAAGAAGAACCGCAAGCTACGCCGCTTGCGTGAACTCTACCCCAACGTCCGCGTTAAGATCTTCTACGGCCGGGACTACCGCAGTCTCCTCTTTAAGTACGGCCTCGCCAAATCCGTTGCCCGCACATCGTCCTAATGCCTCTGGCTGACGACATCGCGCGGGTCCTAATCACAGAAGCCCAAATCCAGGATCGCATCCGCGCGCTGGGCGCGCAGATTTCCCACGACTATGCCACCAGCACCCCGCTGCTCGTGAGCGTGCTCAAGGGTGCCCTGTACTTCATGGCCGATCTCACCCGGGCTATCACGGTGCCGATGACGATCGACTTCATGGCGATCACCTCGTATGGGGACACCACCACGCCCTCGGGTGCGGTCCGCCTGATCAAAGACCTCGATGAACAAATTGCCACACGGCATGTCGTGCTGGTCGAAGATATCATCGACACAGGGTTGACCGCGGCCTACCTGCTTCGCACGCTGCGCGCGCGCGATCCCGCAAGCTTGCGTGTGTGTACACTGCTGGACAAAACCGCACGCCGCATCGTCGACACCTTGCCGATTGCCTATCGAGGATTCGAGATTCCCGATGAGTTCGTGGTCGGCTACGGGCTGGATTACCGCCAGCTGTACCGGAATCTCCCGTTTATTGGGGTGCTAAAGCCCGACGTCGTGGCCGCAAAGCGGTAAACAGACCCAGAGGCCGCGCTCAAAACTTCGGGGAGCACGCCGGAGAAGAACGGGTTACTTTTTGCCTACTGGACGCTTTTGAGCGAGTTCAAGGCGAAACACAAATCGCACGAGGCGCTGGCGATCTTCTTCTGCAATCGTCGCGAACTGACCGCCGACCAACCATCGCGATCCGCGCATGACTTCTCGCACGTACTTCACCTGACACTGCGCCCGGATCGGCAGACGACCATCTGGCACATTGAGGACGACCTCGAACGCCTCGCCTTCGACTAGGGACGGGACCTCGCCAAACAGAACGCTCACGCCGCCCCCACTGACATCCTTAGTCATGCAGTGAAGAGCACGCCCTTGGACCATGAGATCGGCATTGAGACTGGCATCGCGGCGCATGAAGTCACGTCGCTGTGTCCGGGAAACATCGCCGGCTAGCTGCACCGTCACCAGTACCTCGGGCTCTCTCAAGGTAGCGACGACAGCCCCGTGACCTTCGTAGAGGCCATCTTTGCGGACAAAAGTAATACGTATGGCAGTGCCGAGTTCCGGCGACGCCGCCCACCGCATCGCGGGGGCGATTCCCATGCCTGTGTGGTCGAGGAACACCACTTCTCCAGGGTACGACTCCCCGGACGGTAGGACCTCGACGATGACACGTTCGCCCACCTTCGGGCCGAACATATCTCACTCCCTGGAGGCCCACCCAGCGGTTGGATGCGTCGGAGTCTGTGACGCGCGCCGCGCGGGCGCACGCGTACAATCGGCGGATCGTCGGGGGGGACGACTGGGGATGAAGTGCCTCTGCGTGAAACCTGCCCGTTGCGGATAGTGGCTAGACGCCACTCTGGAGTTTGGGGACGGTCGTTCTCTTCCGGAGTACGCGCTCTTTGACTAGAAACCGCACTCGAGCGGCGCGTGATTTGACGATGCTGAACTGCGTTTCTATAATGAGTGTGCTCGTGCGGCAAGAGTGGCGCTGGGGGATCGTCTAGTGGTAGGACGACGGGCTCTGAACCCGTTAGCGGGGGTTCGAATCCTCCTCCCCCAGCCACTAGAGTGAACTTTTCT
>Ga0209283_10000413_pt1 | contig 21524 bp, 18 predicted proteins | sample CZO8metaG_2_FD_188354 | JGI IMG/M metagenome (GOLD analysis project Ga0209283, IMG submission 188354) | Vadose zone soil microbial communities from the Eel River Critical Zone Observatory, Northern California, USA - CZOApr15con2H1.8 metaG... | ecosystem: Environmental > Terrestrial > Soil >...
CTCCGTGGCCAGCGGGACGCCCTGCGGCATTCGAAGAACGCGAAGGTCCTCCTGCGGACCTGCGAGGTCATCCTTCAGAAGGATCCCGCCGATGCGGGCACCTGGACCGCGCGGGGCGAGGCCCATCAGGCGCTGAGCCAACCCGAAGAGGCGCTCACCGCCTACGACACAGTCCTCCGACTCGATCCGCGAAACGCGGATGCGGCGTCCCACAAAGCGGCCCTCCTGTTCTCCCTCGGGCGCTACGCCGATTCGGTGAAAGCGTTCGATGTCGCGATCGAAGCGAACCCCGCGTCCTCCAGTCTCTGGTACGAGAAGGGACGCGCGCACTATCGGCTCAATGCGTTCGCGGAGGCGATCGACTGTCTCGATCGGGCGACGCGGTACGCGCCCGAGGACGTGAAAGGGTGGTACCTCTTCGGCCTCGCACTCGAAGGCGAGAAGCGGTATGAAGGCGCCGTCGCGGCGTTCGACCGCACGCTGGCGCTCGACACGAATCATGCGAAGGCGTGGCTCGGGAAAGGGACCGCGCTGCACTGGCTCAAGCGATACGAGGAGGCCGCGGGGGCCTACGGCAAGGCGGCGTCCCTCGATCCGACGATGGTCCCGGCTCTCCTGAAGCAAGGGGCATGCCTCACAGAGCTTCATCGGTACGAGGAAGCAATCCCCGTGTACGAGACGGTCCTCGCGAAGAACGCGAAGGAGACGAGCGCGCTCGCGGGGTTGAGCACCGCCCTAGAAGCCCTGGGACGGACGAAGGACGCGTTCGCCGCATCCGTCCGGCTGAGCCTCGCCGAGCCGAAGGACGCGAACGCGTGGGCTCGGCGCGCGCGACTCGCGAAGGCCGCGGGCGACGCGAAGGACGCCGTGGCCGCAATCACGAAAGCGTGCTCGATCGCCCCTGACCACGCGGACCTTCTTCGGATCAAGCGCGACCTGCTGCACACCCAGAATTCCTTCAAGACGGCCGTCGAGGTCGGCGAGCGGCTCATCGAGATTGATCCGCGGGACACAGACGCGCTCCGGGAGATGGCCGTCGCCCTCGAAGGCCTCGGGAAAGCGGACGCGGCGATCGACGCATTGGATCGGGCGGGCCGCGTCGACCCGATGGACCGTCGGACCTGGAACGCGAAAGGCGCGATCCTCGGGCGTCTCGGACGGCGGGACGAGGCCCTCGCGGCGTACGATCAATCGCTGAACCTGAATCCGGGGGACCGTGCGGCGCTCGCGGCGAAAGGGCGCATCTTGTTCGACCTCGGACGGGTCCCTGAAGCCCTCAAGGCCTTCGAGGACGGATTGATCCTGGAACCCAGCCACCTCGAGTTCCTCAGCGGCAAAGCGATGTGCCTCGCGCACGAATCCCACTTCGACGACGCGCTGTCCCTCCTCGCCGTCGTCTTCGCGAAAGATCCGAACCATTACGATGCGTACCGGACGAAGGGGCTGTGCCTCCTGCGGACGGGACACCCCACGGACGCCCTCCCGTGCTTCGACCACGTGCTGAAGGCGACGCCGAAGGACGCGCGCGTGCTGACCTGGAAGGGCGAGGCCTACGAAGTGCTCGGTCAGAACACGGAGGCGTTCGCTGCGTTCGATTCGGCCATCGAATCGGATCCGGAGCTCGGCGACGCGTGGCGGAGCAAAGGTCTCCTCCACGTGAAGAGCGAGGATTTCCCGGCGGCCGCGGACGCCCTCGCGCACGCGACGGTCGCGAGGCCCGCCGACAAAGCGCTGTGGTACATGCGCGGATTCGCGGAAGAACGGGCCGGCGAGTTCGATGCCGCGGTCGGGTCGTACGATGAGGCGCTGCGCCTCGACGCCCGCGACAAGGTCACGTGGAACAGCAAAGGCCTGGCCCTCGTCCACCTGAAGCGCTTCGACGAAGCGCTCCGTGCGTTCGATGCGGCGCTCGCCCTCGATCCCGCGTACGAGCCCGCGCAATCCGGCAAGAAGACCGCGGAAGACCGGATCCACATTGCGAAGATCGAAGTCTTCGCGGAAAACGTCGTGCGCTTCGAAAAACACCTCGCCCGCCCGGCGACGCGCGACGAAATCTTCCGGTATTGCTCCGTCCCGCTCGAAGACCTCGACGAGGTCATCGCCTACGTCAACGAGCCGGCTCCCTTGGCCCCCGATCGGATCGAGGCGGACGACCTGCGCAAGTACGAAGCCGTCGGGGCCGCCGTCCTCCGGACCGTGGAGAATGCGAAGAACCTCGACACGCTGCGCCTCACCGACGTCAGCGCGGTCTTGCCCCACGTCGACCTGGAAGAGGCCCGAACGATCTGGGGCTACATCGACTGGGTCCGCGACGCGCCCCTGGAGCCGACGCCGGAATGGCACAATGACGAACTGATCCGGCAGGCGATGGATCTGCCCAAGGAAGAGTGGAACCTCGTCGACCTCGCGAAAGAGCTCCACCTCGGACCGTTCGAGGCGAAGAAGCTCGAAGTCTCCCTCAAGATCTTCGAGGGCGGCGGCTACAAGATCTCGACGCGAGCTGCGCCGGAGATCAGGCGAAAGAAGGCGAAGCCCGAGGCGGTGTCAGAAACCGCGCTCGAAGAGGATGACGCGCCGGCACCGGCGGCGAAGAAGCCCACGCCGAAGGTCGTCGGCAAGATCCCGGACGACGCCCCGGCCGCGAAGTGCACACCACATCATGCGCCCGGCGTCGAGCGTCACGCATGTGGAGCCTGGCTGTGCAAGGGTTGCGTCGATGCCGGAGGCTCGTGCCCAGGATGCGACGCGCCGCTCCCGAAGGCCGAGGAGCGGGAAGCGAGGAAGAAAGACCGCGAGGCGGACTTCAGCCGTCTCTGAGCGACGTCCCCGGTAGACGCGTCGAGGTCACTCGAAGGTCCAGTGGTCTCGTTCCCGCAACAGGTCGCGGAGCAGGTGGGTCGCCTTACCGCGGTCGACTTGCATCAAGAACGCCCCGAGGTGCTTGCACAGGAGCCGCCCGGTCGCCCGGTTGGTCTTGAAGTCGACGCAATCGTGCTCGACTCGTTTCTCCTGGCGGTCGATCCGCACGGAGTACTCTTTGACTCGACCCGCCAGGAGGGTGTCCGTCTCCTTGTCGACCGAGACCACCGACGGGTCGATGGCCTTTGCCGACGCGAGGCGATTCCTTCCGAGGAAGACCAGCAGGAGCTCATCGAAGGTCATCTTGTCGATGTCCTTGTTCATCGGCACGTCCGCTTGGATCGTGCCCGCCTCGTCCTCGATCTCGCCGCCCTTGATCTTGACCGCGACCCCGAACCACTCGAGCGCTTCGTTGATCTTCTTGTCGATGTACGCCTGCTCCTCCGGCGTGTACTTCGCGCGGTTCCGCGGCTCGTTGAAATACCGGCGCGCCGCGCGCGCGTGGAACGGCGTGTGCACCGGGTACTTCCAGTTCGCCGGGTCGCCGTACTTTTCCGGATCCTTCGGATAGCCCTGGGGCGGGCCGAGGCGGCCGTCTCTCTTGCGGCCCGGTTTCACCGGGCGAACCACGCTATCGGGAACGAGCGGTTCCGCCATAAGTGTTCTTTGTGGCCGGATCCCGGAAGTCCGGCCGAGCGCGTTTCTTCATGCCGTCTCCGCCGTCGGCGCGGTGCCAGGCTGGTCGGCGCGACGGGTCACGCGGCGTGCGACAAGTGTGAGGACGACGAGCGCGGCGAAGCCCGCGACGCCCGAAGCCGCGTCGGCCCATGGGACTCGGGGAGGGATCCCGGCGTTCGAGGCAAGCGCGGCGGATCCCATCGCAATGGTCGCGAAGACCTGGGCGGCGATGAGGAGCGCCGCGAAGGCGCCGGCCCAGATGACCGCGAGAATGACCGCACGCCGTTCCATCCTCCGTGAGACGGCAGAGAGGGACCAGCCTGCGAGCAGCATCAGGTACCATCCCAACGCGACGGGGACCGCCCCGACGACGAGTCCGGCGGCAAGCCCCATGGCGGCACTCGGCGCGGTCCCTGAAAACGCGAGGAAAGTCACGACGATGAGGACCGGGATTACCAGAACATAGGCGGCGACGATGTAGGCCGCGAGCCTGACCGCGGTCACGTGGTACTTTCCGACGCGCCAGACCAGCCTCCGGCCGACCGCCGGGATGAAGCGCATCATGCCCGAGACCCCGGCCAAGATCAGGAGGAAAGCCGCGATAGGGAGGACGCATAGGGCCGCATTCAGAGCCAGCAGTGGAGCCGGCATGTCAACCAGGCGGACACCGGGCCCGGATGTCGGAGGAATGACGAGTTCTCCGATCCCCGCCCAAGCGACGAAGAGCATGAGGACCGAGAAGCAGAAGAGGCCCCAGAAAAGGGACCGCGCCGGATTGGGGCGGATCGACGCGGCGCGATCGGCATTGAGGGCCCGTTGCATCAGTCGCTCGAGGATTTCCCGCCCCCAGTCCTGAATGGTCGTGAACCCGGTTTAAGATTGTTCGATGCCGCCGGGGTTAACATGTTAACCCGGGACTCAATGGCCGCCCGATGCGAGAGCCGTCCTTGACGATCGTCGGCCTCGGGGATTCCACGACCGCGGGTACCCCCGGTTTCCGCTCTCCACTCGAAGTGCCCCCGCGAGGTGAAGGGAACCCGGAGAGTCAATACGCACACTGGATGATGCGATCTCACCCCGAGTGGACCGTCCTGAACCGCGGGGTCAATGGCGAGACGGCAGAGGAGATTCGAGCCCGGCTTCCTCGAGATGTGCTCCTGCCGCGTCCGGCCTATGCGATCATCCTTGCGGGGGTGAATGACATCTTCGGCGGCCAGCGAGCCGAGAGCGTCGAACGTCACCTGGCTGCCATGTACGCGGACGTCCTGGACGCCGGGGTCGTGCCGGTAGCGGCCACGGTCCTTCCGTACAATTCCGCGACCGCCCGTGCCTCCGGGGAGATCCTCGCCCTCAACGCATGGATCGAGAACCTGACGAAAGTCCTGGGAATCCTGTTCTGTGACACCCATGCCGCTGTCGCGGATCCCGCCGATTCGAACCGGTTGAAGGGCACCCCGGATGGCCTTCATCCCGATGTCGCGGGATATCGCGCGATGGGCGAGGTTCTCGCTCGAACGATCGAAGACCACCTTCGCCGCTCCGCGCCCAGGTAGCGGTTCCCCGCAAGGACCAAATGGGGTCCCGGCTTTGGTGGCGGGCCGTGGACCACGCCGCGCGCACCCACATTCTCGGATTCGTCGTGGTCCTCGCGGTGGCCCTCGTCCTCCACTTTGGGCTCTTGCCGTTCTTAGGCCGCCGCGTGGGGATCCGGGAGACGCCCGCGTATTTCCTCGCCATTGCTCTGGTCCCTGTCGCACTGTGGCTCGTCCCGGCGTTTTCGAGGGCGCTGGCCCGAGGGGCTTACGCCGCCCATCGAAAGCTCTTCGGCAGGGAGGGCGTCTATGTGCGTCTGCCCGCCGTGGAGCCGATCCGCTTCCGAGACACGATTCTGATGTCGATCGGCCCCTTCGCCATCGATGTCCTCGTCATGGCGGAGCTCGTCTATGTTCAGGTGACCGACGCCCGTCAACTGAGCTCCGCCCTCGTCGCGGGCCTCGTCGCATTCCCGATCCTGCTCCTGGCCGGCCTGTTGACCTCGCTCCTCCCGGGCGCGTGGCTGCTCGACGGCCTCGAACTGCGGCTCGTCAATCCGGTGCGCGGCGAAGTCGTGCGCCCCGCGGAGTGGTTCGAGCGGACCCTCGGGCCGGTCGGCGCGGTGGCGATCTTGGCCGGTTTCGTCACGCTGCTCCACACGTCCGGCTACTCGTACGAATCGGCCCTCTTCCTCCTCGGTCTGTGGGCCGTACGCCTCTTCCCCGCCGTCTTCGGCGCCGTGTGCATCTACCGCCTCGTGGTCGAGCCGCTGGTCCTTCCCAGTTTGGTGGCCTGGTGTGCGAGGCAAGGGATCGAAATACGGAAGAGCCTGCCAACCGTACTCACGGAATGGGCCGCCGCGAATCCCGCGAATCCACCGCGAAATCGTTCCTAACCCGCCAGGATCGTTTCGGTTCAGGCCCGGCGCACCGGGATGGTCGGCGCAACCGGTTCCCAGAACTCCTTCCTCGTGTCGCGGAGCGTGGGCCTGAACGCGCGGGCGGTTGGGACATCTCGCAAGTCGACGTCGGCGGTGATCGTCGATTCGACGAAGTCCTCGGCCTGGCCGAGGTTCTCGCCGCGAGGTCCGATCGCTTGCGTGCCGCCCTGGAAAACGATATTCAATTCGGTCCCGACCAGGTTCGCGTACACGAGGGGCATCGCGTTCTCGATCGCGCGAGCCGGGAGGATCTTGTCGAAGAACGGCTTCGACGTAGCGGGCGAGGCGCTGATGACTGCGAGCAACTGCGCGCCTTCAATCGCATACGCCTTCGCGAGTTCTGGGAAGAACGAGTCGTAGCAGATCAGCAGGGCAATCCGGCCGATCTTCGTATCGACGATCGTGAGGTCCTCGCCACGCGCGAAGTAGAGCCCTTCCTCGAACGGCCCGAAGTTCGCGGGATACACTTTGCGATACGCGGCGACCTTACCGTCCGGGGCCACGAGGACGGCGGCGTTGAACAGTCGTTGCGTCCCCGCTTCTCGTTCCGGCATCCCGAACAGGACATGGGTTCCGTGCTCCGCGGCGATCGCCTGCACGGCTCGGATCGACGGGCCGTCGAGCGGCTCCGCGAGTTGCGCGAACGCGTCGCGGGCCATGTATCCCGTGAGGAACAATTCGCCGGCGAGGAGGAGGTCTGCCTTGGCCCCGACGATGGCGCGCTCGAGTTTCTTCAGGTTCCTCGCCTTATCGCCGACAGCCGGATCCAACTGGGCGAGGGCGACCTTCACGCGGCTGCAACGCTCCGCCTCCGGGAAAAACCTTCGGTCGTCCGCCTGGGTGGATCGGGACCTCGCAACGTTTATGACGGGCCTACCCTTAGCGCGTCTCCGCGCTCCCGTAGTCTAGTGGCCAAGGATAGAAGCCTCTCGAGCTTCTGACACGGGTTCAAATCCCGTCGGGAGCATGCTCTTCATTGAAACGCCCGCGCTCGCTCGAGTAACGCACAGGCCGGGCAAGGGGAGCCAGCTGCCTCTCCATAGCCTCGTCGGTACCTCGTTGGAGAGTTGGACTCCGTGGCCGGATGCCGCACTCCGCAGAGCGGATAGGTTCATCATCGGGTGAATCCATCCAACATCGCTTCTTCCTTTCGGACGGACGTGGAGGGTCCATGGCAACGAAGCGCCTGGCGGCGCCATTAGTTGCAGTACTCATTGCGGCGGCAGCCCTCCCGTCGTTCGCGTGGGGAGGTCCCGTGGGCTTCCTGCACACAACGCCGGCCGCGTTGAGCCAATCTCCGAAAAATCTCATATCTTCGGCTCTTACGCCAAATTCCGGCGGTGGCACCGTAATAGCAACGATTCCGGTCGGGAACGGTCCCTCCGCCTTGACGTACGACAACAGCAACGGATACGTCTACGTCGCGAACTCGAACCTCACGAGCTGTGAGCCCGGCTGCGTCAGGCCCGGCAACGTCAGCGTGATCGACGGGACGGCTGTCGTAGGAACCGTTCCGGTCGGGAACGGGCCAGAAGGCATGGCGTACGACAGCGGGAATGGGTACCTCTACGTGACGAACTCCCAGTCGAACAACGTGAGCGTGATTAGCGGGACGACCGCGATAGCGACGGTTCCTGTTGGTGCCGGTCCCATCAGCGTGGTGTTTGCGAGCGGGAACGGATACATTTACGTGGCGAACGCGAACTCCACGAATTGTTATCCGGGTTGCGGGCCCGGGAGCCTCAGCGTGATCTCCGGGACCATCGTCGTAGCGACGATTCCGATCGGGTACAATCCCTCTCGCCTGGCGTATGACAGCGGAAATGGGTACATCTACGTGACGAACTCGAACTGTTATCCTTGCGGTCCCGGCAACGTGACCGTGATCTCCGGGACGACGGTTGTCGCCACGGTCTCCGTCGGGAGCTCTCCCTATGGCATGGCGTATGACAGCGGGAACGGGTACGTCTACGTGGCGAACTATGCCTCGAACAATCTCAGCGTGATCTCCGGCACGACGGTCGTTGCGACGGTCCCAGTTGGCGGCTCTCCCACGGCGGTGGGCTACAACGATGCGAACGGGTACGTGTACGTGGGGAACCAAGCCTCGAACACAGTGACCGTCGTCAGCGGTACCACGGTTGTGGCAACGATTCCGGTCGGGTCCAACCCGTGTTGCTTTGAGTTTGACAGCGGCAACGGTTACATGTATGTGGCGAACCCCGGTACGAACAACGTCAGTGCGATCGACGGGACGACCGTTGTGGGGACCATTGCGGTCGGGTACAATCCGGCAGGCTTGGCCTACGACGCCGGCAACGGGTACGTCTACGTGGCGAACTTCCTCTCGGGCAACATCAGCGTGATCTCGACGACCAAGCAACTCTTCCCCGTGACCTTCGCGGAGGATGGGTTGGCATCGGGCACAGCGTGGTCCGCCACCCTCGATGGTTTGCAGCGCAGCGCCTCGACGGCCTCGATCACGTTTTCCGAACCAAACGGCACGCACTCCTACTCCGTGACGAGGGTGACCGGACCTGACGCATACTACTATCCCTCCCCCTCCTTTGGCTCAGTCGCGGTCAGCGGGGCGCCTTCGAATGTGACGATCACCTTCCGGCCGAACACGAAGGGCGGCACTGTCATCGCGACGGTCTCCGTCGGGAACGCCCCGACCGGCGCCGGCTACAACGCCAGGAACGGGTACGTCTACGTGGCGAACTACGTCTCGAGCACCGTGAGCCTGATCTCCGGGACAACGGTCGTGGCAACGGTTCCTGTCGGGGGTGGTCCTTTTGGGGTGGCCTATGACAGTGGGAACGGCTACGTCTACGTCGCGAACTGGGGATCGGGGAGCGTGAGCGTGATTGACGAAACGACCGTAATCGCTACGATCCCGGTAGGTACATACCCGAGGGCCGTCGGATACGACAGCGGGAACGGGTACGTGTACGTGACGACCTCGCTCGACGTGACGGTGATCTCCGGCACGACGGTCGTGACGACGATTCCGGACGTGTGGGGTGGGACTGGCGTGGCATATGACAACATGAACGGCTACGTCTACGTGACGAATGCTGCCGGCACCGTCACTCTGATATCCGGGACAACGGTCGTGGCAACGATTTCGGTCGGGGGGAATCCCCGCGGCGTGGCCTATGATAGTGGAAACGGATACGTCTATGTCGCAAACTGCGACTCGAATGCCGTGAACGTCATCGATGGGACAGCGGTCGTTGCAACGGTGCCGGTCGGGACCTGTCCCTATGCCGTGGCGTACGACACCCTAAGCAGGTCCGTCTACGCCACGAACTACGCGGACTTCATCCGAGGCAACGTCAGCGTAATCTCAGGGACGACCGTGGTGGCGTGGATTCCGGTCGGAGAATACCCCGATGCCGTTGCGTACGACAGCAGCAATGGATGCGTCTACGTGGCGAGATACTACGCGGGTACCGTCAGCGTCATTTGTACGGCCGCGCGGCTCTCCGTCGTGACCTTCGCGGAGACGGGGCTCCCGAGCGGGACCCGGTGGTCCGTCACGATGGGCGGCTTGTCCAACAGCTCCACCACGACGACGATTACCTTCTCCGAACCGGACGGGACGTCCTCCTACGCAGTCGCCCGGGTCAGTGGGGAAGCCTCCTATTACAATCCCTCCCCGTCCTCGGGAATGGTCGTGGTGAACGGAGCATCCGTGAACGTTCCAATCGCCTACACCGCGATGACGGGGGGCGGCATCGTGGCGGCAACGATCCTCGTTGGGGCATATCCCGGAGGCGTCGCGTACGACTCGGGCCACGGGTTCGTCTACGTGGCGAACGCGGGCTCGGACAACGTCAGCGTGATCGAAGGGACGGCCGTCGTGTCCTCGGTGCCCGTAGGGAGATATCCTTCGGCCGTGGCGTACAACAGCGGGAACGGGTACGTGTACGTGACGAACGCGGGCTCGGATAACGTCACGTTGATTGACGGGACGACCGTGGTGGCCACCGTCGCGGTGGGGAGTCAGCCTGCAGGCGTCGCCTATGACAGCGGCAACGGCTACGTCTACGTCGCGAACTACTACTCGAACAACGTCAGCGTGATCAACGGCACGACCGTCGTCGCGACGATCCCCGTGGGCAATTATCCCGCTGCCGTCGCGTACGACAGCCGGCACGGCTACGTCTACGTGGCGAACTATGGTCGGAACACCGTTACGGTGATCGACGGGACAATGCTGGTCGCGACGGTTCAGGTCGGGTGGAGTCCCCATGGCGTCGCGTACGACGATGGACACGGATACGTCTACGTGACGAGTCAGAGTTCGAACTCGGTCAGCGTGATCAATGGCACGACCGTCGTCGCGACCGTCCCGGTCGGGTGGGGGCCCTACGGCGTCGCGTACGATGGGGGGAATGGATACGTCTACGTCGCGAACTCCTACTCGAACAACATCAGTGTGATCAATGGCACGACCGTCGAGGCGACGATTCCGGTCGGGAGCTATCCGACCGGCGTCGCGTACGACGGCGCGAACAGCCACGTCTATGTGTCGGACACGGGATCGAATGCGGTCACCGTGATTACCACACCCGCCGGACCCACCCCGCGCTTCCTCGTGACCTTCACGCAGACGGGCCTACTCCCCGGGACGTGGTGGTCCATCACCCTGGAGGGCTCGCTGCAGCGCTCCGTCGGAACCACGATTGCGTCATACGAACCGAACGGGACGTACGCATATGCGGTTGCGAGCGTCCCCGGCTACACGGTCGTCCTTTCTTCGGGATCGGTCACGGTGAACGGGGCCTCCCGCAACATCGCCATTTCGTTCACGGCGAACTCCGTCGGTGGCACACTGGTCGCGACGATCCCGGTCGGGAGCGCTCCCTTCGACGTCGCATACGACTCGGGCAACGGGTACGTCTACGTGGCGAATCTGGGCTCGAATACGGTGACGGCAATCAACGGCACCGCGGTCGTGGCGACGATACAAGTTGGAACGTATCCTGTTGCCCTGGCATACGACAGCGCGAACGGGTACGTCTACGTCGCCAACAGTGGCTCGAACAACGTTAGCGTAATCAGTGGCACGACGGTGGTGGCGACGATCCCGGTCGGCACCTATCCCTTGGCCTTGACGTACGACAGCGGCGACGACTACGTGTACGTCGCTGACCTCTATGCGAGCGACGTCCGCGTGATTCGCGGGACGACGGTCGTGGCGACGATTTCGCTCGGAAGCGGTCCCGTCGCGATCGCGTACGACTCCGGCAATGGGTACGTCTACGTCGCTAACGGGGGCTCGGTCAGCGTCATCTCGGGGACAACAGTCCTGGCGACGGTCTCATTGCTCGGGAACGATCCGACCGCCATGGCGTATGACAGTCGCCACGGGTATGTCTACGTAGCGAACTTCTACTCAGGCACCGTCAGTATCATTTCCGCGACGACGCTGGTGGTGACGATTCCGGTTGAAGGCGGTCCTCGGGGCATCGCGTATGATTCCGGCAACGGGTACGTCTACGTGGCCGGCTACTGGTCGAACATCCTGGGCGTGATCAACGGGACGAAGGTTTTGGGGTCGCTCCCGGTCGGACGCGGTCCCGAGGGAGTCGCGTACAACGGCGGGAACGGATACGTCTACGTGGCCAACACGGGCTCGAACAGCGTCAGCGTGATCTCCACAATTGCGCCGGCCAGACGTCCCTCAGCTCCCCGAAACCTCGTGGCAACCGCGGGGGACGGTCGAGTCGTGCTAACATGGCAGCCTCCCGATTCGAGTGGAGACTCTCCAATCACCAACTACACGATCAACCGAGGGACATCGTCCGGAGGAAAGACTCTCTTGACGGTCGTGGGCGACGTCCTCTCGTACATCGACGCTGCGGTGACAAACGGTAACACGTACTACTATGAGGTGAGCGCGGTGAACGGGCTCGGCGAAGGGCCGAGCTCCAACGAGATCGCGGCGACCCCGATGCCCACTCCGGATTCTACCTCGCCGTCGATTACGATCTCCTCTCCGGCGAACAATTCGGTCCTCAGCTCGACGACCGTCACCGTGACGGGGACCGCCTCGGACAATGTCGCCGTCCAAACGATTGAACTGAGCACGGACGGCACGACGTGGACCGTGGCGTCCGGGACCACCACGTGGTCCGGGAGTGTGACCCTTCACGCGGGGGCGAACGGCATCTATGCGCGCGCCACGGACACATCGGGGAATCAGGCCATCGTGCAGATATCGGTGACCATGCAGATTGGGGGACCCGGGCCGTCAGGCCTCGATCCGGTGATTCTCACGACAATCTTCGTCGCGGTAGCGGCGGTGGGTGTCACCGTGGCACTGATCGCATGGAAGCGAAGTAAGGCGGGAAAACCACCCCGGGAAGGGGCTCCTTGACGGCCCGCCTATGCCGGCGGCCCGACCAGCCGATACCGGGCTAAGATTTAGCGGTTGACTCCCCGTCGGGAGCACTGTTCCCACTGTTACTCGGCTCGGCGCACTGGCCACGCCTTCACGCGTTCCCCCGATGCCGCGGACCTCTCGATGGCCGTGATCACCTCGTGGCGCCGGAGGGCGTCAGCGAAGTCCGGAACGGTGTGAGTCCCGTTCTCGATGTCAGTCGCGAACGCGGCGTAGGCACGCCCGACGTTGTAGGCGGGCGATCCTTCTAGGCTAGTGAGCGCGGGCCACTTCTGCGTCAGCGCCGCCGGGACAGCAAGCTCGGCGGGCTCGCTCCGCCCGTGTGCTCCCGCGACGGTCAAGGGATAGATTTCGGGGTATGCGGCGTCAGCGGTTATCCGGAGCGTTCCGTCGGTTCCGTTGATTTCCCACAGGAACCCGACACCGGCGGCCACTGCCTCACGGACATGGACGCTGGCGGTCGCCCCGGACGTCAGGGTGCCGATCACCGCGATTTGGTCGGCCGCCGTTTTCACGATCTGCTCCCCGGTCTCTTCGATGGTGATTCGCGGCCTGCGGAGACTCGAGACGGCCGACAGGTCGGTGAACTCGCCCAGTACGTAGTTGAGGAGGTCCAGGCTGTGGCCGACAGCGATCGTGAGCACGTTGGCCCCGTTTGTCCTGTCGAGCATGTAAGCGTTGGCCTGGCCGACGACGTCGCCCGGGATCGACAGCCCGACCATGGTCGTTGACAGGACCTCACCGACGTATCCGTCGCGGAGCAGCTGTTGAACGAACTCGACCGCGGGGGCCTGGCGGGCCTGCAACCCGACGACTGTGCGCACCCCCTGCTTGGCGGCGAGTGCAGCCATCGCTCGCGCGTCGTCGAGGTCGCGGCCAAGGGGCCACTCGCAGTAGACGGCCTTGCCGGCGGCAAGTGCGGCGGAGACGAGCTCTCGATGCTGCGGGACCTTCACCGTGACAGCGACCACATCGATGTCTGGTTGGCTCACCAGTTGCTTGGGGTCCGAGAACACGGCGCTGACCCCGAACACTTCGCCTGCCGCGCGCGCGGATTCCGCGCTGTGCCCGCTGAGAGCCCGGATCTCGTAGTTTGGCAGCGCGCGCAGCGCCGGGATGTGGGCGGTGGCGGCCCAGCCCCGGACGGGGCTGACCCCGATGATGCCGACACCCAGCGTCGATTCGACTTGAATGGTCATGGTGGATTCCTCCAGCGGCTTGCGCTAGAAGCCGAGGACTTCGTCAACGAAGACGACGGTGATGCGGCCGGGCACCAGCTCGCGGTTGATGATGAGGACCTTGTTGACGCCGCTGTGCACGCCATACGCCGCTTGGGCGCGGGCATCCTCGAGCGGGAAGACGTACTCGTTGATGCGACGGAGACCCTCCTCGAGGTCGGAAACGATCTTCTGCGTCCCGACGACGAGGATGAGTCGCCCCGCACCGGTGACGTATGGGCCGAGCTGGCTGCCACTGGCCGAGGCCGTGAGCAGCGATCCGCTCTCGGTGACCGCATGCACGCTGCCGAGCATGACGTCGGGCGCGGAGGTGAGGCGTCGGATCTCGTCGGCCTGTGTCGCGCGGTCCATGCTCCAGATTCGCGGCCGGAGCGGCTCATAGCGACCGGACTTCTCGATCTCCTCGGCGATGCCCGACCACTCGAGGGATAGCGAGGCGCCATGATGCACCTGGGATCCGTCGGGGATGAGACCCAGCACGATCCGTTTGGCTTCTGCGGCGTCCGCGGCCCGAAGAACGCTAATTCCGTTTGCTTCGAGGGCGGCTGCGGTGCGCTTCACGCGGGCGTCGTCCCCCAGACTCCCGAACCGACGTCTGATTGACCGATCCAGGTCGGCGTAGAGCTCGGTGGTCATTGACGCTTCCTTCCGCGTTGTTCTCGTCTCATAACTTGCAACTGCAAGTATCTTATACCCCGGGTGGCGTATAAGGTTGCGGATGCAAGTAAAATCGAAGCCGGGCGTCACTGCTCTCTTCGACCGGCTCGTGGCGAAGGAGCTGCCGGGCCGGCGCGGATTGGAGGCGTGGCGGTCACTGCTGCGAGCACACGCCACGCTCCTCCGCCAGCTCGACACGGATCTCGAAAAGAAGACCGGCCTAGCCTTGGCCGATTTCGACGTGCTCGCTCAGCTGGCGCTCGCGGGTGGCGAGCTGCGCATGACCGACCTCGCGGCCCGGGCGCTCATTTCGCGGTCGGGCATGACTCGTCGTGTCGCGCGGCTGGTTGACGAAGGCCTCGTTCGTCGAGCCGACACCGATGCCGACGGACGTGGTGTCGTGGTCGTATTGACCGATGCGGGCGTGGCCCGCCTGACCGAGACGGCGCCGGTCCACCTGCGCGGGGTTTCCGATCTCTTCGTCGCGCGACTCAATCAAAAAGAGCTGGCTGTCCTCAAGCGCGTCATGGAAAGGGTCACCGTCGATTGCACGTTTGGGTGAGACTAGGACACACTCGCGGCTGAACGACGCGAAGTTCCTGATCGGCCTCTTGTAGTTCTTCTGCAGATCGGACGCCGTTAGCCTTCGAGCCAGGGACGATCCGGCGGAGACGCGCATCACTCCAGATTCGTTAAATTCATGAAACGACCAAAAGGAAAGGGAGCCCGGCCCAAATGTTGCCAGTGGAATACCCGTATGGAGGACCAGCGGGTAGCGAGGGTTGAGGGCCGAACTCTCCGTCGGGAGCATGCCCACTACCCGTCCTTGTTTGATCGGACAAAGACTTGGTACGTGACGGCGTCCCAGGCATTGTGAATTCCGATCAGGAGCAGCACCAACGCCGCCGCGCCGACGAAGAAGAGGGCTTGGCCCGCGTCGTATTGAGCCGCGAATGCGGAGATCGCCAGGATGGTGTATGCCGCGAGCGGAAGCAAAACATGAAAGCACCAATCCTCGAACACCGGCTCGTAGACGGCTTGCAACCGCATTCGTCGGGACACGATGACGACGTACCCGACCCCACCGAGACCCAGGATTCCCCAAAGCGCTGCGACGGGGGTGATTGCGTCCCATGGCGCGCTCACCATCGCAGATAGCAGCAGCACGACTCCGAAGTGAACGATGTTCGGGGTCGCGAAGGCGCCGCCGGCTTGCGCCTCCGTTCGGCCAATCGGCCTTCCGGCAATGAGCGTAACAACGACGAATTGCAATCCGATCAGAGCCCCCGCGGACGACCCGACGATGACGTAGAAGTTTTCCCATCCGTTGAAGGCGCTCATACGGGGTCGACCTCTCTCGAACCTCGAACTCGCCGGTACTGTTCGTCGCTGACCTTCTCCATCCATTTGACGACCTCGTCGTCGAGTGCCTCTTGGATAGCGATGTGGGTCATCGCGCCGGTCGGCGTGGCACCGTGCCAATGTTTCTCCCCCGGCGGGCATGAGACCACATCCCCGACGTGGATGTCTTCGACGGGACCTCCCCAACTTTGCACGAAGCCGCGACCGGCCGTCACAAGGAGCGTCTGACCGAGGGGATGGGTATGCCACGCCGAGCGGGCCATCGGCTCGAACGTGACGCTCGCCCCTTGCACGCGCCCCGGGGCACTTGCCTGGAACAGGGGCTCGAGGCGCACCTTGCCGGTGAACCAATCCGTCGGTCCTTCGCTCGACGATCGCGAACCGCTTCTCTTGATGTCCATCTCTTCCACACACTCCTCTCGCTTGACTCAGGCTCCAAAGCTGGCGCCGTCGATCACGAACCGGTAGTGCACATCTCCGTGCCCCATCCGTGCATACGCGTCGTTGATCTGGTTCGCTTTGATTACTTCGACGTCCGCGACGACTCCGTGCTTGCCGCAGTAGTCCAGCATCTCCTGCGTCTCGGGAATCCCGCCGATGTTGGAGCCCGCGATGCGCTTGTTGCCGCGGATGAGCACCCCCGCGTCGAGAGGGGTCGCGGCGGGCGGCAATCCCACGAGGACCATGGTCCCGAAATTCCTCAAGAGCGTCAACTGCTGGTTGAGATCGTGCGGCGCGCTCACCGTGTCCACGATGAGGTCGAACGTGCCTTCGAGGGTTTCGAGCGCGCCCGGTTCCCTCGTGGCGACGAATCGCCGGGCACCCAGGCGAGCGGCGTCTTTCTCCTTGTCACGAGACGTGCTGAGCACTGTGACCTCCGCACCCATGGAAACCGCGAATTTGATCACCATGTGGCCCAAGCCACCCAGGCCTACGACAGCAACCTGATCGCCTCGCTTGCATCCGAATTGGCGCAGCGGCGAGTACGTCGTGATCCCCGCGCACATGAGCGGTGCCGCGCGCGCGGGGTCCAGCCCCTTCGGGATTCGCAACACGTACCGCTCGTCGACGACCATGTTCTTGGAGTAGCCTCCGTACGTCCACGTCACCTTGTCTTGCTCGAGGCTATCGAACGTGAACGTGACATCCTTCTCGCAGAACATCTCGCGGCCCGCGCGGCACTCTGGGCACGCCCGGCACGAGTCGACGATGCAGCCCACGCCGACGAGGTCGTCTTCATGGAAACGCGATGCTTTGATGCCTCGTGATACGATCCGGCCAACGATCTCATGGCCGGGTACGACCGGAAACCGCGTGGTCCCCCAGTCGTCGTTCACCTTATGCACGTCGCTGTGGCAAATGCCGCAATAGAGAATCTCGATCTCGACGTCGCGCGGTCCCGGGTCGCGTCGCTCGATCGTCATCGAAGCGAGTGGTGCCTTGGCTGCGCGGGCGCCGTAGGCAGGAGTCTTCTGGGTCATGGTCCAACGAAACCCGTGCTCCGGTAAGTCTCTTGTGCAGCCTCGGGACCCGAACCTACCGAGCAGGACCGACCGTCGCAATCGGGAGGGACCGCTCAGTCGCGGCCCCTCGTCGTGCATACGTCGACGAGGTTGCCCTCGGGGTCGGAAATCGTCCACCAGGAGGGTGCGTACTTGTCGGTGACGAGGTGGCCGCCCGCGGCAATCGCCGCCGCGACGCGCGCCTCGCCCTGTTCGGGCGGCACCCAGACGTCGATGTGCATGAGCGGGTCCGGCGCATCCAACTTCTGGAACCAGATCGGTGTCCCGCGGCTATGCGGGTCGACCACGTCCTCGGGGCTGTCGGCGCGGTCCTGGTACCCGAGGACCGCACGCCAGAACGGTTTCACCTTGGGAATGTCGTGCGCGTCGACCGTGAGTTGGACGGTCTTGACGACGGATGGGTCGGCGGGGAGGTTCAGCTTGCGCGCGATCGCCGAGATCTGTCGAGCCAATTCGACGTCGCGCTCCGTCATCCCCATGTAGTCGTGAGCGATCGTGATCAGCCGCACGATCACGCCCTCGTGCCGCAAGTCGACGTCTGGGTGGTGGTCGTCGAGGCCGGCCAGCTCGCTGATGGCCTTGACGAGCCCCGCACCCGCCGCGAACGACCCGGTACGGTAGTACGCGCACGCTCCCTCGCCCACGACTCGCCAGTCTTCGACGCCATCGGACTCATGGAACCGCGTCGGTGTGATCCGGTCGGTCATGTTTCTCACCGTTATCTTTCGGGCGCGCGAACGTCCACGCGCTATATGACCATTTACGGGACCGAGGCGGATCACGCGGATTGCAACACGAAGACTCTAGTATGCCACATCCCTGAGGGCGCCCAAAGGTCGTCGGCATGACCTCGCCAACCATCCCCGAAGCGGCTCCTCGGGCCGGAGCTCCGCGCGCCCGATTCGTCGTCCAGAAACACTGGGCGAGGAATCTTCACTATGACTTGCGACTAGAAATCGGCACGGTCCTCGTTTCGTGGGCGGTGCCGAAGGGGCCGAGCAAGGATCCCAAGGTCAAGCGCCTCGCGATTCATGTGGAGGACCACCCGCTCGACTACCTGCTGTTCGAGGAAACCCTCCCGGAAGGCGAATATGGCGCGGGCGAGGTCATCGTGTGGGACTCCGGCGCATTCGAGGTCGTCGGACCTGAAGCGGAAGATGCCGCCGTAGCGCTTCGCGAAGGACTCGTGCGATTCGCTCTGTATGGCACGAAACTTCGGGGACAATGGGTCATCATCAAGACCAAGATGGGCGGAGGGAAGCGTGAGAATTGGCTCTTGCAGAAGGAGCAAGACGAATTCGCTCAGGCCGACTACGACCCGGAAACCGAGCCGGCATCCGCGTTGTCCGGCAAAGTTCCACGAGCCAAGCCTTGACGTGACTCAGCGAAGAGAATTCCTCCAGGCGTTCGGAACGCGAGCTGTATACACGACTTCCTTGGCCCCGAGAAATTCTGCCAGATGCTCGATTGTCTCCCCTATTTCCAACGAGACCGCATGGGACCAGTGCTCGAAGAGCATCTTCTCGTCCCACAGGAGTCGATCCAGGTCCGACGCCCGAAAGTTGCGGACCCTGCTCCAGAGGACGAGGACATGCGACGGTGCGACCACGCTGACCGGGTCCCACTGAACTTAGCCGAGGTCGCGGATGACGGAGACGATCGCTTCCTTGGCCGAACCCGTTGGCAACTTGCCTGCGAGGCGCTGTTTCGTCATGGTCAGACGCCTCACGGATTCCAAGGACATCGAGATGGGTGTCTCACTCAACTCGTCCGACTCCCCATTTCACCGTTATTGAGCTTGTGACCTTGAACGTGTCAGTCACTGGGATTCGAAGGTTTCGGGCGGAGCTACACGGTGATGACGATCTTCGCTCGGGGGTGGCCCTCCCCGAGATACCGGATCGCCTCGGGAACATCCCGCAACGGAAAAGTCCGGTCGATGATCGGCGTGAGCTTCCCGGCTTCCATGAGTTCCTTCAGGGCGAGGAGATCCGCGTTGCTGTGCTTCGCGATGAAGGTGACCACCTTCTGCCTCCGGAAGCGTGACGCCAGGGGCGCTAAGATGAAAGGCAAGATCGATGGCTTCTCGCGGCTCGATTGTCCGGCCACGACATGGGTTCCGTTCGGAGTGAGCACTTTCTTGCAATCGGACCATGAGTGATTCCCCGCCACGTCGAAGAGCATGTCGTACCGCTTCCCATCCCGGATGAAATCCTCCTGCGTGTAGTCGATCACCCGGTCCGCGCCCATCGATCGGACCAAGTCGACGTTTCGCGGGCTGCAGACGCCCGTCACGGTCGTTCCAAACGACTTAGCGACCTGCACCGCGAACGACCCGACGCCTCCCGACGCGCCGTTGACCAAGACCTTCTGGCCTGGCCGAATCTGGCCTTTGTCTCGAAGACCCTGCAGGGCGGTCTCCCCCGCCACGGGCACGGCCGCGGCCTGTTCAAATGTGAAGCCTGCCGGCTTCGGCACGAAGTTCCGCTCTTTGCCGGCCACGTATTCGGCGAACGCTCCGCTGCGCATGCCGAAGACTTCATCGCCGGGTTTGAAGTGCGTCACGTTGCGACCGACCACTGCGACGGTACCCGCCACGTCGACGCCTGGGACGGGGCTTTTGGGTCGGCGCAGGCCCGTTGTCAAACGGATGATGGAGGGTATGCCGCGCATGAGGTGCCAGTCGAGGGCGTTGACGGACGCCGCTCGAACCCGGACCAAGACGCCCTCATCGTCGACCGCTGGCTTCTCGATCTCTCGGAGCTCGAATACGTTCGTGGAGCCGTAACCGGTTTGGACGATCGCTTTCATGAGATCCGGCGCCCCCTCGTCCATTGCACGCCCGCGGGGTACTTAGTCTTACCCTGGGACCACCCCGGCTTCCACGGAGGCGATGTCAGATGAGTCATCGAAAAGCAAACTACATAGGCTCGAGGGAGCGTGCGGAACCGGAGGGGACGAAATGAGACGGCAGGAACTTCTCGATCTGATGACGACGCTGGACGACGCATGGAATGCCGGACCTGGAAGTCCGTTGTGGGAGACCTTCCGAAAACGTCACACGGATGACGTAGCCGTGTACTGGCCAGGCGGGGCTCCGCCCACGAGAGGGCGGCACAACCACGACCTCGAGGCCGTTGAGTTTTTCAAGATCTTCCCGGACAACCACTTGATCAACCGACCGTACAAGGTCCTGTTTGCGGACGGGAATCACACGTGTTCCGTCGCGGACTTCCGAGGGACGATGAAAGGACCGATGAAGATGGGGGACAAAGTGATCCCACCGACGGGCAAGACCTTCCACCTCGAGTTCTGCACCGTTGCCACGTGGAACGACCAGGGAGCGATCACGGAGGAGCGACTGTTCTACGATCAAGTCGGGCTCATGAAACAAATCGGGCTCGGCTGAGGACGGACAACTCCCGGGGTACCGGTGAGTGGAGGGTGGGGCGTCGAAGGGCGCTCGTGAGTCGACCCGATGGAAGCGGACCCCGCAGGGATGCGGACTCACGACCTCTCTTCCCAGAGCGCCGCCGTGCGGCCCTCCCTGTCGACTTCGAACGTGCCCGGCTGGAGTTTGCCGGCTCTCTCGTATCGGTGAATCACGACGCCGGTCGTCGACACGTTCGCATCCACGAGTCGAAGGGCCCCGGGCAGGGTGCCGTCGCCGAAGAGGCGCTTACCGGAGCCAACCATGACCGGAAAGACCCACAGGCGAAACTCGTCAATGAGACCGTGCTTCAATAACGTCTGGATCAGGTTCGCGCTCCCCGTCACGTGGATCTCTCCACCGGCTTGCTCTTTGAGCCGCGCCACGGCTTCTCCAACGTCACCGCGCAGCAACGAGGCGTTGTGCCATTCCGCTTTGTGAAGCGTTCGAGAGGCGATGTATTTCCGCATGCTGTTCAGCTTGGCCGCGACCGGGTCCTTTGGATCGGTGACGCGCGGCCAGTGCGCGGCAAAGATCTCGTATGTCTTTCGGCCCAGCAGAAGCGCGTCGGCCTGCAGCGTCTGTTGGACGATGAGCTTGCCCATCATCTCGTCCCAATACTTCACCGACCAGCCGCCGTTCTCGAATCCGCCATCCCGGTCTTCGTCGGGGCCGCCCGGCGCCTGCATCACCCCGTCCAGCGTCAGAAACGTGCCGACAACAAGCTTTCTCATGTGTTGTTCCTCCCGTCAGCTCCGTGCGGGCAGGTTTGTTGTGAGGTCATCACTTCGAAGATCTTCATTCTGAGCGCGGTCTCGATTACGCGCCAAGCCTTGAAATGGTTTCGCTCGATGATCAGCCGCTACCAGATCGTTGCGAAGATCTGGCATAG
>Ga0209283_10000415_pt1 | contig 21516 bp, 17 predicted proteins | sample CZO8metaG_2_FD_188354 | JGI IMG/M metagenome (GOLD analysis project Ga0209283, IMG submission 188354) | Vadose zone soil microbial communities from the Eel River Critical Zone Observatory, Northern California, USA - CZOApr15con2H1.8 metaG... | ecosystem: Environmental > Terrestrial > Soil >...
GGGTTTTTCTCGTGGATGGAAGTCGAGTTCACCGTCGCCGATCCCAGCCGCCACTACCACGTTCCCCTCATCGTCGCCCCCTACATGTGTACGACATACCGCGGCAGCTAGCGCGCCGCCTGCACCTCCTGCGGGAGCCAGGGCGGACGCGCCGCGAGGGTGCGATCTGCAGGACCAGAGGCCATGGCCCGACTCACCGTTGACCAGCTTGCGGCGTTGTTTGAGGGGCGAACTCGCTTTGTGACGCGGCTCGCCGAGCACGATGATCCCCTGCGCCACGCGCGGGCCGTCCTGCACTCCCTGCCCGAAGCTGATGTGGTGGAGGCGCTCAATGCTCATCCACACATCGGCACGCGCGCTCTGTCCGCTTCGTCTGCCGCCGAGCAGGGAGAGGAAGACGACCCCGCGGTCGTGGAGGAGTTAGCGAAGCTCAATCGCGCGTACGAGGAAAAGTTTGGCTTTCGGTTCGTCGTGTTCGTCAACCGCCGGTCCCGCTCACGTATCCTCTCGGTCCTGCGCGAACGCTATGCCCGGACCCGGGAGGAGGAACTTGCCACCGCAGTCGAGGACCTCGTGGCGATTGCAGAGGACCGTTACCGCCAGATGCGCGGACCTCCCACACGGGAGTAGCGCGACGCTCTGTCTAGCTTAGGGCGACCGCCGTCGTACATTGTCAGCGAAGAATCGGTTCAGCTCTGCACCGGACACCGCATCCGCGAACCCGTCGAACGTCCCAGCGGCAAGGCCGCGGGCGGCGCGGATGAATCCTCCCCAGGCCGCACGTGCCAGCCCCCCGCCGACGCTGATCCGACGGACGCCGAGGTCCGCCGCGTCGCGGACCGTCAGTCCCATCGAACCGCCGATTAACACATTGACCGGCTTGGGGGCGACGGCATCGACCACAGCGCCGATCTGCTCGCGGGTGTGGATCCCCGGCGCGTAGAGGCAGTCGGCCCCGGCCGCCGCGTAGGCCTTCAGCCGCCGGATCGCCTCGCCGAGATCCGGGGCTCCGCGGATGAAGCCCTCGGTCCGGCCGACGAGCAGCACGTCGCCGCCGGCTCGGTCGATCGCATCGCGCGCAGCGCGAATACGCGCGACGGCAAGGTCAAACGGATAGAGCGGCCTCGCGGCGTTCCCGGTGGAATCCTCGATCGACAACCCCGCGACGCCCGTGTCTATGCACCGGCGAACGTTGTCGGCGAGGGGGTGCGGATCGTCCGCATACCCCGACTCGAAGTCGGCGTTGACCGGCAGGTCAGACGCCTCGACGATCATGCGGATGTGCGCGAGCATCGGGTCGCGGGTCAGCGCCCAATCCTCATCGGGTAGTCCCATCGAGAACGCGGCGCCGGAGCTCGTGGTCGCCAGGGCCCTGAACTCGAGGTGCTGCAAGTAGCGCGCGGTGCCGACATCCCAGGGATTGGGGATCACGAAGCAGCCGGACTCGTGCAGCCGGCGAAAGACGCCACGCTTTTCCGCAAGAGTGGGCATGGGCGAGTCCTCACATCCTGAGAGAATGCCAGCGGGTGGAGGACAGTCCTCCACCCGCTGGGAAGTTCCGGTGACCCTGCTCGTTATTTAGGTTCGTTTGGCCACTGGCCCACCACACCGGGGGCCGCCCACTCCATCGTGGTTAACTCCTGTTCGGTCATCGTGGCCCCGGCCTTGACGCGCACGACCCCGTTCCGGTCCTTGAGCGGTCCCGCGAACGGATCGAATTTCACTGGCGTCGACGACATTTGGGCCAGGCGACGCTGGACGAGATCGTACACGGACAGCGTGCCGAGATCTGGCGTCTTCACACTCTTGGCTTTGAGCGCATCTACGAACCTGGGATTGATCAGCATCCCAGGCTGAGTGCCGACTTCTACGGCTTTCTGCCCCAACAGCCACCAGTAATCCACGTCCTGGAGATTCTCCGCCGTGTACGTGCCGGCTTGCACCTTGCGCAGGAAGTCCAGGTAGATTGTCTCCCAGTGCACCAGCTGCCCGGAGACGATTGTGTCCGGCGCGAACTTATACATGGGGGAGTAGTGGCCGAAGCTCAACAGATTCTTCTTGCCGGCTTCTTGGACCACGGTCGGAGAGTCCTCGGTAAACGCGAAGATATCAGCGCCTTCCGCGATCAGCGCATCGGTGGCTTCCTTCGCCTTCGAGGGGTTAAACCAGTCAGAGATCCAGCGTACCTGAACGGTCGCCTTGGGGTTGACTGCTCGCACGCCCAGGGCCCAAGCGTCGAGGTGGCGTTTCACCTCCGGGATGGGGAACGCCCCCACATAGGCGACTTTGTCGGTTTTCGTCAGGGCTCCGGCCATCAGGCCGTTGAGATAGTACACCTGGTAGAAGTCGGCCATATAAGTAGCCATGTTCGGGTTGCGTTTGAAACCCGACGCATGCGCAAAGATGACCTTCGGGTACTTCTTCGCCGCCGCGAGCGTCCCGTCCATGAAGCCGAAGCTGGTGGTAAAGATGACCGAGGCGCCCTGGCTGACCAACCGATCGATAAACGGCTCGACCCCGCCTTCAGGCACGGACTCCACTTTCAGGGTCTCGACGGGCAGCTTCTGCTCTACGATCTGCCGTGCGACGTCGTGGGCATGGGTCCATCCGTAGTCACCGATGGGACCCACATAAATGAAGCCGGCCTTCAGCTTCTGCTGCGCCGATCCACTAGGAATAAATGCCAGCAGAACCCCAATGACGACTGCTACCTTGATCCAATAGCTAACATGCACCCGCATTGTTTCATGCACCTCCGGCTGATGATTCTTGACAGGCTGCGGAGCTATCTTCGCGTCGATGTAGCATCTCCCTGCCGCGTTCTGTGATCCTGCTGCCCACCCTGTCTCGCACGTCCGCAAGACATCGCACGTTTAGGTGACAACGCCTTAGCCTCCTCCACGCACATACGGGAGGCCCAAGGCTTCGGGCGCCTGTCCGGCGCGCGTGCCCCGGCGTGCCGTCACCGCAAGCACGAGGATGGTGAAAACGAAGGGCAGCATCTGTAGTGGCTCAGGCGGAATCCACCGTTGGAGCAAGAAAGAGAGGTGGAACAAGGTGCCAAAGAGCAGCGCCGCGACGACGGCCCGCAGGGGATCCCAGCTGGCAAAGATGGCGAGGGCGATCACGATCCAACCAACTCCTCCCGTCATCCCTTCCGTCCACGACGGCCGGTACGCCACCGATAGGAATCCCCCCGCTACTCCCGCGAGGATCCCGCCGAAGATGACGGCGAGATAGCGGACCACGATAACATTCACACCCATCGCGTCCGCTGCTGCGGGGGACTCGCCCGCAGTCCGCAGGATAATCCCCCACCGGGTGTGGTACAGCACAGCCCACAAGGCCACCGCGAGGGCGACCCCCACTGGTGCAAGCGCAAATTCAGACAGCGAACGTTCCAACGGCACCCCCTCCCACCCACGTCCCAAGACGCCGGCCAAGCCCAGCCCGAACATCGTCAGCGCCAGCCCGGAGACGTACTGGTTGGCCCGCAGCCCGATCGAGACGATCGCGTGGAGGAGAGCTGCGGCGCCGCCAATCCCTCCGGCGACCACCAGGCCGAGGACCGGAGATCCAGTGACCTGCGCGGTGGCGAAGGCACCGAGGGCACCTAGGATCATCATGCCTTCCACTCCGAGATTGACCACGCCAGCGCGCTCCGCGTAAATCTCGCCGAGCGCGCCCCACAGCAAGGGGGTGCCAAATGCCGTGCCTCGAATGAGCGCGCCGAGCATCCAGGTCGAAAAGTCCATCACAGACCTCCCGAGAACGAGGCGGGGTCGGCCTTCTCCACGGCGCTCGTTGGTTTCAGCCGGATCCGGTAGCTCATCAAGCGCTCGCTACCAATTAGGAAGAACAGAATAAGTCCGTCGAACACGTAGGTGACCCGAAAAGGCATTTGTAGTGAGACCTGCATGGCACTGCCTGCGCTGTAAATCAGACCGAACAGTCCGGCGGTGAGCAGTGTTGCCAGCGGCTTGCCTCGCGCGAGCCAGGCGACGATGATCCCTGTGTAGCCGTAGCCGAGCGAGACTTGGCTGGGGTCCAGCAGTTTGTGCTGCACTCCCGCCACTTCCCCCACGCCCGCCAGTGCGGCGGCCCCACCTGAGAGCACCATCACGAGGATCGTAGTTTTGAGGCTGCTAATCCCCGCGTAGCGCGCCGCGTCCGGGTTCTCGCCCTGCACCCGGATTTCAAACCCCAGACGCGACCGGCTCAGCAAGAACGCGCACCCCGCAGCAAAGGCGATCCCCAGGACCAGTGTCGGCCAATGGACGCGGGTTCCCGGAATGAGGGGGAGCCATGCGGGGTCGGGAAATAGGTCTGTGTAGGCGAAGCCGCGCACGCTGGGGCCTTTCCACGGGCCGGTCACCAGCCAGCTAACCCCGTACAGGGCGATGTAGTTCATCATCAGGGTGCTGATCACTTCGTTCACGTTCAATCGGAGTTTTAGCAGACTCGGCACCAAGCCCCACAGGGCGCCCGCGGCAAAGCCGGCGATGAACATCGCCGGAATGGCCCACGTCCCCCGGATGGGTGTGAATAGCGCGATCCATGTCGCGGCGACCGCACCGGCCAGCAACTGACCTTCGGCTCCAATGTTGTAGAACTGGGCGCGAAAGGCTAGTACGAGTCCTACTCCGACCAGCAAGAGCGGGATCGTCGGCCGGAAGATCTCCGGGAGCGCCCCCGGCGTCGAGAAGGCGTCGTGGGCGACTACGACATACGCGTGGATAGGGTTGAGGCCATACACCCAGAAGACGCCGCCGGCGACGACGAAGGCGGCCAGGATCGCCGCCACTGACACGAGGAGGATCCACCAGCCTGAGGGCTCGCCGCGTTCGAGATGAATCTTCATCCCGTCTGCCCCGCCATCATCAACCCGATGGTCTCGCGATCGGTCCCTGTTGGCACGATGCCGACGAGCTGGCCGCCGAACATCACCGCCACGCGGTCTGACAGGCGCATGACTTCTTCTAGATCTTCAGAGACGAGCAGCACGCCGGTGCCGGCGTCGCGGCGCTGGAGCAGGAGCCGGTGGATCTGATCGGTGGCGCTCACGTCCAAGCCGGAGGTCGGATGGGCGGCGACGATCACCGTGGGTTGCGCCGACAGTTCCCGGGCCAAGATCAGACGTTGAATGTTCCCGCCCGAGAGCGACTTGGCCAGGGTGGTGGGGCTAGGGGTGGCGATGCTGTACTCGAGGATCAACCGGCGGGCAAACTGCAAGGTTGCGTGAGAGTCCAGCAGCGGGCCGCGCGCAAACGGCGGATAGCGGTAGCGGCGCAGGATGAGGTTCTCGGCCACGGTCATCGTGCCCACGATGCCCATGCGGATCCGTTCCTCGGGAACGTGGGCTACGCCGGCCGCGTAAATGGCTTGCGGAGTCTTCCCGGTGATATCCTTTCCGAGGACGGCCACTCGTCCGCGGTGCGGTTTACGCAGACCCGTGACCGCCTCAATAAGTTCGCGTTGCCCATTGCCGGCGACACCGGCGATCCCGAAAATCTCCCCAGCCTGGACCGTCAAGGAGACCCCGCGCACGGCTGCGGTGCCCCGGTCGCCCGGGACCCAGAGGTCGGTCACCTCCAGGGAATCGGAACCCGAGGCTGGAGGGCGCGCCAAGTCGCCGAACTCGATGTCCCGCCCAACCATCATCCGGGCCAACGTCCGCTTGTCTGCGGAGGCGATATCGACGGTGCCGATGATACGTCCCTTGCGCAGAACGGAGACACGGTCGGCAACAGCAAAGACCTCGTCCAGTTTGTGAGTGATGAAGATCACCGCGTGGCCGTCGGCTTTCATCTGGCGCAACACGTTACTCAGAAAGATCACTTCCTGCGGTGTCAGGACGCTTGTCGGTTCATCCAAGATCAGAATCTGCGCGCCTCGCAGGAGCGCTTTGAGAATCTCGACCCGCTGTTGTTCGCTGACCGAGAGCTGCCAGACCGCGGCGCGGGGATCCACGGCCAGGCCGTAGTGGGTCCCGACCTCCCGGATACGGTCTTCCGCCCGCCGGCCCGGGAAGAGAAACGGCAGAGTCGGCAACGCCAGGGCGATATTCTCCGCCACGGTGTGGCGGCGCACGAGGAGGAAGTGCTGAGGAACCATCCCGATGCCTGCTGCAATCGCATCGGCGGGGGACCGGACGCGCGTCATCTGCCCGCGGACGATGATCTCTCCGGCATCGGGCTGCAAGATGCCGTAGATAATATTCATCAGCGTGGTCTTGCCGGCCCCGTTTTCTCCCAGCAGCGCGTGGATCTCTCCCGGACGGACGTCGAAGGTCACCCGATCATTGGCGACGACCCCAGGGAAGGTCTTCGTGATTTCGCGAAGGGCCAGCAGAGGAGAAGGGGCGGCACACACGCTGCGTGCTTGGTTCTTCCTGGCCGCGTCGCGGTCCTTGCCGCCATGTAGAGCACGCCAGTCTTATACGGTTGGGCCACACGCCCTCTCATCGACGTGAATATCTGAAAGGTAGGATTGTGTGAAGAGGAGTCGCGCGACGCGACGGTGGAAAGGGTGGGGAATGGACGTCTACTTGCCCCGGACCCTGGAAGAGGCCCTCGAGGTTAAAGCCGCGCACCCGGACGCCCTCCCGATTGCAGGGGGCACCGACGTGATGGTCGAGATCAATTTCGATCGCCGTCGGCCCGCCTCGATCCTTGATCTCACCCGAGCGGCGGAACTGCAGACTTGGCGCCACGACGATGGGACCATCACCCTGGGGGCGGGGGTCTCGTACACCAGGATTGTCCGGGAGCTCACCATGTGTCGGCCATTGGTCGAGGCTTCTCGCACGGTCGGTTCTCCGCAGATCCGCAGCCGCGGCACGGTCGGGGGAAACCTGGGTACCGCGAGCCCCGCGGGCGACGCCTTGCCCGTGCTGGCCGCCTACGATGCGGACGTGATCTTGGCCAAGGCCGGCGGCGTCGTGCGGTCATTGCCCTGGCACCGATTCCACGTCGGTCCGAAAAAGACCGCGCTTGCGCCTGATGAGCTGATCGTGGGTACGCGGTGGAAGGTGGTGCGCGGGCCGGGTTCGTTTTCGAAGGTCGGGACGCGCAACGCAATGGTGATCGCGATCGCCAGTCTGTGTCTCGTGGTAGATGAGGCCACTCAGACCGTGCGCGCGGCCTTAGGCTCTGTGGGCCCCACGATTCTCCGCGCCCCTGAGGCGGAACAGTTCGCGACACGGGCCTGGCGCGAGGCGGGGGTGTGGGCGGATCCACGTGCGCCCATCGCGGACGGAGTGATCGATGAATTTGGAGAGCGTGTGGCCGCTGCCGCCCGGCCGATCGACGATGTCCGAGGAACCGCTGCCTACCGCCGGCACGCGTGTGCGGTGCTCGCGCGTCGAGCCTTGCGCTGGGCGATGGACGACCGAAAGCTGACCGGACCCGGGACGCCCCGAGGTGCCGGAGCGCGATGACACGATCCGTCTTCAGAGTCGCAAGTGATGTTGGCGTGACGAATCAACCATGTTGATTCGTCTGCACGTCAATGGCGACCCTCGCGAGGCCGATGTGTGGCCGGGGGCCAGCCTGCTCTCTCTGCTCCGCGACCACCTCGGCCTCGTGGGCTCCAAGAACGCGTGCGAGCAAGGCGAGTGCGGATCATGCTCCGTCTGGCTGGACGGGGATTTGGTTTGTTCGTGTTTGGTGCTGGCGGCGCAAGCCGAGGGCCGGCAGGTGCGCACGGTAGAGTCTCTGGCACAAGGCGATCGCCTTCACCCTGTCCAAGAGGCGTTTTTGGAAGCCGGCGCCGTGCAGTGCGGATTTTGCACACCCGGACTGATCGTGGCGGTCACCGATCTTCTGGACCACCATCCTCGGCCTACGGAGGAGACGATCCGCGAGGCTCTCGCCGGCAACCTCTGTCGCTGCACAGGATATCAAAAGATCATTGACGCCGTGAAGATAGCCGCAGGACGCTTGCAGGGCGGGCCCCAGGCGTCGGGGCCGAAATTCCGTTGACTCCGGTCGCAGTCCGTCCATGAGTGCAGCGCGAGGTGCCGGTGTATGGAAAGACTTCTGATCCGGTCCTGCGACGTCGTCCTCACCATGGACGACGCGGGGACGGAGGTGCGGGACGGATCAGTTCTCATCGAGGACGGTGTGATCTCCTGGGTGGGGACGGGATTGCCCGCGCGTCCCTCCGACGCCCGCGTCATCGACGGACGCGGGTTGGTGGCCACGCCCGGTCTCATCAATACCCACCACCATCTGTACCAGTCCTTAACCCGGGTGCGCGCACAGGATCAGGGGCTGTTTGGCTGGCTGCGAGAGTTGTACCCGGTCTGGGCGGGACTGGATCTGGAGTGGATGCGTGCGGCTTCCGCGGTCGGACTCGCCGAACTCGCGTTGTCCGGGTGCTCCACGACGACGGACCACCACTACATCTTCCCCACCGGCGTGACGGGGATCCTCGAGGCCGAAGTCGATGTCGCCGCGCAGGTTGGCGTCCGCTTTCATCCCTGCCGCGGCTCCATGGACCTCGGCGCATTGCAGGGCGGTCTGCCCCCGGATAGCCTCGTCGAAGACATCGATCGCATTCTTGCCCACACCGATGAGGTGATCACGCGGCTCCATGATCCGCGGCCCGGCGCGATGCTTCGGGTCGCCGTCGCTCCGTGCTCGCCGTTTTCCGTGACCCCGCAGTTGATGCGCGAGTCCGCAGATCTGGCTCGGCGGCGGGGGGTCCGGCTGCACACGCACATCGCGGAGACGGTGGACGAGGAAACGTTTTGCCAGAGCAAGTTCGGCCGGCGACCGCTGGAACTGCTGGACGATCTCCAGTGGCTGGGGGCGGATGTGTGGCTGGCGCATTGCGTGCACCTGAGTGGAGATGATGTCCGCCGGATTGCTGGTACGGGGACCGCCGTGGCGTGGTGTCCGACGTCCAATTTACGCCTGGGCTCGGGGATCGCCCCCGCACGAGAGCTCCTCGATGCGGGCGTCTCCGTGGGATTAGCTGTGGACGGCTCCGCCTCTAACGATGCCGGCCAGATGCAGGGCGAGGTGCGCCAAGCGATGCTCGTCGCGCGCGCCCGCGGCGATGCCCGCACTATGAGCGCCCGCGAGGCGCTGCGAGTCGCCACACGCGGTGGAGCCCGGTGTCTGGGGCGAGACGACATCGGTGTGCTCGAACCCGGTCGGCGTGGCGATGTGGCGCTGTTTGCTCTCGACAGCTTGGCCCTGGCGGGTGCTGAGGCCGATCCCGCCGCGGCGCTCGTCTACTGCGCCCCCCAGCGTGTCCGGCACCTCTTTGTGGACGGCCGGGCCGTTGTGCAAGACGGTCATCTCGTGCGCGTTGATGAGGAAGTCATTGCGCGGGAGGGTCATCGCGTAGGACGGCGGATTGTGGAGCAAGGACGACACTGACGATGCGAGGGGAGATGGTGAAGGAAAATAGACGGGTCATCCGCTCTCTGCAGTCTGGGGGGGCTCAAGCGTGAGCACCAAGATCGCTGAACGCGCGCGGGGTGGCGTCGGCGAAAGCGTCCGGCGTGTGGACGGCATCCCCAAGGTCAAAGGGCAGTTCCTCTACGGGAGCGACCTGTGGGCCGAGGACATGCTGTGGGGTTACACGGTGCGCAGTCCCCATCCCCACGCCCGTATTCGGTCAATCGACATCTCGCGTGCGATGTCCACCACAGGCGTGCACGCTGTCTTACTGGCCTCTGATGTGCCCGGCCGCAAGACGTACGGGCTCGAGCTGCTGGATCAGCCCGTGCTCGCGATTGACCGGGTGCGCTACCAGGGTGAACCGGTCGTGGTCCTCGCGGCGACCGAGCTCGAACTGGCCCGGCGCGCGGCCGAAAAGATCCGCATCGAGTACGAGGTCCTGCCCGCGGTAACGGACATGGAACAGGCGCTTCGCGCTGACTCCCCCCGGGTCCATGACTTCGGCAACGTCTTGCGGCACATTCGCATCGCGCACGGCGATCCCGGAGCCAAAGCCGACGTGTGGGTGGAGGGCTATTACGAGACCGGTGTGCAGGATCAAGCCAGCCTGGGCCCGGAATCGGGACTGGCGCTGCCCGCCGACGACGGCGGGGTGGACTTGTACGTTGCGACACAGTGGCTGCACGTTGACCGCGACCAGATTGCCCCCTGCTTGAATCTGCCCCCCGAGAAAGTTCGACTGCACCTGGCGGGGGTGGGGGGCGCGTTTGGTTCGCGCGAGGACCTCAGCATGCACATCCACGCCAGCCTGTTGGCTCTGCGCACCGGCAAGCCAGTGAAGATGGTCTACTCGCGCCAGGAGTCGTTTTTCGGTCACGTCCACCGCCATCCCTCCCGGATCTGGATGCGCACGGGTGCCGCGCGTGATGGGAGATTGGTTTCTGTCGTGGCCCGCGTGCTGATCGACGGCGGGGCGTACGCTTCGTCTTCCACCGCGGTCATCGCGAACGCGTCGACCTTTGCGGCCGGACCGTATGAGGTCCCGAATGTGTCCATCGAAGGAACCGCCGTGTACACGAACAATCCACCCTGCGGCGCAATGCGGGGATTTGGCGCTGTCCAGGTGTGCTTCGCCCACGAGGCGCAGATGGACAAACTGGCCCGCGCGCTGGGGATGGATGCCGTCGACTTGCGCCTAAAAAGTGCGGTGTCGACAGGATCCGTGTTGCCCACGGGTCGGGTGATTCGGGGAAGTGCGCCGGTCCGCGAAGTCATCCGCCGCTGCATGGCGATCCCCTTGCCTCGTGCTTCAAATGAGCGCGACCCGATGACCTATCCTGGTGGCGCGGGCAACGTGAGCCGTGGTGAGCGATTGAAACGTGGGGTGGGGTTCGCCGTCGGGTACAAGAACATCGCGTACAGCGAGGGATTTGATGACTTTGCGGAGTGCCGGGTAAGGCTCTTTGCTGGACCTACGGGACCCGTCGCGGAAATCTACAGCGCCGCGGCGGAGGTGGGGCAGGGCCTGCATACCATCCTGGTGCAGATTGTCCGGGAGGAGCTGGGGATCGAGCAGGTGGTCCTCCACCCGGCCGACACCGGGATTGGGTCATCCGGTTCCAGTTCGGCCTCGCGACAGACAATGATGTCCGGCGGCGCGGTGCAGCTAGCATCCCGCGCGGTGCGGGATGCGCTCCTTGCGTGTGTGCACAGACGTTTGGGCACAGAGGCCGCAGCGTTCGTGATCCGTGACGGGGATATCTTCGCAGGCGCGCGTCGGGTGGGGTCTGTGCAGGAGTTCCTCGACGAGCCGATTGAGCAGACGCGCGTCTACCACCATCGGACGACCACCGCGCTCGATAAGAACGGACAGGGAGACCCGCACGTCACGCTGGCCTTCGCCGCAGAACGCGCGGTGGTGGAAGTCGACGACGAACTCGGGCTCGTCCGCGTCGTACAGATTGCCGCGGCTCAAGACGTGGGCCGGGCTTTGAATCCGCAGGGCGTCCATGGCCAGATCGAAGGCGGCACAGCGCAAGGGTTGGGATTGGCGTTGATGGAGGAGATCCAGCTCGCCGACGGACGCATTCGCAACGCATCGTTCACCGACTATCTGATCCCCACGATTCTCGACATGCCGCCCGTGGTCTCCGAACTTATCGAAGAGCCCGAGCCCGGGGTGCCGTATGGGGCGAAGGGCGTGGGCGAACATGCCACGATCGTTTCCACAGCGGCCATTGTGGCCGCCCTACGCCAGGCGACGGGGCGCGACCTTAACCGCGTTCCGGTGCGACCTGATGATCTGACCGGTCTTACCGGGCCGGTCCGCTCCCCCGGTCCTCCGCCTTCGCCGGATGTTCCCTATCCCGAGCCCGTGCCCAAGGCGCTCGGCGCCCTGTGACGTACGACCGCGTCGTTGCGGGCGGTCTGATCGTCGCCCCGGATGAGACCGTTCGCGGCAGCATCGGCATTCGCGATGGCACCATCGCTGCGATTTCGCCGGATCGTCTGCAAGGCGAGGAGGTGTTGGACGCGCGCGATCGTGTCATTCTCCCGGGCGCAGTCGACCTCCACGTGCATTTCAACGAGCCAGGCCGGACACACTGGGAAGGGTGGGGTCCGGGCAGCCGCGCCGCCGCGGTCGGCGGCGTGACCACGATCGTCGAGATGCCCCTCAACGCGATCCCGCCCACCGTGACGGCGACCGCGCTGGCAGCCAAAGTGCAGGCCGCACAGGCGGCATCCGTCGTGGACTTCGCCCTGTGGGGCGGGTTGATCACTGACAATCTCGAGCACTTGGCCTCCCTGGCGTCCGGGGGCGTCGTGGGGTTCAAGGCGTTTATGTGCGCCAGTGGGACCGCGGAGTTTCCGTATGTGGAAGACGGCATTTTGTATGAAGGGTTGTCCCGGATTCAAGAGTTGGGACTCTTCCTCGCGGTCCATGCCGAAAGCCAGTGGATCACTCAATACCACAGCGAGCGATTGCAAAAACAAGGGCGCCATGACCGCCCGGCCTGGGCCCAGTCGCGGCCGCCCATCGCTGAGCTGGAAGCGATCCAGCGGGCGCTGTTTCTGGCGGCGCGCGTCGGCTGCCGTCTGCACGTTGTCCACATGAGTGTGCATGACGGCACCACCTTGATTGCCGAGTCGAAAGCAGCGGGCCAGCCGGTGACGGTGGAAACCTGTGCGCACTACTTGGCGCTGACCGACGAGGATCTCCTCCGGCTGGGTCCGGTCGCGAAATGTGCGCCACCCCTACGCGACCGCGCAGCGCAAGACCGATTGTGGCGCGATGTTTTGGCGGGGCAGATCGACTGCGTCACGTCAGACCACTCTCCCTGTCCCACCGGCGACAAGACGCGGGGGGACGATGATATCTGGCAGGCCTGGGGCGGGATCACCGGGGTGCAGACGCTGGTGCCTGTGATGCTGACCGAGGGGGTCCACCGGCGGTCGATGTCTTGGTCCACGTTCGCGACTCTGCTGTCCGCCACGCCGGCAAAGATCGCAGGCCTCTGGCCGCGGAAAGGCGCGATCCAAGTCGGCGCCGACGCCGATCTCCTAATCGTGGATCCTGAACGGGAGTGGACGGTGGACCGCTCGTGGCTGCAGTCGCGGCATAAGCATTCCCCTTTCATCGGCCGGACAATGAAAGGGAGGGTAGACCAGGTCATTCGGCGCGGACGGACTGTAGCGAAAAACGGGGAGGTGACCCTCGACGGAGGAGGTGTCTGGCTTCGGCCTCACAGCACTGACACAGCACCCCTTAGGTAAACACACACCCTTGCTAGATGTCAGCTGCTTTGGTAGATGCCGTCCATCAACGCCTGGAAGTTATCTGAAGACCGCGCTCAGCAGTGCGCCTGCATAACGGCACTGAATAGAGGAAGGATACTTTCGGCGGGACGTCTTGCGGTGAGGAGACGTTCGGTGGGACAGGTCGGTCACATACGCTGGTAGATGCCTCGCCAGGTGATGTCGATGATGTCGCTCAGCCGGCCAGCGGCCTTAAGCCTCGGGCGATGACTCCGGGTGAACGCTTCGACGGCTTCCAGGGCGTCCTCTGAGGTCTCATAGATTGCCAGGTACGTTCCTGCCTCTTGTCCGGCGAGACCACGAAAACGGTGGGCGGTGTGGAACAATTTCGTACCAAGCAGGTCCGGGATATGAATGCGGTCATACCACTCGTTAAACTCCCGCTCCCGCTCTGGCGATGTGCAGTTGCTCTCGATGATAAACAATCCCCTCGTCCTCGCCCCAAGTTGCCCCGATCCATGGTGTTCCCCGATGCGTCGCCACATCGAGCGCCGCGCGATCTGGAGATGCGGGGACATGCGGCCGCGGTCGTGCAGACGGTGAACTTGGTCCGCAAAGGCCTGGTTGATTCGCTCGAGATCCGTGCCGGGCAGTTCATACAGCGCGAGGTAGGCTGGGTTCTTCGACTCGCGATCGGTGTCGGCAAACCGCGTGCCCGTTGTGGCGAGACCGCTGCCCAGGATGTCGGGGAGATGAATCGTGTCATACCACGTGTTGAACTCCGCCTCATGAGCCCGATTGGTACAGTTCGTGAAGGTGAGGCGTATCGCCTCAGGATGCCGCCCGTCCATAACTGCGTCGTGCCTCCTCTACTCCAGCCCCGGATGCGACGCGCGCGCCGAACGACCGAAGCACAGACTCCAGCGCCGTCAGAACTCTCAGCACCGTGCTCAGTTCGGCATTATAACCCATGGTGCCGATCCGCCAGATCCGTCCGCGCAGCGGACCGAACGCGGTCGCCACTTCGATGCCGAATTCCTCCAGTAGCCGCGCCCGTCCCGCTTCATCAGGGACTCCCTCCGGAATCATCATCGCCGTGATCATGGGCAGCCGGTGGGCGGAATCGCCGAACAGCTGAATCCCCATTGCCTCGAGTCCGCGTTTCAACGCCTCGCCTACTCTCTGGTGGCGTGCCCAGCGGGTCTCCAACCCCTCCTCCACGATCAGGCGGAGCGCCTCACGCAAGCCGTAAGTCATACTGGTGGGCAGCGTGTGATGGTTGAGCCGCTCAGGACTCCAATACCTCTGGAGCTGTGCGAGATCGAAGTAATTGCTGATGATCGGCGTTTTACGGGATACGATCGCCTGTTCCGCTCTGGCATTGTATGTGAGAGGGGCCATACCCGACGGACAGCCGACACACTTCTGAGTTCCCGCCGAGCCGAGGTCGACCCCCCAGGCATCGACATCCACGGGGACACCGCCCAATGTGACGACCGCGTCGACGACCAATAGCGCATCGTGCTGCCGGCAGATGCGGCCAATCTCCTCCATCATGGGCTGTAACATCCCGGTCGAGGTTTCCCCGTGGACGAGGGCGACGATCTTTGCTGGGGTGCGCCGCAGGGTGCCTTCAATCTGCGCGGGATCAATGATCTGTCCCCACTCCGCGGTGACCTGGTTAACCTGCGCGCCGTACCGCTTCGCGAGGTCCACGAACAGATCGCCGAACCGACCACAGTTGGCGACCAGCACGCGATCTCCGAGTTCCACCAGGGATGCGATTGCAGCTTCCATCCCGGCACGGCCCGTACCGGAAATGGGGAACGTCCGGGGGTTGCGCGAGCGAAACACCTGGCGGCCCAGATCCATCACTTCGGTCATTATTGCGGTGAACGCGGGATCGAACTGGCCCAGTACCGGAGCCGCCATGGCCCGCAAGACCCGTGGATCAGGATTAGTGGGACCGCTGCCGCACAGCAGGCGGGTCGGGGGGTTGAGATCTGGTACGCTTGGCGTCACGTCGTTCGTCCTCCTCCGGGCGGGCGCATCAGGGGGCGTGTTGGGCCGCGAATGCTTCAAGCGCTTTTTCGAACGCCTCGCGAGGGGCCCGAACCACTCCGGCGCCTATTTGGCCGATGCCAGCCCGTCGATGGGCGATGCCGGTGTTGATCACCGGCTCCAGCTCTAGCTGTACGACACGGCGGATGTCAATCCCGGTCGGCGTCCCAGCGAAATCGAGCGCGGGGATCTTAAAGTGCGGGCTGGATCCTGCGGTAATCTCGCGCATCTGAGCGGTCACGGCGACGGCGTCCTGTGCGGAGCGCAGACCCACAAACCCTGCCACCGCCGGGGCTGCCGCCATCGCGAACCCGCCCAGCCCCACGGTTTCGACGATTGCGCTATCTCCCATGTCGGGATTGCTATCCGCGGCGCTGTAACCCGGGAAGTAGAGCCCCTCTGGGACCGGGGCGGGTGCCGTGAACCAGCGGGAGCCCAGCCCGCTGACGCGTACTCCGAACTGGACGCCGTTGCGGCTCATCACTGAGACAAGTGTGCAATGGGGGATTTCCTGCAACCTGTGTGCGATGGATGCGCACGCCGCCATTGCCACATTGAGGAAGAACTGGTCGTTGTCAGCCAAGAACCTCAGCACCTGAGCCGCCCCACCCGGAGGGTCCGTGGCGGCTAGGGCGGGAGCTATGGCGCGGACAAGCAGGGAGGTGGCGGCGACGTTCCGTTGGTGCAATTCATCGCCCATCGCCACGGCGCGGGCCATGAGCGGCACGAGGGGCACTCCGCCCATCGATCGCAGCGCGGCATCAAGTGCGGGTCCCAGGACATTCCGCATCCACTGAAGACGGTCCAACACTGCGCTGTCGTACGCGCCAAAGCGCAGGACAGCCCCGATCCCTTCGTTGAGAGGACAGCAGGCTAGCGCGGGAGAGGAGGCGTCGCGGACTTCCAAGAGAGGCATGGAAGGGGAAATGATGCCGGCCATCGGACCGACTGCTCCGTGATCGTGCGTACACCCGAGGATGACCGCGCCGGAGTCTAACGCCACGGCGGCGTCGTCCGAGTTGCGGGCCCACTGCTCAAAGACGATGGCACCAATCGCGGCTCCCCGCATTGGTCCGCACATCGCAGACGGCGCGACCGGTGGGCCGGCATGCAGCAGAGCGTGGCCAGACAACGCCGGAATCAGTGCGCGGGCCTCGCGTACGCCGGTGAGCACCGGGGAGGCCCGCGCAATTCGCACGAGGGCTTCAGTATTAGCGGTTTCAATTTGTGCGGCGAGTCGACTCATTGAGACGCGTAGGCCACAGGAAGCCGACGAGTGGCGTCTTTGGCACTGTCAAGAATCAGCAGGGTTTCCAGTAACACCTGCGCGCCGATGGCCGCTGTCTCCCAGGGTGTGTGTTCCCGCGGCGAATGACTGAGCCCGGCGGTGCTTGCCACGAAGATCATGCCCGAAGGAATATAGCGGGCTAAGACGCCCGCGTCATGTCCGGCCCAGCTCGGCAGAGTCAGCGAGGGCTGTCCGCATGTCTGCAGCGCCTGCACGACCGCATCCCGGACCCCTGGATCCATCGGTACAGGCGGGGAGCGATCCCAGGATCCTACCGTCAGTCGCAAGCCCTCCTGGCCCGCGATCCGCTGTGCGCGCTGTTCTACCGCCACGCGGAGGTCGTCCAGTTCGTGCTCGCCCGGGCTGCGCGCTTCGACGGAGAGGTCCACGCGGCCAGGAATTACGTTGGTGGCTCCCGGGTACACGCTGAGGCGGCCCACTGTGCCCACAGCCCGATCCTTGTGCTGTAGCGCCAGCTCACGCATCGCCACGACGAGCTCGGCGGCACCGACCAGCGCATCGGCCCGCGCGGTCATCGGGGTTGTTCCGGCGTGCGCGGCTCGTCCCTCGAAGGTGAGCGTGGTCCTCAGGATGCCCGTGATCGAATCCACTGCCGCGACCGCGCGTCCCATGCGCTCGAGGACGGGTCCTTGCTCTACGTGCAGTTCCACATACGCGGCCGCGTGCTCCGGGACCCGCGCCACCGGTAACCCGTGGGCCCGAGCCCTGAGGTACTCGTTGAGCGACTGCCCGCTACGATCGCGCAGAGTCTCAAGGCGGCTTCGCGGAATCTCGCCGACCAATGCGCGGGACGACAGCGTCCCGATATCAAAGGCATGGCCCTCTTCGTCAGCAAACGCGATCACCGCGAGACGATGCCGCAAGCGCCGGCCGGCATCCCGTAGCGTCTGCGCCGCTTCGACCGCGGCGACGACACCCAACCCGCCATCAAACATGCCTCCATCGGGGACCGTGTCCAGGTGAGAGCCAGCCAGCAGGACAGGTCCGTCTCCCCCGGCTCCAAGGCCGATCAGGTTGCCAAACTCATCGACGCCCGGGTCGAGCCCCGCCTCGCGCATCATCTGTGCAACGAGGCGTACCGCCTCCACATGCGCGGGAGAAAATGGGGGTCGGCTGATGCCGCCGGAGTCCCCACGTCCGATGGTGCCGAGGTGTTCCATCCGCTGGCGCAGCCGCTGAGGAGAAATGCGTGCAGGGGTCATCACGGAATCGCTCGTGTGTTCCGCGAACTGCGGGAGCATCCCTGCCCGTAGACGGCGCTGGAGAAGTGCGCGACCGCGGCGAGCGACACGAGACGCGCCGGAAGTAGTGAGGTAGGCCTGATGGGGCTGAAAGTTTCAGCCTTATGACTCCGACCGCGGTATGCTGGAGGTAGCATGATCATCGGGCTGGGAATTTTCGGAGCGACGATCAGCGGTTACGTCTGGTACAAACAGGTAACCCCCGGTGTCGTCGCCTGCCTGGGCGCGGGGTGCGCGACGGTCATCCGCAGCCGCTACGGAAAGCTGCTGGGGATTCCTAACGGCGCGTTGGGGGTCGCCTACTTCCTCACCGTGTCGGCGACGCCCTTGTTGTCGTCCTGGTTGCCGAACCTCCGTCCGCTGGTGCTGCTGGCGACTGCGATCGCCCTCTTCCTTTATGGATACCTGGCGTATCTGCAGGTGTTTGTCTTGCGGGCGCTGTGCAACTGGTGCCTGATGTCGGCTGGTCTTACAGGCATCCTCTTCTGGGTGTTGCTTAGAGGGTGAGAGGCCCGGGCCGAGAGCATCAGGTTTCTTTCAGCGCGCGCTCGATAGCCTGCTCCAAACTCATCGCCCGGCCCTCGGCCCAGGCCGCTGCTAACCCCTCTTGGCCCAAGGCGGCCCCGGCGGCGGACACTTGGCGAGCATATTCGGCTCCGTCAGACGGCGGCAGAGGAGTGCCGATGGTCTCGCGCATGATCTCCGCTGCCCCGAGCAGCCGCGCGGCCAGAATGGGTTTCGCTTGCCCGCCCGCCACGCCCGCCAATCCCTCCAGACACTCCGGGATGCCCCGCCTGTCCGCGAAGTCTCGTCGTAGGGTTAGACTCTCTTTGAAGAGCGTCATCGCCCGTTCGTGATTCCCCAACTTGAGTGCTATTTTCCCCAGAGCGTTCTGACACGCGACGATACTGTATTTGTCCTTCACATCCCGGGACAAGGCCAGACCCTCGTCAAGTGATGACATGGCTCGCTGATAATCTGCCCGCATTCCCGCCACATTCCCGAGGTTGCGCAGTGTGTATGCGGTGCGCCATTTGTCCCCGGTCTCTCGACACAGAGCCAAACTTTCCTCAAAAAGCGGTTTTGCTCTACTGTCGTCGCCTTGGGTGAGTGCGACATGCCCCAGGCAATTCAGCGACCAGCTAATCCCCCACTTGTCTCCCAGTTCCCGAAAAAGAAGTAAACTCTCTTCAAAGTGAGTGTTTGCATGACCATAATCAGCCTGATTCTCCGCCACATGCCCCAAGGTATGGAGCGCGGTAGCCATCCCCCGTTTGTCGCCCAGCTCTCGCCACAATGTCAGGCTTTTGCGCAGTACGGTCCCCGCCAGTTCGAGTTCGCCCTGAGGCCACGACAATTGTCCTACCCCCCACAGCGCCTTAGCCCGCACAGGCGGCGATGCATCGCTGGCGATAAGCAATGTATCTTCCAACCACTTGCGCCCCTCGCTCAAATGACCACGTATTTGGCAAAACCATTGCAGCTCCCCCGCTAACCGTAGCCCCGCTGCCGGTGCCTCCTTCATGCTCCACTCCAACGCCGCGCGCAGGTTGTCGAGCTCGTTCTCCAGCCGATCCAGCCACAGGATCTGCCGTGGTCCTCGCAGTTCCCGTTCCGCCCGTTCCACCAATTCCAAGAACCAGTCGCGATGCTTTCTTCGTACAATGAGGGCTTTTTCAGACTCCATCAGTCTGTCCAGACCATACTGCCGCACCGTCTCCAGCAACCCATACCGTGCCTCGTTACCCTTTGTCTCCACCCCCACGAGAGATTTGTCCACCAACTGGGCCAGTAGGTCCAAGATAGCGGATGCCTCGACGCCATCCCCAGAACAGACCGCTTCGGCTGCCACCAATGTCCAGCCACCAGCAAACACCGACAGCCGACGCAGCACCGTCCGTTCTTGCTCGGATAGAAGGTCGTAACTCCAGTCCATCGCCGCCCGTAATGTTTGCTGGCGAGGCAGGGCGGTGCGGCTCCCCCCGGTGAGCAATCGAAACCGGTCCTCCAGCCGGGCCGCAATCTGCTCCACCGCCAGCACCTTGACGCGGGCCGCCGCAAGTTCGATGGCGAGAGGGATACCGTCTAGCCGGTGGCAGACCTGCGCGACTGCAGGGGCGTTGTCCCGTGTGATGGCAAACTGCGGCGCGCTCGTCACCGCCCGGTCGATAAACAGCCGGACGGCCTCGTATTCCGCGATGTGGTCCAGGGGAGGGAGACGCTGCAGGTCGGGGACAGACAGGGAGGGAACGCGCCAGGTGGTTTCCCCCGTCACCCCCAAGGCCTCACGACTGGTCGCGAGGATCCGCAAGTTTGGGCAAGTTCCCAGGAGGTCGGTGGTTAGATGGGCGCAGGCCGGCACTAAATGCTCGCAATTGTCCAGGACGACGAGCACGGATTTGCCCCGCAGGGCGTCCGCGAGCGTCTCGGTCAGCATTCGACCTGGCTGCTCAGGCTCCGGTATGCCCAAAGCGGAGGCTACCGCTTTCGAGACGAGACTCGGGTTGGTCAACGCTGCTAACTCTACCAGCCATACCCCGTCGGGAAATTCCTCCAGCGCCTCCGCAGCCACCTGAAGAGCCAATCGCGTCTTGCCCGCGCCCCCTGACCCGGTGAGCGTAATGAAACGGGTTGTGGAGAGCAGTTTCCTAACCTCAGCCTTCTCGTGCCCGCGGCCGATGAAACTCGTCAATTGTACGGGCAGGTTGTTGGGGAGGATATTGAGGGACTTGAGGGGCGGGAAGGCGGCGGGAAGATTCGGGTGCACCACTTGCAAGAGATGCTCGGGTTCACGCAAATCCTTGAGTCGGTGGTTCCCCAAGTCCCGGAGGCTTACCCCAGGGGGGAGGTCACGGCCGGCGAGACTACTTACCGCGTCTGAGAGAAGAATCTGCCCCCCGTACCCGGCAGCTCCAATCCGCGCTGCGCGATGCACGTCGAGACCGACATACCGGTCCGTTCGGCTGATCGGCTCACCTGTGTGAAGTCCCATCCGCACCTGGAGCGACGCGCCGTCTGGCCAGGGGTACTCCGTTAGGGACTGTTGGGCCGCGACCGCTGTCGCCACCGCATCTCTGGCCCGAGAGAACGCCACGAGGAAGCTGTCCCCTTGGCTGTCGATCTCTTGCCCGTTTCCCTTGGCGAATGCATCACGGAGGATCCGCTGGTGTTCCTCGAGGACCTCAGCGTACCGGCGGTCGCCGAGACGCTGCAGGAGCGTGGAGGAGCCCTCAATGTCGGTGAAAAGAAAAGTGACTGTTCCGGTTGGAAGGCCAACCATAGAGTCTTCCTGCGCTTCGATCCCTCGCACGTGCGACGTTCGCTAGAGTCCTACGCCGGTTCCTTCCTCAGCATACTATTCGTTCTCGGCCAATATCGAGGGAGAGTAGTGGTACCCTAATGGAAGACCCCGGGCGGCGCGCACTGGTCGCAGCGCGCGCTCGCCTGTACCCAGGCTTGGGAGATGGATCAGCGCGCACTGCTTGCGGGAGATCTCGGCGCCACACACACGCGATTAGCCATTGTCTCTGCCGGTGCGGGGGTGCGCCAACCTCTGGCGAGTGCAGAGTTTCGCAGCGCAGATCACGGAAGCCTGACGGAGCTCGTTCAGGTATTTCTCTCCCAGGTCCATATCCCGGTGAAGCGGGCGGTATTGGGGGTCCCGGGCCCCGTCGTGGATGGGCGAGCCCGGATCACGAATCTTCCTTGGACCATTGATGCCGAACAGCTGGCCAAA
>Ga0209283_10000418_pt1 | contig 21428 bp, 19 predicted proteins | sample CZO8metaG_2_FD_188354 | JGI IMG/M metagenome (GOLD analysis project Ga0209283, IMG submission 188354) | Vadose zone soil microbial communities from the Eel River Critical Zone Observatory, Northern California, USA - CZOApr15con2H1.8 metaG... | ecosystem: Environmental > Terrestrial > Soil >...
CGTGCTGATCTGCTGAGCCATATTGACCCCAGGTAGCAGGGGAGAGGTTGATAAAGATATGTTAATGACGATGATAGAGGCCCTGAACCAGGCGCTTACCCTGGAGTTGGAACGCGACAAGCGGGTCGTCGTATTTGGACAAGATGTAGGAGCGAACGGCGGGGTCTTCCGTGTCACCGAGCATCTACAGAAGAAGTTCGGCGAGCAGCGTGTCTTCGATACCCCGTTGTCGGAGTCGGCTATTATTGGCAGTGCGGTGGGTATGTCTGTGTATGGGCTGCGCCCGGTAGCCGAGATACAATTCGCGGGCTTCCTCTTTGTGTGTATGAACCAGCTGGTCTCCCAGGCGGCCCGCATGCGTTTTCGCAGCGCGGGAGCCTACACCTGCCCTATGGTGGTACGCGCTCCCTATGGTGGTGGCGTGCGTTCGCCTGAACTGCATTCCGATAGTCTCGAAGGCGTCTTTATGCAAACGCCGGGCCTCAAGGTGGTTATCCCCTCGAACCCCTATGATGCCAAAGGTCTGCTGGCCTCGGCTGTTGCTGACCCCGACCCGGTACTCTTCCTGGAAAACATCAAGCTCTACCGCTCGTTTCGCCAGGAGACGCCGCAAGAATATTACAGCATCCCTCTTGGCAAGGCCAACACGGTGCAAGAGGGCACGGATGTCAGCCTATTTGCCTACGGGGCCATGGTACCCCTGGCTGTAGAGGCGGCGAAACAGATGCAAAAGGAGAGTGGGACGAGCATAGAGATCATCGACCTGCGCACCGTCTGGCCGCTCGATGAAGAGGCCATAACCGCCTCGGTCGAGAAAACCGGGCGGGCGATTGTGATTCACGAGGCCGCCCGCGCTGGCGGCGTGGGAGCCGAGATCATCGCGATTATCAATGATCGCTGCCTGTATTCCCTGCTCAAGCCTGTTGGGCGCGTCACCGGCTACGACACTCCCTATCCTGTTCCAGGGCAGGAGGACTATTATTTACCAACAGTGCCCAAAGTGTTAGCCGCCTTGCGACAGGTCATGGAACCTACGTAGAAATCCAATAAGGAACTTTCACTTTTTCATCAGGTGAGAATAACCATGGTTATTCTCACCTGATGAAAAAGTGAAAGTTCCTTATCGAAAGATTTGCCGTTTGTGATGAGGAGCAGTTATGTACGAATTTAAGCTGGCCGACCTGGGGGAAGGAATGCATGAAGCTGAGATAGTCGAATGGCTTGTTCATGTTGGTGATACTGCCAAACTAGACCAGGCCATCGCGAAGGTGGAGACAGATAAGGCCATCGTTGAACTTCCATCGCCGGTTGTTGGCAAGGTTCGCGAGATTCGCGTGAAGGATGGAGAGACTGCCAAAGTTGGTGAAGTGCTGGTCGTCTTTGAAACGGAGGCCAAAGGCGATAGCGATGGCTCATCGAACAATGTCGAAACGAGTACAGGTGCTGCGCCGACTTCATCAAGTACACAATCTTCCTCACAGCCTACGGTCCAATCTGCAGCGCCTGCCGCAACACGGCCACGAGTACAGGCTGCCCCTGCAGTGCGAAAACTCGCCTTTGAATTGGGTGTAGACCTTGAGCAGGTCACACCTTCCAGTTCAAGCGGGCGTATCTCTCTCGAAGATGTGGGGGCCTACGCTGAACGTGCGAAAACGACAGCCATTTCTACGCAAAATGGCACACAGCCCGTTGTGTCTACCCCTACCACTGTCCAGGAGGAACAAGCCGTTCCTCAACCAGTGGCTGTCACTTCGCTGCAAGCTGGGCAACCTGCTCCTTCCTTGCAAGATGAGCGTCAGCCTCTGACGGGTTTGCGCAAGCGTATCGCGGAGCATATGGAGCGATCGTGGCGCATTATCCCCCATGCGACCGCTTTTGATGAGATCGATGGCGGTGGCTTAATAGCTCTGCGCCAGGCATTAAAACCCGTAGCGGAACAGCGCGGCATTCGCCTTACCTACATGCCTCTGCTGATCAAACTCCTCATACCGCTGCTCAAAGAGTTTCCCATCTTTAACTCCAGCCTGGATGATGAGAAGCGCGAGATTATCTACAAGCACTCGTACCATATCGGCATTGCAGCCGATTCGCCGGAGGGCTTGCTTGTGCCGGTCATGCGCGATGCTGACCGTCTCACGCTGGTGGAGGTTGCCACGAAGCTTGAGAAGTTGATCGAGGGGGCTCGCAAACGCACACTTGCGCTAAACGAACTCAGCGGCAGCACCTTTACGCTGAATAATGTGGGAAGTTTTGGCGGCGGAACTGGCACTCCGATTATCAATCATCCCGAAGTGGCAATCCTCGCGGTAGGCAGGTTGCAAGAGAAGGCGATTGTGCAGCAGGGAGCCATCATTGTGCGCCCAATGCTGCCGGTGGCACTCTCGTTTGACCACCGACTGATTGACGGTGCCATGTCCGGCAGGTTCCTGGCACGATTCAAGGAACTGGTGGAGAACCCGCAGCAATTGATGTTGGACATGGTGTAAAGGTGGGGAGCAGAAAGAAGTAGTAATATGGTAGTTGGAGATGTCACCACCGCTGTAGATGTCCTGGTATTGGGTGCAGGCCCAGGGGGCTATGTCGCCACCATTCGGGCCGCGCAGCTTGGGCATCATGTCACTCTGATTGACCAGGGACCTGCGGGCGGCACCTGCTTAAAGCTGGGCTGTATTCCCCTCAAGGCACTGCTCTCGGCAACCGAACGCTACGCACAGGCACGTTCTGAAGAACTGCCGACTATGGGTATCGCCGCCGAAACTGTCTCCTTTGACTGGACGAAGATGCAGGCATGGAAGCAGAGTGTGGTTGATCGCCTGACCGGCGGAGTGAGGCGTTTAATCGATGGCAACCGCATCGACTATGTCTACGGCACAGGCTGGTTCATCAACGCCCAGGAGGTGCGTGTCGAAGGAGAACACGGCTCGCATCGCTTCAAATTTGACCATTGCATTCTTGCAGTTGGTGCCGACGCCGCTCCTCATGCTCATGTAGCGTTTGATGGCAAGAAGATACTGGCACCTGAACAGGCATTGATGTTGCCTGATCTGTCGGAAACCCTCAGCATTGTGGGAGATGACTACATCGCCCTGGAACTGGCGACGCTTTTCGCACGCCTCGATGTCAAGGTCAAGCTCCTTTCGCCCGGCGAGCAGATTTTGGCTGGCTTCGATCCCACGGCGTTGCGCCTGGTACAGGCTGGTCTGCGGAAGCTGGGAATACAGGTGGTGGCAAAGGCGGCAATGGAAGACATGCAAGATCGTCCCGTGGTGATTTCACAGGGCGTTTCTCCACATACGTCTGGGCTGCACCTGGACGCGGCAGGGGTAGAAGTCACTGAGAATGGCGGTATAGCAGTCAATTCGATGCAACAGAGCAGCGTGCCACATATTTATGCCGTTGGTGATTGTACGGGGGGACGCGCCCTCGCCAGTGTTGCCATAAAACAGGCCAAAGTGGCCGCGGAAGTCCTCTCCGGTCAACGAGTACAGTTCGCGCCATTGGTGATACCGCAGGTTGTCCATACGACCCCAGAGATTGCAACGGTTGGCTACTCTGCGGAAGAGGCAGCAAAGGCAGGCTATCAGGTGGTTACAGGGCGTTTCCCATTGGCGGCCAATGGACGTGCCTTGACACTGGGTACCGATAACGGTGTTGCCCTGGTGGTGGCGAATGCGGATGATGGGCTTATGCTCGGTGCGACAATCGTGGGGCCGCGTGCCGGTGATTTGATCGGGCAGGCGACGCTGGCAATCGAGATGGGAGCCACGCTGACCGACCTTTCAGAGATTCTTTATGCTCATCCCGGACTCAGCGAGGTGCTGCTAGAGGGCGTTGAGAGTGCTCTGGGGAGAGCGATTCATGTGCTGTTGAAAGCATGAATGGAAGCGAACATGAGTGGTGTGGTTTTGCAGCCGCGTTCCCGGAATGCGGCTGCAAAACCACACCACTCATGTTCGCTTCCCACCCTTGACATTTGAAAGACTCTATGGTAGAATTATGACTATAGAGTCATAAAAACTCTAGATGGTCAGAGAAAGTACCGAGAAGTCAATGGAAATGTCTTTAGTCAAAGCATAGACAAATCAGTACAAAAGTGCAAGCAAAGAGGCTTATTATGCAAACAGTTCATACGCCGACTACTTCACTGAAGGAAAAACAGCGACGTGAGCGCGAGGAACTCATTATCCAGGCAGCAGAAGAAGTGCTGCAGGAAAGAGGATATTATGAAACCTCGATGGATGAGATTGCTGCTCGCGTTGGTATCGCCAAAGGCACGATCTACACACATTTTCCCGGGAAGGAAGAACTGGTGATAGCGATCTTTAAGCGCACCATGCAGACATTCCTCGAGGGAATTGATGCGGTAATCGAAGCAGAGCCGACACCGAGAGCCAGGCTTGAGGCACTCCTTCAGTTTGTCTATACGGGGTTTTATAGCAAACAAGCAAGTCTTCTTTCATCGATGTACAATGGCGTAGATCTGAAGCGGATGATTATGGAAAAGGGTGGATGTATGAGTGATCTCTGGCAATCCCTGGTTTCACGCGTAACGAAACTGCTTGAAGAAGGGAAGGCCGCGGGGGAAATTAATTCCTCCATTCCAACAAAAGTTATGCTGATCTCGTTTTTTGGTTTGTTTTCGCCAAAAAGTTATGATCGTCTCGTGTTGGGAGATGACTTCTCACACGAAGAACTGGTCAAATATCTCCGGCAAATCTACTTCAACGGGATAGCCAATCACGAAGCCAGGTTAGTTACAAATAGTATTATGAAGAAAGATTTTTTTCATGAAAACAGTATCGAATAATTCGACAACGGGCGACACGGTTGTGGGCAGTAGCTCTACAAACCAGGATATAGAAACTCCACGATTCACGCGCCGTGAGACGCTCTTGACCATGGCAGGCGTCTTGCTTGTGATGTTGCTTGCCTCCCTCGATCAGACGATTGTGGGAACGGCCATGCCCCACATCATCACCGATTTGCAAGGCTTCGATCGCTACACCTGGGTCACGACCGCGTACCTGCTGACCTCAACAGTGATGATCCCGATTTATGGGAAGCTCTCCGATCTCTTCGGACGCAAGCCAATCTTCTTGATTGGCGTTGTGCTGTTCCTGGTAGGGTCTGCCGCTTCAGGTGCAGCCCAGACGATGAATCAGTTGATCGCCTTCCGTGCGTTCCAGGGTCTGGGAGCGGCCGCGTTGCTGCCAATTGCTATTGCAGTGATTGGAGACCTGTTCACCCCACGCGAACGCGGCAAATGGCAGGGCTTGACAGGTGCTGTGTTCGGTCTGTCATCCATCCTTGGTCCGACAATCGGCGGCTGGATTACCGACCACGCCACATGGCGTTGGGTCTTCTATGTCAACCTGCCCATTGGTATCGTTGCATTGCTGGTGCTCATCTTCTTGATGCCACCACTCCGGAGCAAAAACACGGGGAAAGTTTCGATCGATTACCTTGGCGCTCTCTTATTGATTGCCGGTACGGTCCCACTCATGTTGGGATTCTCCCTGGCCGGTTCTCAATATGATTGGCTCTCATGGCAGATTATGAGCCTGTTTAGTGGAGCAATTGTCTTCGTGGCCTTGTTTATCATCTACGAGGCATACCTGGAACGGCGGAACGCACAACCAATTATCGATCCAAGCCTGTTTAAGAACCGCATCTTCAGCGTATCCGTGCTGATCACGATGATCACGAGTATGGGAATGTTTGGGAGTATCCTGTTCTTGCCACTGTATGCACAGGGTGTCCTGGGCATCTCAGCCACCAATAGTGGTCTGCTCCTCACACCATTGATGATGGGTTTGATATTCAGTAGTATCGTCTCCGGTCAGTTAGTATCGCGCTATGGCAAGTACAAGTGGATCGCGTTTGTTGGTATGGCGATCACGATTGTTGGGTCGTTACTGCTACAACGCCTGGATGTGAACTCAACCAATACGGATCTGATCATTGCGATGATTGTGTTGGGTCTGGGTCTTGGGTTCAGTATGTCGCTCTACACGGTGATCGTGCAGAACGCACTGCCAACAAAGATTGGCCAGGCAACATCTAGTCTCACCTTCTTCCGCTCAATTGGTAGCACCATTGCGGTAGCGGCCATGGGCTCGCTCTTGACTTCGGCCTATGTACCCGGTTTTCACAATGCCATTCCGTCTCTAGTCAAAGCGGTCGTTCCTGCGAAGGCACTCAGTGTCTTTGACAATCCGAACGTCCTGCTCTCGCCGGACACTCAGAAGCGGCTGCTTGCACAATTCTCGGCCTTTGGTCCACAAGGCAAAGCATTGTACGATCAACTGTTGGAAGCCGTGAAGGTCGGCTTGACGAGCGGTATACACAACGTTTTCGTTCTGTGTACAGTCCTCATGTGCGTGGGATTTGTCGCCATCTTCTTCCTGAAGGAGATCCCACTCCGCGGCGGCAGGAGAAGGGTGACGAGTAGTCAAGCCCCCGAGGCTGCTGCCGAAGGAACCTCATCAGTAGTAATGACGCATTAGTGGTCATTTGTCAATTGCGTAAGCTCAACAACATGAGTCATTCCGGAATTTCGACGAACAAGCGCAACCATGAGAGTGTTTGACTCTGTCAAACACTCTCATGGTTGCGCTTGTTCGTCGAAATTCCACCTTAGCCCTGGCAAAGCCAGGGCCAAATCCTCACTTCAAGATCGGGATGACTCATGCAATAAGAATAGACTTTTATCTAAGCAAGCGGACACACTTTATTCGGAGATGAGTTTCCCCAGGCTCAAACGCGGATTTTTCCAAGGCTACTCAATTGACAAATGATCCACCAGAAAACAAGTTAGCCGGGCTAATCATCTCTGTTGGTAGAACAAAAGTAGGAGTCTGGATCTAGGGTAGAAATCGGCGATAGGAGTGGGAGTCGGAGTGGGCGTGGGAGTTGGGGTAGGCGTGGGCGTGGGAGTTGGTGTCGCAGTTGGTGTCGGAGTTGGGGTAGGCGTCGGCGTAGGAGTTGGTGTAGGCGTGGGAGTTGGTGTAGGCGTAGGCGTCGCAGTTGGTGTCGCAGTTGGTGTCGGAGTTGGGGTAGGCGTCGGTGTAGGCGTAGGAGTTGGTGTAGGCGTGGGCGTAGGAGTCGGCGTGGGAGTGGGAGTTGGGGTAGGAGTAGGAGTTGGATTGGGAGTGGGAGTGGGAGTGGGAGTGGGATTGGGAGTGGGAGTGGGAGTGGGAGTGGGATTGGGGTTAGGTGCAGGTGTAGGTAGTATGGTTGTCGGAACGGGTGATGGAGCCGGGGTAGGTACCGGCGATGCCGTTAGAATGGGCGATGGAGTGGTAGTGGGAAGAGGAGCCGTGCCTACATAGAATACCGTCTGAGGAGGGGTGATGTTGTTATCTCCGGTGAACTGGATAATGTGTTTGCCGGGCAGTGCCGATGCGGGAACAGTAATCGTAGCGGTAAACGTTCCGGTGTCGCTGGTTATGGTTGTACCCAACAGGGTTGTACGATCAAAGGTGATCCAAACCGATTGGCCGGGCACAAATCTTTCCCCTTTTACCTGCACATTCGCTCCAGGTAGAGCAGTCTGCGGGATCAGATCGGCGGTGTGATGGAGCCAGTTTTTTACATCAGCGACAACCCAGGGAGCCTTATTCGCCTTCTCTCCTACAGAGAGTGTGGCTGTTCCGGTAGGCGAGAAATTCTGCTCAAGCACCGTAATCTCTCCGCTTCCAGTGCTATCAACATTTGAGGCAATAACCACCGAGGTATGATTGGGACTGTCCGTTGAATTATAACTTAAAATGTCACCCGGTTGGGGAGTCGTATGGGAACTGCCATCATTGGTAACTGGTACGAGAATAGGATTTATGGAAGTCTTATAATTATCCACGACATCCGCACCACTTGGAGCATAATAGGAACGAATACCGTAGGCGAGGTACATAAAGCGCATACTTAACTCCGCACTTTCCCATTCGTATCCGCTTGCTCCTTTGTCAGGAAATGGCACAGTGACATCCGGGGCGCGATCTGCAAGAGGTCGTGGGCCACATGCTACGACACCTCGATAGTTCGCAGGTACAGGCGCATTTTTGGGCAGCGTGTAGGCGGTGAGATGCTGAGAGTTATCATTGGACTTGCTGTAGTTATTAGTATCGCAAACGCCATTCCACCATGAGGGGGAAGGAAAGTTATTTTGTGCTTGACTTGTCGTAAGTGTTTGCGGGTCCAGGTTAGATGAGGGCGTAGTGGAACAAGCAGATATGGCACTCGAGAACACTATGAAACTGATGCAGAGCAATGTAGGGAAGCAGATGCGTAAGGACCGTGAGTGCATCTAAGTATCCCTCCTGCCGACAGCCTCGGCGTACCTAACCAGTTTGAGAAATCCTTTTTCTTCACCCGATATACATGTTTTCGCACTCAGCAAGTATGCGTGCCATATGCACGCATAGACATAGACCGAGTATAGAGTCTGTAAGAGCGAATGCAAAGAGTAAGATGGTTGAAATTTGGTTGAGATGTGGTTGAGAATTGGGCACCGTATTAACCTGGTATGGAACGTGTTTTCTATTCTTTCCTGCGTTTGGCCATCTCTTCTTCAGTTGTTCCCGTCGTCACTAGCTCGTACAGCAGAGCCTGGCCGACCTTTGGGCGCAGGATACGACCCAGGCGCTGGATATATTCGCGCCTGGTGCTATTGCCGCTGACAATAATCGCCACGCGGCAATCAGGTACATCTACGCCTTCATTCAACACCCGGCCCGTTACCAGCTTGGTGTACTGACCCGTGCGAAAACGTTCCAGTATGGCGCGGCGTTCCTCGGTCGGTGTTTTATATGTATTATGTAGGGTCTAACTCAAAGCACAAGAGAGTCGCATAACACGTCTTGTAGACTGGTGTTGTGAAAGAGCACATGTTCCATTGCCAGATCGATAAATGGGCCAAGAGGACACATTGCCCTGTGTGTGTCCCATTAGATTCAATACGGGTGAGCAGGACTTCGCGCCACTCTAAGGACCTCGTTGTCCTCATGCTCCTCCTATTCAGCGGAAGGCGTGTCTCGGAGGTGTTGCTATTGAAGCGAGATTGCCTGCGGGAGCCAACGGTTGAGGAGATGACGGAAACAGGCCCAGGCATCTGGCTGGCGTATCACAATGCAAAAGCTCATCTGGGGCAGAAAGAAATTTTCATCACCGAACCTGCTGCGCAGCTTGTGCGTGAACAGGTAGCACGCGTCAGAGAATGGACCGATGCTCTCGCCCGGGAAAGTAAGCTCGATAAACTTTTTCTGACGAATTGGCTAAGGGGAGGAAATATTCGAGTTCCAAGTCGGGATACCTTTGCGTCATGGCTCAGCGGCGACATAAGCGAGGATAGGCGTATTCTCCGCGCTGGTTTCATCCATCGCTATAACATTAAATATCAAGGAGAGTACTACTATATTAACCCCCACCAGACGCGCCATACATTGGCCCACAAAGCATATCTGGGTGGCGCTTCATATGTTGTGGTAGGCGATCACCTTGACCACGCACGGACAACAGCGGGGCTCAGCCCAATAACGGGCGTCTACATTCACGGCCAAGAAAAAGACATACAACTCATTCGTGAGATGAATGACCGTCGGCTACTCACAGAAAAAGCCCTTCCAGTCCTCAACAACCGCTCAGCAGCTGTACGCAATCTCGATCCATGCGACGTTGCCATTTGGCGAGAGCAGGGGATGATGGTACACCCGACGCACTACGGCCATTGAATTCTTCCGGAAGCTAGCGGACCGTGTGTCTGCGGTGACCCGTGCTGGATCGGACCTAAAGGAGACGGTTGTGATTATGCACTCTATACTCCAGAGAGCAAGAAGGCTCTTTTGGAAGACCAGACGCTTCTTCTTCAACAGGTTGAAGACCTCGAAAAGAGCAGCCCAAGGTATCCACGCCTGGGACAATGGAAGGCAAGGCTCGACGGGCTGAACCAGATATTGAGCGAGATTACCGATGCAGAGGAACGAGCCGCTAGTAAGATGCCTCCAGATCGTCCCCGACGTGGGCTAGTGCCACAAGACCCGCAATTTGAACCACTGCAGCCCCAAATTCCCGCAAAGTCTTTGCCCCGTCGAAAATCAAGTCCTCCAGGCACTCGCAAGACCAAGCACGACTCCAAGCCAATCCAGGAATTTGATGCCACCATCATCACGCGAGCAGACGCCATCCTGCAGGAGCTTGAGCGAAGGAAGGTCCCAATGACGATTCAGGCGCTCGCACATCGGCTCGGCGTGAAAACGCACGCGTTATACACCTGCGCCCCGATTTGCGACCGTCTGGCACAGCATAACAAACAATGCCCAGTGTCAATGCAGGAGGTCATGGCGGCGCAACTAAGAGAGTTACAAACTTTGCAGAAGACAGCGACGCCTCCAGAATTCGCACAACAATGTGGCTTCTCAGCTGTAACCCTGTACAAGAACTACCCAGAGTGGAAACAGAAGCTGGCAGACCACAATCGCAGCGTGCGAGATGAACTTCTACGCGATCAGGCTGAACAACGCTTGCGCAATTTAATCTCTGCTCAGACATGCGAACCGCTACGAGATTTTGCCAAACACATCGGAATAAGTCAAGAATTTTTCACCAAGCGCTACCCAGACATTGCTCAGAGAGTCCGCCAGCACAATAGAGAACTTGGTTTGCGGAATTCCATCAACCACGCCTCTAAAGAGGACCGTATAGCGCATATTTATAAGCGGTGGAATGAGGTATGTGAGTCTGGCAGGGATCTCACCCTTACTCAGCTCGCAGAGCAATGTTCGGTCGACCTTGACACGATACGTACCCTCTGTCCTGAACTTCTTCCTCAACTCCGTAAGCCCGGGGGATGGGTAAAAAGGAAGACAGATGCAGTCCTTGCCCAGGCTTTTGCTGAGATAGAAAAGAGTGGTGAAGTAAAAACTGTACAAGAATTCGCGACCGCTGCTGGAATCCCCCAGGGCACGCTGTCTGGAAGCTATCACCACTGGGTAGATCGGTTAGATGAACACAACAGTACCGTGAGAGAAGTAAAACTGCAGGCTGCCTGGACACGTATGGAACGCTCTGGAACGATATGGTCCCTCGAGAGGTTCGTCAAAGAGGCGGGGATATGCACTGAGACACTCATGAAGTACTATCCGGATTGGCGCGACCGCCTGAAGGAGGAGATGGCGAGACGCGACCATGCAGTAACGTGGCGGCTCGACCAGGTATTAGAGGAGGCTCGCCAGTCGCGGCTATTCACGACGCCTGCTGAAGTCGCTAAAGAAGTAGGTATAGGATACATGGTGCTCAAGCGGCATTATACGAGCGTATATAATCGCATTCTAGAGTATATTGAAATAGCATTCAGGCCAAGGGTTGAAGACTCGTGGAGGGGAATTATAGATTCAGGGGAACGTCCGACATTCACTGAATTTACACGACGCTGTGGATTTCTGCACTCCTCTGATCTTCAACAATACTTCCCCGAAGTGGCAGAACAATTACGTGCTTTAGATAGATAGGGGTGCAAAATATGGCGAACCACCGGATTGTTGATGGAAAGACCACCCTACAAAGATTACAAGACGAATTTCAAAACCTACTCGATTCAAGGGAACGTATCACTGTTGTCGAATTTGCACGCCGCGCTGGAATTTCGTCCAACACTCTCAATCATCGGTACCGGGATTGGGCAGAGAAAATCCGAAAGCTGCGAGATGAGGGAAGGTCTAAGCCAAGAAAGCGATCTCCCGTTACCCGAAGCCGGGAGCAAATCCAGGGATTGGATCAAGCAGAAGATGTCATTACATTACCACGTCAGCGGGTCAGCGACCTTTCAAGTCAACTGGAGATCCTCAATAAGAAGTATGAGAAGCTAAAGCAGCGTGTTCAGCAGGGTGAACTGGCGAAAGAACAAAATGAGCGGTTTCGAGGGGTTCTGGTAAGTTTACAGCAAGAAATCGTACGTTATATGACCCCAGAACAAAGCGCCAGGTTGCTTCTGATGATTGAAGAACATGCAGCTATTCCATTAAAAAGCAGCAGTTAGTCGTTAAAATAAATGCCCTGTTTACAGAGGATGGGCTTAAAGACTCTCATCATTCATACCGGAAGTGAGTCAGGTGTGTATCAATATAGTGCCATCATTGTATTGAGCGGTATCCCAATCCAACACATCAGCCAGTGTTTGCCGAAACGCCTCCAAAGCCTGTTCGCGCTCCTGATCATTTGGCATCACGGTACTTCTCCAGACCAACACAATCTCCACCTGACCTTGAACGGTTTTACTGCGCACGACATAGCGTGCCACTGTGCCTGGGAAGACGTGGTGACCAAGCTGCTTCACCTCCTCCAGTCGATGCATCAATTGCTTCTCCTCCTGGGTTCGTGTCTGCACAGAAATGAAAGTCATAAACTGCGTGTTTTCGACGGACGATATCCGCCAAGCAGGTGCATTTTTACGCGGACGTCCAACGATCTTTCGCTTGAAGTTTTTGACTTTATCCAGAGGGATCATAAGAACGTCGGCCGCTCGAACTGCGGGTAGACGTTTCATTTCGATGTACAGCCGGACTCGTCGTTCAGAGACGCCTAGTATCTTCGCAGCCTCCCTGGTAGAGACATAGCCTGGAAGATCAGGAATTTCATCAGTCATGGATGTAATGTATTTGACGGCTCTCATTCTTGAAAAAATCCGCGATAGGATGATATATTTAAACCTTGATAGGAATTATTTAAAAATGATCCCAAACGTGGTATAATGGTCTTCATCGGCCAGGGATTGAATACTGAGTAGTGACAGTTGTGACGACAGGCTGAGGTGGCAGGCAAGAGTACATGAGGTAAGAGTGTTAGTGAACTTATTACGGCTCGCCATTTATATTTACCTTAGTCAAGCAAGGTATTCGATCTTCTAGATTGTTGTGACCACTCTAAGAAATCCAAGTGGCATTAAGACGGTTATAATTATGCCGAGAAGCCTATATCCGGCTGAAAGTTATTAAATGAACTCAAGCCTGATTGGTAAAAGTGGGAAAGGGAAGCATGCTTATGTGGTCAAATGAGAAGATAGAGCAATGGCGTCTGGCCTATAGTACATATCTCAGCGACATGCCATCAGTAACGTTCAATAGAAACATCGACCGGCGACGGCCACATACACAACAAGAGATGACGCAATTGCTGCGCTCTTTTCTTGATGGAGCAATCACACTCAAGGAGTTCAATACCGTTTTTCAGCAGAAAACGCATAATGCGTGGAACGTTTTCCATTTGCAGGGGATGTCTGGTGGATTGTTCCTCAATAAACTGGTGAAACATGTTCCTAGTGAGGACACCTTTGGGCATCTCTTCCGTTTGATGATGCGTGTCCCTGAAGAGACGCAGGATGGACAGCGCCAGATGCAGGCGTTCGTTCAATTTTTGGAGGGATTGATTGCTTCGCGCCAAGTCACACGCGCTCAACTCCAACCTGCACGAGTTCCTTTCTTTCTCAGCGCGTGGTGGCATATCCAGGATCCAGAACGATGGCCGATCTTTTATCTCGACGTTCGCCAGGCCCTTCTGACAGAGGAAACACACCCAAAGGAAGCTCAGAATCCGGTCGAAACATACTTCTCGTTCCGCACACGTTTTCTCGCTCTCGCACAAGCATTAGGCGTCTCCATATGGGAACTCGAACACCTCGCCTCCTGGTATGCGCGGCGGGACACAAAATCAAGCGACGTCGGGAACAAGCGAGCATATTCTGATGTGAGAAGCGATAGCCACGGCATTTCTGCTCGGAGGGAGACATGCGGACTCTCCAACAGGGCGGGAGCGAAGAACAGGAATGGATCTGCCGTTACAGGTGAGAAGAGCAGCGCTCACATGAGGGAACCGATGGTCTCCTGTCGGACTCATCTGCAATGGTTACTGGCGAAGCTAGGGCACAAGGTGGGCTGTCGTGTCTGGATCGCCGCCAGCGATCACAGCAAAGAGTGCCAGCGCGAGCGTTTGGGGGATCTCAGCCTACCAACCCTTCCTGTCCTGGCAGATACGCCAGTGCAACAGATTATTCGACAAATTGATGTGCTGTGGCTACTCGATAACGATATCATCGCGGCCTACGAAATCGAACAAGCGCACACGGACGTCTCCACGAGCCTGCTCCGCCTCTACGATCTGGACGCGCTTTTGCCAACTCGAGAGGTGCATCTCTGTATAGTCGCCCCCAGCGACCGTTTTGAGAAAATCCGGTTTGAACTGTCTCGTCCCACGTTTCGCGATCTAGCTCCGCGCAAAAACTGCGCGTTGATCAGCGAGGAACTGTTGCTTCAGCAAGAGACGCACATTTTGCGCTGGGCTAGTAGTCCGGCGGTGGTTGAAGAACTGATCTGCCGCGCCGGCGACGGAGAGCAGTGATAAGTAGTTCTTCAGTCGCCGCGCTGGAGACCGTGCCACATCAAATCTGGCGGCGTAAATAATACAGCCAACCACTGGTCAAGGCCAGTTCCTGAAGGAAAGAAAAGTGGAGAAGGTGAGGAGAGAACGATGAAGCAGACCGAGCAAGTGATTCAGCAAACCACGATGATCCTTCCCTATTTCAACGAAGAAGTGTCCTTATTGTGCCTGCCCGACGGCTCGCGCTATATTCCAGTGGTCGCTCTCTGCGAGATGTTTGGTTTGCGAGCTGATGCCCATATTCCTCGCTGGCGTAAACTCGTGTTGTGGTGCAATGCGCGGAAGTTGCCATGGCGAATGCCAACGGGGCGCACGCGCATCGTGTGGTGTTTGCATCTGGGAGCCCTCCCGCTCTGGTGTAGTTGTTTTAACTGGTCGCTCGTCACACCGTCGCGGCAAGCACAACTGCAACAGGCCACGGAGTCCTGGCTCAAAGCAACAGAGCAAGCGCATCAAGAGATGCTGACCGAGTATCGAGAGATGCGCGGCCGCCTTTTCGAGTTTCTCCTGGCCTACACCTATGCCGATAAGATGCTTCCCCGGCCAGCGCTGTATTTCTCGCTGCTGCTGGATAGCAGCGACGCGCGGATGCAGTTAGAGGAACCCGTTGCACGCGGACGTGACTTGATTCAGGAGGCAACAACCCATGCGCGGAAAATGCTCCAGGCACAAGACACTATGCCAATCATGGATGTCGTGAAGCTTGGTGAAGATGGAGAAATAGAAGAGGTAAGCTCACAGCCGCTCTTTCCAGTCGTACCTCGCGAGGAACGCATACAATTCTTCGAGTACCTCAAACTCCTATCACATTGGCATCAGGAGTTTGCGGCATTTTTGAGGGGCACAGGCGCGCACTAAATATGCAACACGAGCAGGAAGAGTAGCTGAATAAAGACAAGTAAATAGTTTAGCATCAATCAGCTTGCAGGCATGACCAGTGGAGGCGAGAGAAATGAGCAGAGATTATGTTGAAGACGCTCTCGATCTCCAGAGAGCAGATCTCGACCCGGAGTTGTTTGCAGCTACCCTCGCTGTTCGGCACATACGCATATTCTTTGCTCACAGAGGAAGCGACAGCGGGCGTCCAGATGATGATACTGCCCTCCATCCGCAACACCTCGAAACATTTCTTTCTCGTGCCGCCTCTGCGGCACAAAAGAGCAAGAGATTTGAACACGACTGGCGTAGGCTGCAGCATTTCCTCACATCAAAACCGCGTGGGAGCAGGGGTAAATACTTTTTCGGCAAGACCTTGCCCGCGCAACGAACAACTCCAAAGAAATGGAGTACCTATCCATGATTGACTTCGCTGTGGACTGTTATGCCTATGTCACAGCACGAAACGCTTATCACCGCAATCGAGCGCTAGAGGAGTGGGCCGTCAACGGGTACATGCTAGCATGGCGGCAGCATTTCTTTACCGAAGAGGACATCTCTGAGTAACCCGTTTTGCGTTGCATTAGAAAGAATTCTCCAGTACAATGGATTTACGCCAAATGGATATCTTTCTGACAGTCTAGCTGACACATTATCTCCTCTTCTTCAGAAGAGCGAATCATTAAGGGAAAAGAGGAATGAGGCATCACCTCTACCAGACCGGTTTTCGTTGTTTGCTACCTCAAATGAATAGTGAAGTTGCTCCATGACTACTATCGATCATCGAGGCCGTGACCTCGTTATCATCCCGAACGAAGAGATGCTGCTCCTGCCTACACCGGAACTGCTGCAAGCGCTGTTTGGAGCGCGCTTACCAGCAGATATCCGCGCCGCGATGGGGCGTGATAAGCGGCATGCTTTTTTGCGCACTCAGCCGCTTCATTTTCAGACGTTGAAACGAGCTTTGCAGGCTCAGCACACGCCGTTCAGTGTTGCCTTCGAGGAACGGCCTGCACTGCCCTTTACTACGGCCCTGCAGATCGAACCGCGCCCTTATCAAAACGAGGCTCTGACGTGCTGGCTGGCAGAGGGTAGTGCGGGTGTGGTTATCCTGCCCACTGGGGCGGGCAAAACGCTGGTGGCGGCGATGGCCATCCACGAAACGGGACTGTGGACGCTGGCAGTGGTACCAACACTCGATCTCCTACAACAGTGGCGGACTGCCCTTGCCTCCGCGCTTTCCTTGAGCACTGGTGAAATTGGTACATTTGGCGGTGGAGAGAAAGAGATGAAGCCTATCACCATCATTACCTATGACTCGGCCGCTCTCTATCCACGCGAACTAAAACGCTTCGGCTTACTGGTCTTCGATGAGTGTCACCATTTACCTGCACCAACCTATCGCTTGATTGCAGAGAGCGCCTTTACTCCCCTGCGCTTGGGATTGAGCGCGACTCCAGAACGCAGTGATATGACGCACCTCGACCTAGAGCGACTGATCGGCCCGGAAGTCTATCGACGTTCGCCTGCAGAACTGACCGAGGGGCGTTACTTGGCACAATATAAAGAGCTATGTATTGATATCTCACTGTCGAGCGAGGATGAAGCTCGTTATGCCGAACAGAGAAGCATCTATCGCTCGTTTTTACAGCGCCGACATATCGTTATACGTTCTCCAGAGGAGTTTCAGCAGAAGATTATTTTTCTCAGTGCACGTGATCCCGAAGCGCGTAAAGCCATGCTCGCCTGGCGGGAAGCACGCAATATTGCCATGAACACACCTGCCAAATATGTCGAGATCGAGCGCCTGCTAAGGCTTCATGCTGCTGATCAGGTCATTCTCTTCTCAGAGTACAACCAGGTCGTAGATGAGATCAGCCGCCGTTTCTGCCTGCCCCGCATAACCTACAAGACTCCAACTGAAGAACGTCGTGTCATACTCGAACGCTTCCGCTCTGGGCAGTACAGCAAACTGGTCACAGGTCGCGTCCTCAATGAAGGCGTGGATGTACCCGATTGCCGTGTCGCGATAATTGTCAGCGGCAATAGCACCAAGCGTGAATATATTCAACGCCTGGGCCGCATATTGCGCCCAAAAGCTGGACAGGCATTGTTGTATGAGTTGGTGACTAGCAGTACGATGGAAGAGGAAATGGCGAAACGCAGAAAGTAAGAGGAAAGAACTGCAAACTGTCACCAAACATATTTTGAAGACGTTTGAAAGAGAACTGAGCCTCCCCCGATTTGGTAGAGCCAAGGAAGATGAAATATACTACCACCAAGGGGGAAGCAATCCATGGCAAAGAAAGAGCAACGCGTCTTCACACAAGAATGTAAGCGAGAGGCCGTTCAACTGGCTGAAACGAGCGGCAAAAGCATGACACAGATTGCCCGTGATCTAGGGATATCCGATAGTGCCTTGCATGCTTGGCGCAAGCAGTTTGCGGCACACAGCAATCAAGCGTTCCCAGGCAAAGGTCATCAAACGGAGCTGGAAGAGGAGAAGCGCCGACTGCGGCGAGAGAATGACATCCTCAAACAGGAGCGCGAAGTGTTAAAAAAAGCCGTTCGTATCTTTGCGCGGAGCCAGCTGTGAAATTTCAGTTCATGCAAGCTCACAGTCGGGAGTATCCCATTGCGCTGATGTGCCGTGCTCTTGAGGTGTCTGAAAGTGGCTATCACGCCTGGACCAAGCGGGAAGTCTCAAAACGGGCACAAGAAGATCAGGTTCTAGCAGAGCAAAGAGAACACATCTTCCAAGCGAACCGAGGGGTCTATGGCAGTCCACGCATTCATGCGGAGCTGCAAGAGCAAGGCAGACGATGTGGACGCAAACGCATAGCTCGTTTGATGCAAGAGCGGGGGATCAGCGCACAACGCAAACGTCGTCGAGTGAGGACCACCGATAGCAATCCCAGCAATCCCGTGGCTCCCAATCTGCTCAACCGCGAGTTTACCGCTTCGGCCCCACATACCAAATGGGTCACCGACATCACAGCCATTGAAACAGCAGCAGGAGATCTCTATCTAGCTGGAGTTGTCGATAGCTACTCTGGCATGGCGGTCGGGTGGGCTATGGGGAAGTGGCGCGATGAGCAATTGGTCACCGATGCGCTCATGATGGCTGTGGTCAGACGACGACCACAGCCAGGCTTGCTGCATCACTCCGATCGTGGAAGCCAATACACGAGTCAAGGATATCTTGCTCTTTTGAGAAGCTATGATGTTGAAGTGAGCATGAGCAAAAAAGCCGATTGTTACGATAATGCACTGATGGAGAGCTTTTTCGGAACGGTCAAAGAGGAATGCGTGTATCGCCACACCTTTCGGACCCGATCCGAGGCCAGACAAACCATTTTCGAGTACCTGGAGGTGTTTTACAAGCGCACCCGTCGCCATTCCGCGCTTGGTCAAGTCAGTCCAGTTATTTACGAGCAGAAAGCTATAGAAGATGCTCAAACAGACTCTTGACGTAATACGTTTATTATGGTATTATTAACAATAGAAAACGTTTACGTAACGTAAAAACGTCTTGCAACTTCACGTTTTACCGTTTTCGTGTTCCTTCCTTTCTGCTCAGTTTTCACATCTGAGCACTCCACCAAAGCGGGGCAAGGTCACCTTCCTGGTGTCAGCCAGCGCCTCTACTGCCCTGGCCGCCCACCGCGTTCCGTCTTCTCATCCAACCGGTCGGGTGACGTATGTGACCCCACATCATGTTGCCCCACGTATCCATCAGATCATACCAGCCGTTCGGGGCACCATCACCGAGTATTCGCTGCCCACGGTTAGCGCCTTTCCGAGGAGCATTACGGCTGGCTCTGATGGTAATGTGTGGTTTGTGGAAAATGGTGCCGTTCAGATCGGAAAGATAACTCCAGACGGCACCATCACGGAGTATCCGGCCAACTTAAATACCGATGACAGCACCATCACGAATGGCCCTGATGGCAACCTCTGGTTCACTGCGGGCTCAACCAGCTACATCGGGAAGATCACTACCAGTGGTGTCGTCACCACGTATCCCTTGCCGATGAATGATGGCCTGACACATCAGGGGGGGATAGCGGCTGGGTCTGATGGCAACCTCTGGTTCACGATGTCTGGTGATTATTTCGACTGTATTGGACGTATCACGCCTAGTGGCACCGTTACGGAGTACCAGTTACCCACAAGCACTGGGCCGTCGGGGATTGCGGCTGGCCCCAAGGGTACGATGTGGTTTACTGAGTCCTCGAAGATCGGCTCGATCGCTGTCAATAGCGGTGTGATTACGGAATATCCGCTTCCCAATCCCAACAGCTATCCGTACAGCATCACACGAGGTGCCAAAGGCACCATGTGGTTTACCGAGCCCCAGGCGAACAAGATCGGGGTCATCAGCAGCACGACGGGCTCAATCAAGGAGTATTCCATTCCCACTCCATCCAGCTACCCGTACGGCATTGCACGAGGAGCTGACGGCAAGTACTGGTTTACCGAGTCGAGTAAAATTGGGGTGATTAATGCCAAAGGCAAGATTACCGAGTATCCTCTCCCACCTTCCTCCAATGGGCCTTCGGGTATCACGGCAGGGCCACTGAATGACCTCTGGTTTACTGTAGGGGATAATGTCGCCAGCATTACTACCTCATAAGAGAAGGGGTTGCCCCTGGTATATCTCGTGGACGCCAGGCCCTTTTCATGTGCAACATGTCTAGACAAGTGGGTAGACAATGGCAGCAAGAAAAGGGTGCAGTATCAATGCTTGCTGGTTTGTTCGTGTACACAGATGAAAAAGAAGGAACTGGGGGAAATACTGCTTCAAGGAGTCTACCGGTAGTTTGTTGACTGCGGCTTGCAGAAATCTTGAACCAGATGACACAATGGAGATATGCGAGCCTATTCACAAGACCTGAGACAACAAATGCTTCGCGCAGTTGACGACGGGAAATCCCGAGCAGAGATCATTGATCTCTTCCAGGTATCGCGGGCGACCATCAAGCGCTACGTGAAGCAGAGGCGCGAAACAGGAACCGTTCTGCCGCGGCCCATTCCAGGGCGGCCCCCGAAGAAAGGTGCAGCCTTGCAAATGGGAGTGCAAGAGTTGCTGGAAGCACACCCCGACGCGAGACAGCAAGACTATTGCCAGTGGTGGGAAGCTGAGCATGGCCTGCACGTGAGCCGAGCTTCGATGAGCCGGGCGATCCATGCGATTGGCTGGATGCGAAAAAAGGAATCAGAACGTGCCATAGAGGAAGAGCGCATGCCCCCGCCCAAGCTGATCAAGTAAGCGCTGGAGAAGAGGTGGTGGGGGCTGCTCTGACCACGCTCGCCAGAAGCGCCGCAGCATGATCCAGGGCTCCAACCACCCGCGCACGGCCCGCAGCGCCACCGGCCAGCACAGAGGTGGACGAGATGCTGTTTCTTTGCTGATTTTTTTTCCCCGTTGCTGTCCCAGCGACAGCAACCTCTGGCTCTGGAGAAGTTGGCGGCTCAGATGCTTCTCGCGCCTCTTCCGTCGTGCTGGAGCAGGAGTGAGAGGCGTGATACCAGCAAAACGAGAAGGCGCAACAGACCAGTTGCCAGTGTCGCCGCATGGCCAGGTCGCTTCGCACCTGATACTGTGACCAGCCCAGCATATGCTTGACGTGTTTATAGCTTTGTTCAATCCACATCCTGAGCCCGTAGAGCCTCACCACGTCTTGCAAGCTCGCAGCCTCCAGTGAGCTTCGTTCGGCCGCAGCAGAACCTGGAACTGGTATGTTGGTCACCAGATACCATGTCGTCGCATCAGGCAGCGTCTCCGGGTCTGTGGTGGCGATGACCGCCCGTTCGGTCTTCTCTGGCCCATACGGACCCGCCTGCACCTCCAAGGCCCACCAGCTTTGCTTGGAGCCATCGCGAAACCTCCTTTCGACCTTGACCCATTGACCTGGCCGCTCAGCACTCTGCCAGCCAGCCGCTTGGGCCACTTCTTGCAGTGACCCGAGGGTGCCTACCCGATGCCACCAGTCATGAGAGGGCTTGAGGGCAAGCACATAGCCCAGCTTGAGTGCCCTGAGTCCTGTTCTCAAGGTGCGGTCCTCTCCGTAGAAATTATCAGCCACCACCGCTCGAAAGGGGATGCCTTCGGTGTGCGCCCGGTT
>Ga0209283_10000424_pt1 | contig 21295 bp, 19 predicted proteins | sample CZO8metaG_2_FD_188354 | JGI IMG/M metagenome (GOLD analysis project Ga0209283, IMG submission 188354) | Vadose zone soil microbial communities from the Eel River Critical Zone Observatory, Northern California, USA - CZOApr15con2H1.8 metaG... | ecosystem: Environmental > Terrestrial > Soil >...
GGCGTCCGCGTCGCGTCGCGCAAGCGGCTCCTGTTCGTCCTGGCGGGATTCGGCTGCGGGGCAGCCGGCGTGCTGGTGGTCGCGAACACGCTTTTCATCGAGCCTGGTTCGGTCTTCAGCGTGCAATGGAGCGCCTACATGATCTTCATGGTCCTGGTCGGCGGGCTCGGCACTTTCGAAGGCCCGATTCTCGGCGCGATCCTTCTCTTCGCCATCCAGACGACCTTCACTCAGGGCGGCCCCTGGTACCTGGTGGGGCTGGGGGCCACAGCCGCTCTGTTCGCCCTGGTGTTGCCCCGTGGGCTGTGGGGTGTGATCGAAGGTCGCCTCGGCCTCCGCCTGATGCCGGTCGGCTATCGGGTCGTGTCAACAACGAAAACGGAAGAGAAGGTCCAGGTGGGCGCGTGACCACCGAGGGTCCGGCCGAAGACCTCATGCGTCACCCGGGCCATCTGTTGCGCCGGGCCCTCCAGGCGATGAACCTGCTGTGGGACCACGAGGTTTCGCACGTCATCACCTCTCCGCAGTTCGCGGCCCTGAACGCGCTTTACGGTGAACCTGCCCTCGACCAGCGCACCCTCGGCGAGCGCATCTCGCTCGACCGCTCGACTATGACTGAGGTCGTGGCGAGGCTCAGCGCTCGAGGGCTCATCAAGACCGCCCGCGATTCGAATGACGGCAGGCGAAAGACGATTCGGCTCACTCCCAAAGGCGTGGCCACCTTGCAGCACCTGATCCCGCGGACGCACCAGATGACCCGCAGGCTTGTTGGCGCGCTCGACGCGAAAGAGCAGGCGGACCTTCTGCGGCTGTTGACGACCGTCGTCAGCTCAAACGAGCGCCGGAGAGCGCCGTCGCCACGTCCTCGGCGGTCGTGACCCAGCCGAAGAAAGTGCTGACGTTGTAGATCGTTGCGCGTTGGATCTCAGGCGGGCCTGCCGCCATCGTCGCGTCGGCGATCATCACCGGCCAGTATTCGAGGAAGTAGGCGTCGCGGATCGTCGACTCTACACAAACGTTCGAGGCGATTCCGACGATCAAGAGGTTGCGCACGGCCCGGCCTCGCAGCAACGAGTCGAGGTCGGTGCCGTGAAACCCGCTGTATCTCGACTTCACGATGACCGTGTCAGAGGGCTGAGGAGCCAGCGCCTCGACGATCTCGAAATCCCACGTGCCGAACGTCAGCAGCTTTCCTCGCAGCTCAGGGCGCTCCCGCATCAGGCGCAGGGCCAGCTCCTTCCGAGGATTGGGCGACTCGGGCCCGCCGGCGGTCGATTGGTCAGCCGGCCATCCGATCGTCAGGTAGACGACCGGAATGCCGGCACGCCGCGCGGCTTCGCACACCAGCCGGGCGTTGGCCACGACCTCGCCGGCCGGCCGGATATCGACTCCGGCCAGCTCCAGCATCCCTCCCACGCTGGCAAAAGCGTTCTGCATGTCGATGACGAGCAGGGCAGTGCGGTCGAGATCGAGCTCGATCGATTCGGGCTCGGCCGGAAGCTGGACCGAGCTCACTCCACCACCCGGACGATACGTTTCGATTTGAGCTCGGAGCGCGGGAGAGTCCCGGCGGGGACGACCCTGCATCCCAGGCGCACGCCTAGGGCCTGGCGGAGGTCGGCCTCGAGCCGCTCAGGCGGGTCTTGACCGGCGACCTCCACCAGTAGCGACACCTCGTCCATCTCGCGTACGCGCCGATGCTCGATCATGAACTCGGTGACCTCGGGATGGCCGCGGACGATGTCCTCGACCTGGGACGGGTAGAGATTCACGCCGCGCACGGTGAACATGTCGTCGACCCGTCCACGAATGCCCCCCACGAGCTTGAGGAATGGGCTGCCGCAGGAGCACGGCTCGCGCGAGACCCGGACCCTGTCGCCGGTCCGATAGCGCACCAGTGGCATGCCCCAGCGGCCAAGGTTCGTGGCGACCAGCTCGCCTTCAATGGCGGGCCGCCCAGCGCTGTCGAGCACTTCGAAGATGAACTCGGACTCGATCGCGTGGATGCCATCCCGCTGCGAGCAGCTGAAGCCGGTCGGGCCGAGCTCGGTCATGCCGGTGTGGTCGAAACACGCCGCGGAGTAGGCCGACTCGATGGCTGCACGAGTCGCGGGGATGCTCGCGCCTGGCTCCCCCGCGTGGAGCGTGACTCGAATCTCGGACGACTCCAGTTGGATGCCGAGACCGCGTGCCACGCCGGCCAGCCTCAACGCGTACGTCGGAGTGGACATGAGGACTGTGGCGCGGAGGTCGAGCATCGTGCGGACGCGCTGCTCGCTGGTCATCGCTCCGCCCGAGATGGCCAGAGCGTGCAACCGCTCGGCTCCATCGAACGCCGACCAGAAGCCGATGAAGGGTCCGAAGGAGAACGCGAAGAATATGCGGTCGCCGGCGCCGACGCCGGCGGCCGGGTAGACGTGCTCGGACCAGATCCGCACCCACCAGTCCCACGATTCGGCAGTGTCCAGCCACCGCAGCGGATGATCGCCGCTAGACCCTGAGGTCTGATGCAGGCGGACGTAGTGGTCCAACGGGAAAGTCAGATTGGTTCCGTACGGTGGCTGGGAGGCCTGATCGGCCAGCAGTTCGGCCTTGGTGGTCAGCGGCAGGCGCTCGAAGTCGCCCCAGCTTCGGACTTCGGTTAACCGCGATCGCCAGAAAGCGTTCGTCTTGAGCACCCCGGCGAGTCCAGCCCGCAGCTTCCGAAGGTGCAGGTCGCGGAATTCGTCCGGATCAGTCCTTGGGCGCGCGGCCGCCGATCTCAAGGGCCTCATGTTAGTCGGGAATCGTCAGTGCACTGAACGTGCGGTCGCTCAGGTCCTCCTGAACGCAGAGCCTCGCCTACCTCTCGCGCCGATGGCGCCTAGAAGAGGAGAGCCGGCGCCGAGCAGAAACCCGAAGTCATACCAGTTTCCAGTTCGGGCCAGGTTGTAAAGCGGAAAGCCACCCCAGCCGCCCAATGCATGGACGATCAGCACGATCCAGGCCGTCAGGCCATTCCAGAAGCCCCAAAGCAGGTCTTGCCACCACACGATGCCGCGTGACGATGTTACCCGACTAATTTGGATTGGCCCGAGGTCGATTCGCCGATTACGCTCTTAGCACATGAACATACTCGCGATCGATGTCGGTGGCACCCACATCAAGGTGCTGGCGACCGGCCGCAGGAAGCCCCTCGAGATTCCATCCGGTCCGAAGATAAGCGCCAAGGAGATGGTGCGCCAGGTGCGAAAGGGGACGACCGGGTGGCGTTACTCCTTCGTTTCGATCGGCTATCCCGGTCTGGTGCTGCACGGCAAGCCGGTAGGTGAGCCGCCCAACCTGGGAGGCGGATGGGTCGGGTTCGACTTCGCGAAAGCGTTTGGCTACCCCGTGCGCGTGATCAACGACGCCGCCATGCAGGCGCTGGGCAGTTACAAAGGCGGCCGCATGCTCTTCCTCGGGCTGGGCACAGGACTCGGCTCCGCGCTGATCGTCGACGGCGTGCTCGAACCCATGGAACTGGCACACCTGCCATATAAGGACGGACAGACGTACGAAGACTGGGTCGGAAAGGCGGCCCTGGAACGATTCGGCAAGAAGAAGTGGCGCCGAAACGTGGCCGACGTCGTGACGCGATTGCAGGCCGCCCTGGAAGCCGACGACGTAGTCGTCGGGGGCGGCAACGCGAAACTGCTGCAGTCACTGCCGAAGGGCGTCAGGCTTGGCTCGAACGCCAATGCGTTCCTTGGCGGCTATCGGCTCTGGAAGGATCATGCCAGAGGTTCCCTCAGACGCCTTGGTGTCGCCTAAGACTCGCCGTCAGAACGGCTTCAAAACCATGAGGAAGAGCAGGACCAGTAGCCCGATGCTCCCGATCCAGATGGCGGCGATGGGGCGCGTCTGGCCGAGCCGCTCGCCCAGCACCTCGTCGGATTCCTTGGCGGCGTCGCGAGCACCGCGGTATCCGTTCGCGATCAAGCCCATCGCCACGACGATGGCAACGAACACGACGATCGACGCCCAGATCCAGCCCTGGCCCCACAAGTGGCCGGCGAAGGCCATCCACACCCCGCTGACGATCAGAAGCAGGAGCGCGGGGAACGCCACGGCCCCCGATACCAAGGAAAGTCGCAGCAGCCCGCGACTGGCCGGCGAGGCAGGACCTCGCAGCGCGAGAGCCGCACCCGCGGTCACGCCGTGCGAGATCAGGAAAGCCGCCAGGCCGAGCAGGTGCAGGAACCTGAGCCAGGAGTAAAGGTTCGTCATTGAGCTGCAGCGTGGATCACGCCGCCGCTTTCGCCAAGTAGGCCAGCCTGCGTCCCTGGGCAGGAAAACTGTATACGGGAAGCCGGGGGATGTCTCACCATCCACGTATGTCCTCGATCGCGGGATGGGCCCTGCTCGCGCTGGGCGGCCTTGCGGCCGTCGTATTCGTCGGTGGCGAGCTCGTTCCGTTGCCTCACCCGAGTGTTGACGTCTACCTCTCCAACCTCCCGATCGTCCCCACCTTCCTTGTCGCAGCGTTCCTGTACTGGCGTCGACCGAAGCATCCTGTCGCGCGCCGGGTGCTTGTCTTCGGCGCATCCCCGATGATCGCCCTGGCTCTTGGCGAATTGCTGAGCGTCCTATGGCTGTCCTCCGGCCCCAGAAGCTGGTACTGGCTGATCGCGGCGGCGAACGAGGTCGCAGAGCTAGGTGGCGTGGCTGGTGGCGTGGCGCTGGTCGCGGTCTTTCCCGACGGTTTCTACCAGCGCCGCTATGAGAGGTGGGTCGTATACGCCCTGGCGGCCCAGGTCGTGCTCATTCCCGTCCTTCTATTGCTGAGCCTGCCGGCCGTGCTGTACGACCCCTTCATGGTCTGGGCGAAGCCTGTGATCGCCAGTCCCATTTACACGCCCGCGCTAGGCGGGCTCGGGTGGGCTGCCACCGCTTACTTCGACTCGGTTTTCCTGTGGGTTCTGGTCGGTGTAGGGATCCTGGTCCTACGGTACCGGCGTCTATCCGACGAGGCCAGGCTTCAGGTCAGGTGGCCGCTGTTTGGCGCCATCTTTTTCACAGCTACGGTCATTCTTGGCACCCTCAACCACTACGGCCTAGTTCCCTTCTGGCTGAGCCAGGGCGCGTGGTACGTGGCGCTTCCGCTGCTTCCGCTCTGCATTGCAATCGCGCTGCTGCGATACCGATTGCTCGACATCGACGTCGTCATCCGCAAGTCACTCGTCTACGGCGCCCTGTGGCTCGGCATCCTGGGCGTCTATCTCGCGATCGCCTGGGCATTCGGTCTCCTCGCCGGCCGGCGCCTGCCGATCGAGGTCGCGATCCTCGTGACGATCGCGGCCACCATCGCGTTCCAACCCGCCCGGCGGTGGCTCGAACGCCTCGCCGATCGGTGGGTCTTCGGTGAGCGGCTTTCCGGTTACCAGGCTCTGCAGCGCCTGGGCGCTGCGCTGGAGACGACGCTGGATGTCGATGAGCTCGGCCCGCGGCTTGCGTCGACCGTCCGCACGTCGCTCCACCTGCGTTGGGTCAGGGTTTCGACCCGCCGGCGCGGCGGCGATGCGATCCTCCTCGAGCCCATTGGATGGGATGGGATCGAGCCGGCCGCCGCCGCGGAGGCCGACACTGTGGTGCCGCTGGAATATGCGAGTGAACTTGTCGGTGTGATCGAATGCGGTCCCAAGATCGATGGCCGTTTGGACCAGAGGGACCACGATCTCCTCACTGCGCTGGCGCGGCAGGCAGCCCTTGCTCTTCGTAACGCCAGCCTGGCCGCAGACCTCACCGATCAGCTCGAGCTCGTCCAGGTCCAGGCCCACGAGCTCGCGGAATCCAGGGAGCGCATCGTGCACGCCCAGGACGCGGAGCGCAGGCGGATTCAGCGTGACTTGCACGATGGGGTTCAGCAGCACCTGGTCACCCTTGCCGCAAGCCTGCGTCGCGCCACGCTCGTGCCGACCCCCGACCTGGCACATAAGGTCCACGAGCTCGCGGGTGAGGCCGAGGACACGGTCTTCGCCCTTCAAGACTTCAGCAACGGGATCTACCCCAGCGTCCTCTCTGACGAGGGTCTTCCGGCGGCGCTGTGGACGCACGCCCAGCGGCTCCCGGTTCGTGTCGAGCTCGACGTCGCGCCCGACGTGGTGGGCAAGCGCTTTGGGCTGGAGCGCGAAGCGGCGCTGTACTTCGTGGCGGTCGAGGCGCTGGTCAATGCTCAGAAGCACGCCTCGGCGGAGCGGCTCAGCGTCCGGCTCCACAAACAGGGGCCGCAGCTCCAGCTCGAAATTGCCGACGACGGTCGAGGCCTACCCCCCGGCCATCCGCGGGGCCTGGGCCTGACGAACATGAAAGACAGGGTCGCGGTGCTCGGTGGCTCCCTCGAGATCGAGAGCCGACCGGGCCATGGCACGCGCGTCATCGCCCGCGTCGCCGTCGGGCCAGGGGTCAGAGCCCTGGAGGCGACTCCCGCAGGTAGATCAGCACAGCCGACACGCGCCGATTGAGGTCCGCCTCCTCGCTCAGCCCGAGCTTTTGGAAGAGGACATTGATCCGGCGCTCGATGGTGGCGACTGATACGGAAAGCGTCGACGCGACGGCGGCGTTGCTCTTGCCTTCCGCCATCCGGCGGAGCACATCCAGCTCTGCTGGAGTGAGTGCTGCCAGCGGCGAACCGGGCTTCTTCGACCGGTGGTCGACGAGCCTCTGGACGATGTGCGGATCCAGCACCGAGCCGCCGGCGGCCACCTCCTCGATTGCGCGTACCAGCTGCTCGACGTCGCCCACGCGCACCTTATGCAGATATCCGTAGCCGGCCACGCCACGGGAGAGCAGCCTCCACACATAGACCTCGTCGTCGTGCTGGCTGAGCATCACGATGCCTGTGCCAGGCATCTCGCGCTTGATGATGTGCGCCGCGTCGATGCCTTCGGTCGAGTAGCTAGGAGGCATCTTGATGTCCATGAGTACGGCGTCAGGTCGGAGCCGCCGAGCCTCCGCCAGCACGCCGTCGTAGTCGGCGGCCACTCCCACGACATCAAGGGATCCCTCATTCTCCAGTAGCGTCTTGGTTCCTTCGCGGATCAAGTACTGGTCTTCAGCCAGTAGGACCCTCAGCCGGCGGCTCATGCCTGCAAGGTACCGGTCTTTGACTCCGTATGCGCCCAAGTTTTCCGCTGCAAAACACGGGGAAAGCCATCGCCCTTTCTGTGGCTAGCCTGCTTGGCTTCTTCGCGGTCGAAACCTAGCCTTCTCCTTCGAACTCAGTCCAAGACGATTCAAAGGAGTTAGGTGTGAAGAAGCTGATATCTATCGTGAGCGCTCTAGCGGCACTGATGCTGGTGCCCGTCGTGGCTCAGGCCACCACGTCGATGACGATCCACCTCAACGGCGGGGCGATCGATGTGGGGCCGGCCGGGTGTGTCGCGGGCGATCTGGTCATCATGGGCAACGGCGTGTTGCACCAGACAATCAACAACGCAGGCGATGTTTGGCTCACTGGAACCGTTGAAGGCGCGGTCAGCGCCACGGACCCGAGCAGTGGCTACACAGGCCACGCCGCCGCCTGGTTCGGAGTCGAGCAGAACAACCAGAACGCCGTCTTCCATTTCACAGCGAACTCGGTCGGAACGCTGCGAAATGGAACCCCGCTCACCATCCACCAGGAGGGTCAATTCACGGTCAATGCGCAGGGCATGCCAGTGGTGACCCAGGTCACCGTGACCTGCGGCTGAGAGACAGCAACGGGCTTCCCCGCCCGCCGTACGCGGGCGGGGAGCAATTCCTGGTCACGAACAGTCGAGGACCAAATCAATGGTCTACTCGTTGCGGCATCGGTTTGAAAGGGTTCCGCTACCCTTCTCCAAGACGCGGGCGTAGCTCAATTAGCAGAGCAGCTGTTTAGTGTGCCTGCGTGGAGGGCTGCAGCCGAAGGCGGCAGGTGGAGACGAGTATGGACACAGTCAGGTCAAAGGACGGCACCACGATCGCGTTCGACAAGGAAGGCGAAGGCCCGGCCGTGATTTTCGTGGACGGGGCCATGAGCACACGTTCGGGCAAGGCGGATCTCGCCAGTCTTCTGTCGCCGCACTTCACCGTCTACCGCTACGACCGCCGAGGCCGAGGGGACAGCGGGGACACGATGCCCTATGCGGTTGATCGGGAGATCGAAGACATCGACGCCATGATCGCAAGAGCGGGAGGATTCGCCTCTCTATACGGCCACTCGTCCGGGGGGTGTCTGGCTCTGGACGCAACCGTCAAGCTCGGCGGCAAAGTCAAGAAGCTCGCCATGTACGAAGCGCCCTACAACGACGATCCCGCCGTTCAGAAAGCGTGGGGCGAGTACCTCAAGAACCTGAACGAGGCCCTCGCATCCGATCGCCGAGGTGACGCGGTTGCATTGTTCTTCGCCCTGGTCGGCATGCCCCCGGCCGAGATTGAAGGGATGCGCCACGCACCGTTCTGGGCCGGGATGGAGGCCGTCGCCCCGACCCTTGCGTATGACCACGCGGGCGTCATGGGGGACCAGACGATTCCGACCGAACGCGCTGCGCGCGTCCATGTGCCGACTCTGGTGATGAGCGGCAGCAACGGTGCTCCGTTCATGTTGGAGACGGCGAAGACTCTGACCCAGGTGATCCCCGGCGCGAAGCTGAGCATCCTGGACGGCCAGGCCCACGACGTTCGTGCAGATGTGCTCGCACCGGTCCTGGCGGAATTCTTTGCTTAGGGGAGCGGTGACCCGGCTGGTTTCGACTTCGGATTAGGGGCCGCCGACCCTCTCAGAAAAGTTCCTTTACCCTTCCTGATGACGCCGGCGTAGCTCAATTGGCAGAGCAGCTGTTTTGTAAACAGGTGGTCCGCCTCTGAGATCGAAATCGGCCCAAAAGAGCCTCTGACCAGCTGTTCAAAAACAACTGAACAGCCCTCTTGGCTGCGTGGATAAGGATACCGCCCCGCTCCCCGCGGGCACGTCGCGATGAGGACAAATGGGGACTGTCGATCCTAAGCCTCAGCGCGACGCTGGCGGGAGACCTGCCGCTAGTTTTGCCGCCTCCCGAATGACCGCCTCCTGGTGCGGTTGGATCTCCTGGCCGCCAAACCCCGCCAAGAGACCAAGAAGAGGATCCTCCAGCCCGGTCCGCACCCCGGCCATCTCCTCGAGTATGGCGAGCCCGCAATAGGGCACGTATGCCGGCGAGTAGCCGCCTTCGTGACAAGCGACCAGTCGACCGCCACACACATCGCGCGCGACCGCGAGCATGGTCCGCGTCAGCATCCGGTACCCGTCGCTTGTCATCATCATCGAGCCCAGCGGATCCATTGCGCTGGCGTCCAGCCCTGAGGCAATCAGGATCAGATCCGGACGGAAGGACCTGAGCGCAGGCGTGACCACGCGGTCGAAGGTGGCGGTGTATGCGCCTACGCCCGACCCGGGTGGCAGCGGCACATTGATGTTGTATCCCGCCCCCGCGCCGGAGCCGGTGTCTTCAATGGCGCCCGAGCGGGGCGGGTAGTTGTTGTCCTGGTGGATCGAAATGGTGAGCACGGTAGGGTCCGAGTAAAAGGCATGCTCTGTGCCGTTGCCGTGATGCACGTCCCAATCGACGATCGCCACCCGCGATAGGTCCCGCACCTTCCGCGCATGTGCGGCCGCGATTGCTGTGTTGGCGAAGATGCAGAACCCGCGCCCCTGGTCCTTCTCGGCGTGGTGGCCCGGCGGCCTCACCAGCGCGTATGCGTTGTCGACCTTTCCGTCCAGCACCGCGTCGACCGCTGTCATGCATCCGCCCGCCGCCAGCAGCGCGATCTCGTAAGACCCGGGACCAAACGGGGTCAGCTCGCCCGCATCGCCACCCATCTCGGAGCTCGCCTTCTTGATGCGATCGACGTATTCGGACGTGTGCAGGCGCAGAATCTCGTCCTCGGTCGCCATTCGTGGTTTCAGCTGCACCAGATGATCGATCAGCCCACTGACCTCGACCAGGTTGCGGATCCTGCGCTTGCCGTCGGCGTTCTCGATATGCCCAAGCGGCTCGACGGTCAGGCTCGCCGGCGTCACCCAGGCGCCTGTTCCGGTGTCGTGCCACATGTAGAGCTCGTGCCATACGAGTCCTGTGGTCAGCTCGGTACACCCCCACGCTGGGACTCTGGAGTCGGTCGCGCAGGCGGTTCCGGACCAAGGTACCTGTCGTAGGCGTTGCGGATCAACGGCCACATGCCTTGGGGAGCGAAGACCGCGATCCCGGCGATGATCAAGCCTTCGAACAAAGCCCTGTAGTCTCCAATCGCGACCAAATATTGGTCGAGGGCGATGATGATCGCGGCGCCGAGGATAGGGCCTCCGAACGTGCCCCAGCCTCCGATCACGATCATTGCCAGCAGGTCGATAAGGATCGGAAAGTCGAACACCGAGGTCGAAATGCCGCCGTTGTAATGGGTCATGTAACCGCCGGCAAGCCCGGTGAAGAAGGCGCTGATCGCGAAGAGGATCAGCCGGACGCGAAGCTGGTTGATGCCCCTGCTGACCGCGTAGGTTTCAGAATCGCGAAGGGCGGTGACCGCCATGCCGAGCGGCGAATGGATCACGCGCCATATCACGAAGCTTGCGATGGCGAATATGACCATTGCCAGGTAGTAGAGGTAGATGGTGCGCTGCTCGCCGATGACGTTGCCGAACTGGAACGTAGGCACGTTGACAAGGCCGTAGCCACCGCCGCTGATAAAACGCGGCCCGGTAACCGCGAACACCCGCGCGAGCTCATGAAAGGCCAGCGTCATCAGCACGACGTATACGCCGCGAAGGCGGAGGGTCGGGAGGCCAATCCCTACGGCAGCGACCACGGCGATCACCGGCGAAAACAGGACCGCGACGAAGGGGTTCCAGCCCAGGCTGCTCACCAGCACTGCAGCGGTCCAGCCGCCCACAGCGAAAAGCGCGACCTGGGCGAATGAATAGATGCCCCCGTAACCCATGATGAGGTTCCACGACTGGGCGATCACAGCCTGCATGAAGAACAGGATCAGCAGCGTGACCAGGTAGTCACCGATAGGGAGCCGGACCAGCAGCCATGGAATGAGGATTCCGGCCAGCACAGTCCCGCCGATAGTCAGAAGAGACACCCGGCGCCAAGGTGCAGCCGCCTGGTCGATTGCGGGTCGGGCTGATGCGATCTGTGAGACTACGCCGACGCTCACAGCCGCCTCACCTCACCGATGCCGAACAGACCGTTGGGCCGGACGATCAGCATCACGATGATCAGGATGAACACGCCCGGCAGCGCCCAAGCCACGCCGTAGAAGACCTCCACGAAAGATTCGAAGACGCCGAGCACAAACCCCGCCACCAGCGCTCCCCGAACGCTGCCGAGGCCACCGAATATGGTCACAATCAGCGCCTGGATCATTGGGTTGAAGCCAGACTGTGGATTGAGGAAGAAGAGGGGCGAGAGCAGCACTCCCGCCAACCCAGCGAGGCCGCCGCTGATGGCGATGACCAGGCCGTAGGTCTGGACGACTGGGATCGTCATCAGGCTCGCCGCTTCCATTTGCTGCGAGACGGCGCGGATCGCCATCCCATAACGCGTGTAGGTGAGAAATAGGTAGAGGATGGCGAACAGCGCCAGCGACGTCCCGATCACGAGCAGGCCCTGGTAGTTGATCTGGACGCCGGCCACGATGTACGAGCCCGTAAGTTCCGGCGGGACGACTTTGTACTCGGGATTGAAGATGAGGAGCGCGGCCGCCGAGACCGAGATCGAGATACCGACGGTGGCGACCAGCGTCGCGTTGTCGAACCCCGGCTTGCCGATCACGGGGCGGATGAAGACCAGGTGCATCGCATAAGCAAAAACAGCCGCGGCCAGCACCCCGAACGGAAGCGCGACCAGGATCGGCAGATGCAGGCTCGACACCACCCAGTACGCGGCGTACGCGCCGACGATAAAGATCGCGCCATGGGCCAGGTTGAGAAGCCTGACTGCGCCCCAGACCAGCGTCAAGCCGAGGGCCATCAGTCCATACACGGAGCCGAAGAGAACCCCTCCCCACACCGCCTGGACAATCTGGGTGTCGTACATCAGTCACTCACCCGAGGTAGCTCTCGAGCAGTGCCTTGTCGTGGAGCAGCTCTTCGGCCGGGCCCACGCGCACGAGCATTCCCGTCTCCAAGAGGTAGACGCGGTCGGCGAGGCTGGCCACATGGTTCGCGTTCTCGTCGGCGAGCAGGAGCGCCATCCCACCTTCCTTGACCGTCAGGATGCTCGCGTAGATCTGCTGGGTGGTCAGGGGCGCGAGCCCCAGGGACGGCTCGTCGATCAGGAGGATCTTCGCCTTCGCCATCAGGCCGCGTCCAAGCGCCAGCATTCGCCGCTCACCGCCAGAAAGACTGCGCGCCAGCTGGCCGCCGCGCTCCTTGAGCCAAGGAAAGAGCTCGTAAACCCGGCCGAGGCGCACGTTGCGCTCGGCCCACGTCGGGCCGTGATAAGCGCCCATCAGCAGGTTCTCGAGCACAGTCATCTCCGGGAAGAGCAGGTCGCCCTGCGGGATGTGAACGACACCCGCCGCGGCGATGACGTCGGCGCGCCAGCGGGTGATGTCCTCGCCGTTGAGAAGGACCTGGCCAGCCAGTGGAGGAAGCAGACCGGTGATGGCGCGTAGCAGGGTCGTCTTGCCATGCCCGTTGGGGCCCAGGACGACGACGCCCTCGCCATCGTTGACCACCAGGTCAATACCGTGGAGCACCTCGCTCCCCGCGTACCCCGCGACGAGGCCCTTGACCTCAAGCATGCTGATGCTCAGCGTCTGCTCCCAAGGGCCGGAGCGTGCCGAGATAGACCTCGATGACGCGTGGATCGCGAAGGACCTGCGACGGCGGGCCTTCCGCGATCTGCTGGCCGTGATGGATGACAAGGATGCGGTTGGCCAGTGCCTGGACCGCCTTCATCACGTGCTCGATCATCAGGATGGTCAGCCCGCTCCGGGCAACCACGCGGATCAGGTCGATCATCTCGAGGCGTTCAGACGGGTTGAGCCCGCCGAAGGGCTCGTCGAGGAGAAGCAGCTGCGGGCGGGTTGCCAAAGCGGTCGCCAGCATCAAGCGCTTGCGCGCCAGAACGGGAAGGCTGCCGGCCGACACCCGTTGATTGTCAGCCAGCCCGCATAGAGCCAGCGCGTCCAGCGCGGCCTCGATCGCCGAGTTCTTGAACAAGAGGAACGGGTTCTCGCCCTCGCGGCCGAAGGTACCGCCGACGAGAACATTCGTCAGGACGGTCTGGCTGTCGAACGCTACCGTGGTCTGAAAGGTTCGTGCCAATCCTAGACGGCAGATGTCGTGCGCACGTAGACGCTGGATGTCGCGGTCGCGGAACCTTATGGCCCCGCTGCTGGCCGGGTTTACCCCCGAGATGCAGTCGAAGAGAGACGTCTTCCCGGCGCCGTTGGGCCCAACGATGGCGTAAACCTCACCGGCCTCAACAGCAAAGCTCAGGTCGCTGACCGCGAGCAGGCCTCCATACGCCTTGCTGACCTTCTGGCACTCCAGGATCGCCACTTGTCGAGCTTATTGTGGCGGCCTCTACCGACCTCCCTACCTCATCCAACTGGGAAGCACAAAGGTGCCACTGGTGAAGGGCGCCGGCGACACGACCTTCTGAACGCCGTCCTGGATCTGGACGATGATGTGGGGCTGACCGAGCGACGCGTCGGCCGTCTGCGCCGGAAACTGCCGGCCGGTGTGATTCTCGAAGGAGATCGAACCGGTCGTGCCGCGCCAGATCACGGATTCCGTGGCCTTGGCGACCGCCTTGTAGTTCTTGGGGTCACCCGCCGCAGCGACCGCGGCAGCCCAAACGTTCACCTGGTCAAAGCAGCCGCCGGCATTTGCCCAGCCGGGCTGGGCGCCGTACTTCGCCGCGTATCGCGACCGGAAGTCGTTGCCGATCCTGTCCGGGATCAGGCCGAGCACCGTTGCCCACACGATTCCGTTCGCGGCGCCACCTGCGAGGCTAAGGTACTCGGGCACTGAGGGGCCGTACTGTTGGTAGAGCAGCGTCTTGGTCGGAGTGGCCGCCCAAGCCTTGGCCATCGCCGCGTCATCGGACGTCAAGAAGTCGCTGGTGAACAGCACGCTCGGCGCCGCCTGCTTGACTTTGGACAGTACGGGTCCCCAGTCCGGCACCGAACCTTCGGTAATGCCATCCTTGGTGACGACGGTCCAGCCCAGTTGCTTGATCTGGGTCTCAAAACCACTCGCGATCACAGTGCCATACGCACTCTGTCCACTGATGATCGAACACGTCTTGGCGCTCACGTTGAGCAGGCCCTGTTTGAGGGCGCTGTCAACCCAGAAGGCAAAGCCCTGTCCATACCACGCCTCCGTGGGATCGGCCTGAAAGCTGCCCCAGTACTTGCTCGGGTTGCCGGTATAGCGCTGCAGCCACGCGAGCCGCGTATTGACGTTGTAGTACAGGATGCCGGCATTCGCGACGATATCGAATTCGGGGCCGGAGGCGAGGTGGTAGCCGGAGAAGATCACATCTGCCTTCTCCACGCTTACCGCCCGGTTGAACGCTGATGTGATCTGGTCGGTATTGGAATCCTTGTCATCGATCTCGACATAGTCGAGGTGGTAGCCAATGAGCCCGCCCCGCGCGTTGATCTCGTCGACGGCCATCTTGACGCCGTTCGACATCTCCTTACCGTCGGCGGCGACCACCCCGCTGATCGGATAGATACCTACGACCTTGATGCTGCCCCTCGAGCCGGCTCCACCAGAGGTGGATGCCTTGGGACCAAGCGCGTTGCCCGCCAGTCCGCCGACCACAAGCCCGCCGACGGCTCCGGCGGCCCCCGAAAGAACGGACCGCCGAGTCACCTGGCGCTGAGTGAATGATTCGCCTGCCACCTCTACCTCCTAAAGGCCAATGACTTGTCGCAGCTCCGCTCTGGTTCCCCCATCGAGCAAATTAATGCCAAAACGTTTTGGCTGCAACGCCAAAATTATTTGGCAGAAGTGGCGTGCTGGCCAAGCATTAGAAAATCGTGCTACGCGAGCGACGCCATGACGTGCTTGACCTGCGTGTACTCCTCGAACGAGTAGATCGACATATCCTTGCCGTACCCACTCTGCTTATAGCCTCCATGCGGCATCTCGTTGACGAGCGGGATGTGGGCGTTGATCCAGACGGTCCCGAACTGGAGGCGACGCGCCATCCGCAAGGCCCGCCCGACATCGCGAGTCCACACCGAGGCGGCGAGCCCGTAGTCGACGCCGTTGGCCCAGCCCAGAGCCTGTTCTTCGTCCCTGAAGCGCTGCACCGTGACCACCGGACCGAAGACCTCACGCTTCACGATCTCTGCGTTCGGCCCATCCGGCACCAGAACCGTGGGCGAATACCAAGATCCCTTGCGCTTGATTGGCCCACCGCCGGTCAGCACCTCGGCGCCGTCGTTGCGCGCACGCTCGATGAATCCGCTCACTCGCTGCAAGTGCTCGTCTGAGACGACCGGCCCCATTTCGGTGTCGTCGGCCAGCGGGTCACCGACCTTGAGCGAACTCACCACGGGCACCAGGTCTCGCAACACGCCCTCGTAGATCTGCGGGCCGGCGAGAACGCGCGTCGCCGCCGTGCAGTCCTGACCGGCGTTGAAGAAGCCGCCAATCTTGATTCCCTCAATCACGGCATCGAGGTCGGCGTCGTCGAAGACAACCACCGGTGCCTTGCCGCCAAGCTCCAGGTGCACGCGCTTGAGCGTCGAAGCCGCCGCCTTCGCAACCTCCTTGCCGGTGGCCACGTCGCCCGTAAGCGAGACCATGGCGACCCCCGGATGGCGCACGAGGCCCGCGCCCACAGGCTCGCCGTCGCCGGTGATGACGTTGAGTACGCCTTCGGGAAGGATGTCCGCCGCCAGCTCAGCGAGCCGCAGCGCGGTCAATGGCGTCCACTCGGACGGCTTCAGGACGACCGTATTGCCCGCGGCCAGAGCCGGTCCGAGCTTCCACGCGGCCATCATCAATGGGTAGTTCCAGGGCGCGATTGATCCCACAACGCCGACCGACTCGCGACGGATGATGCTCGTGAAGCCCTTCATGTACTCACCCGCCGCGCGGCCTTCGAGCATGCGTGCCGCGCCCGCAAAGAAGCGTAGGCAGTCGACGATGGGCGGGATCTCCTCAGAGATGGTCACGCCCAGCGGCTTGCCGACGTTCTCGGATTCGAGGCGCGCGAGCTCCTCGCCGTGCTCTTCGACGGCAAGGGCCAGCCTGAGCAGCCGCTCGCTGCGGTCGCGTGGCGTGCTGTCGAACCAGACCTCGTCATAAGCCTTCCGCCCCGCTGCGACAGCGCGATCGACGTCTTCGGCAGTCCCTTTCGGAACGGTGGCGATGACCTCGCCGTTGGCAGGGTTCGTGATCTCCTGGACGTCGCCGCCGGAGCTGTCCACCCAGCAGCCGCCGATGAACATTTGATGACGTCGAAACGTCGCTTTCATCGTCTCCCTCCTACCACCTGCCACGGGCGTCTAGCTCGGCTAGGTCCGGCGTTCCGTATATCAAGCGCGCAGTTCTCCAGCCATCTCCCCGAAGTTGTCGACGTAGCGCTGAACGTCGGTCTCCGAGTGTTGGACAGAGATGGTCCAGTTCTCCTCAGCTCCGGGCGCCATGAGGACCCCGCGGTTGCACTGGTAGAGCCAGGACAGATAGGCCAGCCGCTTGTCGATCTCGAGATAGTCACGATAGTTGCGCACCCGTTCGGCGCGGTAGGTGACCCCGCCTCGAGCGGCCATGCTGATCACATGGAACGGGAGCGCATGCCGGACTATCAGGCCATCCAGGCCGCCCTGAAGGACTTCCGCCAGCGCATCGAGATGCGCATACGCCTGCGCCGTCAGGATCTCTTGGAGGGTGACGCGGGCGGCTGCCATTGTCAGCGGATTGCCGTTGAAGGTGCCCTGCTGGGCCACCCGCTTCGTCTCGATCAGGGCCATGATGTCGGCCCGACCTCCGACCGCCCCGCATGGCAGCCCGCCTCCGATCGCCTTGGCCAGAGCGATGACGTCTGGGCGGACACCGAAGCGCTCGGTGGCACCACCGGGCGCGATCGTGAGGCCGGTCTTGACCTCGTCGAAGATGAGCAACGCGCCGTGATGGTGCGCGACCAATTGCACCGCTTCGAGGTAGCCGGGATCGGGCAGCACGATCCCCACGTTCATCATCGCCGGCTCGACTATCACCGCAGCGATGTCGTCCGGATGGCGTTTGAAAGCGCTTTCCATCGCCTGTATGTCGTTGAACGGCACGACGGTGGTGAGGCCCACAACAGCGGCCGGTATGCCTTCGCTCTGTGGGACCGATGCCGGGGCATCAGCTGGGCCCATCAGATCCGCCGATGGCTCCACGGAAACCATCAAAGCGTCGTGATGACCGTGGTACGAGGCCTCGATCTTCACCAGACGATCGCGCTTGGTGAATGCCCGCGCGATCCTAACCGCGTCGAGCGTCGATTCCGTCCCGCTATTGGTGAATCTCCATTGAGGAAGGCCGAACCGACGCGCCAGTTCTTCGGCCACGACCATCCCTTCAGCGACAGGCTGGGCGAAATGCGATCCTCTCGCCACGCGCTCAGAAACGGCCGCCACGATCCGCGGATGCGCGTGCCCGACCACCATCACACCGAATCCGTTGTGGAAGTCGACGTATTCGTTTCCGTCCACATCCCAGATTCGGCTCCCTCTGCCGTAGTCGATGAAGATCGGGTGCGGGTCGACGTCCTGGAACGAGGAAGGGACTCCACCCGGACTGAAGCGACGAGCTTGATTGCGCAAGTCATCTGAACGTCGGTGCTGCTGGCGGAAGCGGTCTACCTCATGTTCGATGAGGTTGGCGACGCGCTCCGCTGGTATGGATACGCGCGCAGATGTGTTGGTCTCTGCCTTTTGCATGGGGCCTCCTTTTCCGTCCTGGTGCGATCTCTCGGGAACTGCCGCTGGGTCACTCATCGCCGTAGACCACCTGCCCGCCGGCTACCGTAAGCACGACCGAGGTATTACCGATGCCATCCGCAGGTATGTCAAAGATGTTCTGGTCGAGCACCGCGACATCGGCCAACCGCCCGGTGGCGAGAACGCCTGCAATGTGGTCTTCGTGATTGACGAAGGCCGTGCCCTTCGTGAAAGCCGATACCGCGTCCGTCACGCTCACGGCCTCCTCGAGCAAGAATGGCTGGTCTGTTTCGGCACTCCCAGACCGGCCTAGTCGCCTCGAGAGTCGGCGGTTCACAGCGACGTGAATCTGCTGTAAAGGGTCACAGCTCGATATCGGCCAGTCGCTGCCAAAGGCCAAGGGCACTCCACGTGATTTGAGGGAGCCGATTGGAAATTGCCAACTCGCCTGCTCGGAATCGATGATCGGCAGCGTGAGGTCCAGCATCGTGAAATCGTTACAGGCCCACAGCGGCTGGCAGTTGGCAACCGCACCGAGGCTCACGAAACGGTCCAGGTCTTCAGGTTTCACGAACTGAAGGTGGGCGAGATGGTGCCGGTGTGCCGCTGGTGCCTTGAGCCGCGCCAACGCGTCTAGCGTCGCGGTGACCGCGGCGTCGCCGATCGCGTGAAAGTGGATTTGAAAGCCTTCTGCGTCCAAGCGGCTGACGGCATCGGCGAGTCGATCTGGTTCGATGAACAACGTGCCGCGGTCGAAGTCGGGATTCCCTCCGCCATTCACTCTGTAAGCGCGACTCATGGCGGCGGTTCGGGTTTCGCAAACGCCATCGACCATCACCTTCACCGTCGTGGCGCGGAAGCGTCCATCCGACGCCGCCTGCCTTCGCGCCAGAAGGTCGTCTAATTGGTCGATGTGGCGCCGGCGATCCCACCAAAGGGCTCCTACCACCCGCGCCGTCATGAGACCTCCGTCGGCCACTTCACAGTAGGTGTCGAAGGTGTCGGGCATGCCAAGCTCGGGCGCGGCACCTACGGCGGCGTCTTGCCAGCTCGTGACGCCGAGTGAATGCAAGTGCGCCTGGGCGGTTCGCAGCGCCCTGACCAGGACGGCTTGGCTGGGCGTGGGGACCAGCTCGCCGACGAGACGGATGGCGCCGTCGTGAAGAGTCCCCGTCGGCTCGCCTCCGGCGTCGCGCTCGATACGCCCGTCCGTCGGGTCGCCGGTATCCCGGTCGATCCGGGCGCGCGCCAGGGCTGCGCCATTGACCCAGGCGCTGTGGTGATAGGTGTTGAGGAGAAACGCGGGCCGCCCCTGGCTCACCGCGTCGAGTTCGGCGGCGGTCGGGCCGCCGATCCCGAAGCTTTCAAAGGTCCAACCTCCCCCAACGATCCATGCGTCGTCCGGAAGCATGCGGGCGTTGGCCGCCACTGCCGCCAGGCAGGCATCGCGGGTAAGAAGGCCGTAAAGGTTGCACTGGAGGTGCTCCAGGCCGCCGCAGACGGCGTGGATGTGAGCGTCGGCGAACGCGGGAATCGCAAGCCGCCCTTTGAGGTCGATAACGCGAGCGCCTGCTCTGATCAAAGGGCGAATGTCGGCGTCACGACCGATGGCCATGATCCTGTCGCCTTCGACGGCCATAGCTTCCGCAAACCCGCTCGCCGCCTCCGGCGAAAGGATGAGGCCGTTGATCAATGCCAGCGATGCGCTCGTGTTCCGTTCTGTCATCAATGGCGACCAACGTAATGCCAAAACCTTTTGGCTGCAAAGCCAAAGTCCTTTGGCACGACGCAGGGAGGACCAATGTGGTCACCGACAGCCAAAACGATTTGTCAATATGTACGCTTGGCATCGGTGGACGCTCGGTCTGCGGGTAGCTTCAGGACCACCATCCACGATGTGGCGAAGAAGGCCGGGGTCTCACCCACCACCGTGTCTCACGCGCTATCCGGCCACGGCCGGGTTAGCGCGGCCACCCGGAACCGAGTGTCCCAGGCCGCAAGCACGCTCGGCTACCGGGCAAATCCTGCCGCTCTGCACCTGCGCAAAGGACGGGTCGGCGCGATCGGCCTCAGCCTGCCTGACAGCAACCTCACTCTGCCCTATTACCTCGAGCTAGCTCTCGGCGCCGCCAAGCAGGCACTCTCACACCGTCTCGCCTTGACGCTCATCCCAGCCCTCGACGATCCATTGAGGATCGCGACCTTCGGGGTGGACGGCATCATGGTGGTCGATCCCCAGGTCGGCGACCCTCTCCTAGTTGAGCTCGCCCGCCTAGAAGTCCCGATCGTCACAGGCGAGCGCGACGTCACTCCCGGAGCCCATTGGGCGGGCGCCGTCGAGACCGACCACCTGGCTGCGTTCAGGGCCCTGCTCGACCATATCTATGAGCAAGGCGGCCGTAATTTAGCCCTAGTCGTTCCGCCTCCGGATGAAGCGTGGGTCGCCGATACTCGTAGCGCTTTCGAAGGATGGTGCGGGGACCGCTCCCTTTCACCACAAATACGTGAGCTGCCATTCTTTGTCGGCCGCCCAATTGCCGATGTTGAGAGGGCGGTCGATAGCCTCCTGGCAGAGGGGTCCGTAGTCGATTGCATCATCAGCGTGCCGGAGGAGGGCGCTCACGGCACTGTGCTGGCAGCGCACCGACGCGGCTTGCGAGTACCGGAGGACCTGCTCGTTGCGTCGTGCGTGGATAGCCGCAGCCTACAGATGTCTCAGCCGACGATCACTGCAATCGATCTCCAGCCTCGCCTGCTTGGCGCTCGCCTCGTCGACCTGCTGGCGGGAATACTCGAAGGGAAGCCTACGCAACCGCCAAACGTGCCGGGACATCTTGTTGTCCGCGCGTCAACGCTGCGACTCACTCCGCCGGCGGCAGACCACCATCGTCGGAAATCGACTTAACACGACGGCCCGCCACCCTGAACTGGGCGGTGCGGATGGCCAGTGGATGCTCGAAGTCCGTCGCGGTTTGTTGCCAACTCCGCGCCCGACAACACGTAGTTAGACGCGATGCGGGTGGGCGCGCAAATGACGAGACTGCTCACCCCTACTGAACACCCGCGCCGAAGAATCTCCTGACCTGCACCAATAGCAGAATCGGCACGGAGAAGTCTGCAATCAGGCTCTGGCGGAAGAGCGCGGGGTCGTAGCCACTGGGGCTTACAGAGAGAACGCTTGAGCTACCCTCTGGAGGACGCCGGCGTAGCTCAATTGGCAGAGCAGCTGTTTTGTAAACAGCAGGTTATCGGTTCGATTCCGTTCGCCGGCTCCAGCTGCGCCCTGGCCGGGCGCGAACTCTTACTGGTCGATGTTCATGAACCCATGCAGGTCGACCAGGTAGTCGGCCGGAACGGGGCCGTTGCGGATGATGAACTT
>Ga0209283_10000437_pt1 | contig 21011 bp, 14 predicted proteins | sample CZO8metaG_2_FD_188354 | JGI IMG/M metagenome (GOLD analysis project Ga0209283, IMG submission 188354) | Vadose zone soil microbial communities from the Eel River Critical Zone Observatory, Northern California, USA - CZOApr15con2H1.8 metaG... | ecosystem: Environmental > Terrestrial > Soil >...
CCCGAGCAAGTCCTGGTGCTTGCGCGTGAAGCGCGCCAGGCGCCCCGGAGCATCCAGCAAGTGCAAGGTAATGGTGTGCGCCATGACCTCGGACATCAAGCGCATGACTTCGTATTCGAAACGCAGCTTCACCTCGGCATGCCGCTCGAGGAATTCGACCCAGTGAGGCATCGACAAGCGCGCGACGCGGACCTTGGTCACGGCGGCGATGCTGTAGGGAATCGGGGTCTTCAGCCGCCATGCCGCATACGAGGTATCCATATCGGTCTCCGCGGCAAAGCGCAGGATCATTTCCTTGCCTTGGGGGTTGCTCACGACGCGTTTCAGGATCCCCTCGAGGATGAAGAACTGCTCCATGCTCGTGCTGCCTTGGCGAACCAGCGACTCGCCCTTTCGGTATTCCGCGATCTCCAGCTGGGGCTCGAGCTCGTTCCAGGCCGACAAGGGCGTTTCGCGCAGGATGAGGTTTTGCTTGAGCTGCAGGCGAATGGTGTTACGCTGAGAGTGGTTGATGATCGCCGACACGGCCCGGGGTCCCCTGGAAAGGGGGTCAATTAAGCGGGAATTATTGACCGCAGTCAAGGTGGAAAGGCCTTAGCAATCCTAGACTTTGGGTTCGATTCGACCCCCGGCGCTCATCCGGCCGGGCACTGCACGCAAGGAGACCATCATGGGAACAGTCGAGCCGCAAGTCGCGTCCGGTCAGGACGTGAAGATGGCGAGCAGCGGCCAGATCGTCGCCAACGCACAATCACAGGAAGCGACCGACGGCTTTCATCTGGTCATCGATGCCCTCAAGCTCAACGGCATCGACACGATCTTCGGTCTGCCCGGCATCCCGATCACCGACTTCACCCGCATGGCACAGGCCGCAGGCCTGCGCGTGATTTCGTTCCGCCACGAGCAGAACGCGGGCTACGCCGCGTCCATCGCCGGCTTCTTGACGCAAAAGCCCGGTATCTGCCTGACGGTGTCCGCCCCCGGCTTCCTCAACGGCCTGACCGCGCTGGCCAACGCCACCACCAATTGTTTCCCGATGATCCTCATCAGCGGCTCCAGCGAGCGCGAGATCGTCGACCTCCAGCAGGGTGACTACGAAGAGATGGACCAGTTGGCCATCGCCAAGCCGCTGTGCAAGGCCGCCTTCCGCGTGCTGCACGCCGAGGACATCGGTGTGGGCATCGCGCGCGCCATCCGCGCCGCCGTCTCCGGCCGCCCGGGCGGCGTCTACCTCGACCTGCCGGCGAAGCTCTTCGCCCAGACCATGGATGCCGAGGCCGGCAAGAAGTCCCTCATCAAGGTCGTCGATCCGGCGCCGAAGCAGATCCCCGGCGCCGACGCGGTCAAGCGCGCCGTCGACCTGCTCAAGGGCGCGAAGAAGCCGCTGATCGTGCTGGGCAAGGGTGCCGCCTACGCCCAGGCCGACGCGGACATCCGCGCCCTGGTCGAGAAGACCGGTATCCCGTACCTGCCCATGTCCATGGCCAAGGGCCTGCTGCCCGACACGCACGAGCAGTCCGCTGCGGCCGCGCGCTCCTATGTGCTGCCCGAGGCCGACGTGGTCATGTTGATCGGCGCCCGCCTGAACTGGCTGCTCTCGCATGGCAAGGGCAAGACCTGGGGCGGCAAGGACCATAAGGACTGGGGCGGCCAGAAGTTCATCCAGGTCGACATCTCGCCCCAGGAGGCGGACAGCAACGTCCGCATCGACGCCCCGGTGGTCGGCGACATCGGTTCCTGCGTGTCGGCGCTCCTCGCCAGCATTGGCTCCAGCTGGCCCAAGCCGCCGGCGGAGTGGCTCACCGCCATCGCCGAGCGCAAGAACAAGAACATCGCGAAGATGGCGGAGACCCTGGCCAAGAATCCGACGCCGATGAATTTCCACAGCGCGCTGAACGTGGTGCGCGACATCGTCAAGGCGAACCCGGACGCCCTCCTGGTCAACGAAGGCGCCAACGCGCTCGACTTCACCCGCAGCATCGTCGACATGTACCAGCCGAGGAAGAGGTTGGACGTCGGCACCTGGGGCGTGATGGGCATCGGCATGGGCTTTGCCGTTGCGGCCGCCGTGGTCAGCAAGCAGCCGGTGATCGCGATCGAGGGCGACAGCGCCTTCGGCTTCTCCGGCATGGAAGTCGAGACCCTCTGCCGCTACAACCTGCCGGTGTGCGTGGTCGTCTTCAACAACAACGGCGTCTACCGCGGCACGGACGTGAATCCGACCGGCGGCCCCGATGTGGCGCCCACCGTGTTCGTCAAGGGCGCACGCTACGACAAGCTGATCGAGGCCTTCGGCGGCGTGGGCGCGCACGCCACGACCCCGGCCGAGTTGCGCAAGGCAATGGAAGAAGCCGTCCGCTCGCGCAAGCCCACGCTCATCAATGCCGTCATCGATGAAACCGCCGGCACCGAAAGCGGCCGCATCACGAGCCTGAATCCGACAAGCGGGAAAAAGAAATAATGGAAGCACTGAAGGGAGTCCGGATCCTCGATATGTCGCACGTGCAGGCGGGGCCGACCTGCTCGCAGTTGCTCGCCTGGATGGGCGCCGACGTCATCAAATTCGAGAATCCGCAGGGCGACGCGACGCGCGCGCAGCTCCGTGACGTGCCGAACGCCGACAGCCTGTATTTCACGATGCTCAACTGCAACAAGCGCTCGATCACGGTCAACATGAAGACCGCCGAGGGCAAGCAGGTGTTCGTCGATTTGCTGAGGAAGTGCGACATCATCATGGAGAATTTCGGGCCCGGCGTGCTCGACCGGCTCGGCTTCACCTGGGAGAAAATCCACCAGATCAATCCGCGCGTCGTAATGGGCTCGATCAAGGGCTTCGGGTCGTCCGGGCCGTACGCCGACTTCAAGGCCTACGAGAACGTGGCGCAGGCGATGGGCGGCTCCATGAGCACCACGGGGGTGCCGGAAGGACCGCCTTTTGTGACCGGAGCCCAGATAGGCGATACGGGCACGGGCTTGCACTTGGCTATCGGATTGCTGGCTGCCTTGCACCAGCGCGATCGCACCGGAAAAGGGCAATACGTCGAGGTCGCGATGATGGACGGGGTGATGAACCTGTGCCGCGTCAAATTCCGCGACCATCAAAGGCTGACGCGCCAGTCCCTGTCGGAATATTCCGTGCCTGCGCAACAGGGCATGGGCGCCGTGCCGCGCGCCGGCAACGACTCGGGCGGCGGCCAGCTCGGCAACGCGATTCACTGCAAGCCGCACGGGCCCAACGATTGGCTGTACGTCGTGGTGCAGGAAGCGGTATGGGAGGGGCTCGCCAACCGCATCGGGCCCGATCTGGGGATGCCGGGCCTCGCGACCGATCCCCGCTTCGCGAAGATCGGCGATCGTCGCAAGAACCAGAACGAGATGTGGGCGCTGATCACGAAGTTCGCGGCGCAACACACCAAGCGTGAGTTCATGGCGATCCTGAATCCGCTCGACGTCCCGTGCGGCCCGATCATGAGCACCGAGGACTTGGCGAACGACGAGCATGTGAGGGGGCGCGACATGTGGGTGGAGCTCGACCACCCCGAGCGCGGCAAGTGGTACAACGTCGGCATGCCGATCAAGCTCTCGGACTCGCCCCCCGAGATCAAGCGCTCGCCCCTCCTTGGCGAGCACACGCAGGAAGTCCTGAAGGAAGTGCTCGGCTACGACGATACAAAAATCGCCGCGCTCAAGCAGGCCGGCGCATTCAGCGCCCCGCCCAAGAAAGCCGCTTGAACGGACCTACGGACCGCTTCAGCTCGCGGCGCTTTGTTCGAGCGGGCCGTTCAACGCACCGAACTCAGACCACGGAGTAGTTCATGCGAATCGCAATAATCGGACAACAAGACTTCGGAAAAGCGGTGCTGGACGCGTTTCTCGCCCGCGGGGACGAAGTGGCGGGCGTGTTCTGCGCTCCGGAGAAGGAAGGCGCGAAAGCCGATCCCCTGAAGACAGCGGCGCAGGAGAAAGGGCTCAAGATCTTCCAGCTCCCGTCCCTGCGGAACAAGGAGGCCTTGGACGCCATGCGTGAGCTGAACGCGGACATCGGCATCATGGCCTTCGTGCTGCAGTTCGCGCCGCAGGAATTCGTGAAAATTCCGAGAAAGGGCACGATCCAGTATCACCCGTCGCTGCTGCCGAAATACCGCGGCCCGAGCTCGATCAACTGGCCGATCATCCGCGGCGACACGAAGACGGGCTTGTCCATTTTCCGGCCTACCGACGGACTGGACGAAGGGCCCGTGATCCTGCAAAAGGAAACGCCGATCGGCCCCGACGATACGCTGGCTAGCGTCTATTTCGAACGCCTTTTCCCGATGGGGGTCGCGGCGATGCTCGAGGCCGCCGACTTGGTGATGGCGGGCAAGCACCGCGAGATCGTTCAGGACGAAGCCGCGGCGAGCTACGAGGGCTGGTGTCGGGCGGCCGAGGCCAAAATCAATTGGGCGAGCCACGTCGATTTCATCTACAACCTCATACGCGGCTGCAACCCCGCTCCCGGCGCCTGGACGACGTTGAACGGAAAGAAACTGCAGATCTTCGACAGCCGCAAGCACCTGTTCCGTACCTTCGGCGCGGTGAAAGGCAAGATCGGCGAGATTTCCGAAATCGGCGTCGCGAGTTTCTTCGTGACTGCCCAGGGGGGGCGGATCGAGGTCCTCAAGGCCAAGCACGAGGACGGCAAGAAACTCTCCGCGGCGGAATTCGTAGCCCAGAACGGACTTGCTCCGGGCACCGTGCTCGGAAGCTGATCCGGGTCCACTCGGGCCGGCAGCCCGCGGCTGGGCGCCCGTTGCTTTTTTTCGTTCGCGGGCGCCCTTGAAAATTGCGCGCTCTGCGCGAACCGTCGCGCCCATCACGGCTCGGCTCCCGCCCGGGCTCGGGCGCCCAGGACAATTTGACTGTTCCACTATTCACTGTAAAAATGTCGCCTAGGATTTTGTTTATTCAATAACTTACGGACTTTCAGGTACGCCCTCAGGAAACGGTTTCTACGGGGCCTGCGAGCTTCCGTATTGGTCCCGTCGGTGCACCGCGAAGCAGCGCCCAGCCGCTCTGGGAGGGCCGATTTCAGAAGGGGGTTAGCGTAAAATGCAAGAGCGACTCGGGGCACATCCCCTCGTTGAACAACAATAAGAACAAACGGGAGAGGCAATGACCAAAGCGGGGTTTTGGAAGAAGGACTGGGTTCTCGGTCTGGGGGTTACGCTCGTGCTGCTGTTTGCAGGCGGCTCCCAGCTCATCCAGGGCCTCGAGCGCTCGGCCTACGACTGGGGCGTTCGGGCCTCCTCGCGATCCCCGTCCGACAAGGTTTCGGTAATCGCGATCGACAAGCAGAGCATCGACAATATCGGCCGCTGGCCCTGGTCGCGCGAGATCCACGCGAAAATGGTCGAAGGCCTCGCGAGCGCCAAAGCCAAGGTCATCGGCTACACGGTATTTTTCTCCGAGCCGCAGCTCGATCCGGGGTTGGCGTATGTCAACAAGCTCCTCGATGCCTACCGGAGGCTCGTGCCCGACCCGAGCGCACCGCCCCGCGGCGTGCCCCCCGGGTTGATTCAAATCGGTGCGACGCTGCAGGAGGCCGAGGGCGCGCTCAACGCCGACCGGAAGCTCGCCGAGAGTTTTGGCAAAGCAGGCAACGTGGTGCTGCCGATGCTGTTTACCTTCGGCGAGCCGCGTGGCAAACCCGACAAGCCCCTTCCTGAATTCATACGCAAGAACGCGCTCACGATCCAGGGGGGTAGCGATGACTTGCCGCCATCGACTAGTGCCGTCGAGGTCCCGATCGTGGACACTTTGGGCGCGGCCGCGGCCGCCGTGGGGCATCTGAATTCGGTACCCGACGTGGACGGAGCGATCCGGCAGGAAGCGCTCGCCATCACCTACTATGAAGAATACTACCCGTCGCTCGCGGCGATGCTCGTCGCAAAGAGCCTCAACCTGACCGCGAAAGACATCAAGATCCGTCCCGGCGAAGCGCTGCAGATCGGCAATTTCAAGGTGAGCGCGGATCCGACCATGCAGATGTATACGTATTTCTACAAGGACCGCGACGGCCGTCCCGCGATCCAGGAGGACTCGTTCTACGACGTGGCGAGCGGCAAGATTCCGCTCGACAAGTACCGGGACAAGATCGTGCTGATCGGCCCGACCGCTGCCGGTGTGGGCAGCATATTCGTGACGCCTGTAAATCCCACGATGGCGGCCGTCGAGCTTCAGGCGCACACCGTGTCTTCCATTCTGCAGGGACATTTTTTCGTCCGCCCGACTTGGAGTATCTGGGCCGAGATCCTGGTGTTTGCTCTGGTCGCGATCTACCTGATCGCGCTGCTGCCACGGTTCTCGGCGGGTATGGGTGCGGGCGTGACCGCCAGCATCATGGCGCTGCTGCTCGCCACCCACTTCGTGCTCATGACCGGTCAGGGTATGTGGTTGCAATTCATGTGGCCGCTCGCTCTTCTGGTCGTCGGCCACGTGTTGCTCGTGACGAAACGCTTCGTCGTCACCGAGCGCGGCAAGGAAGTGTCCGATGCGCAGTCGGCCGCCAATGCGCGCATGCTCGGCCTCGCCTTTCAGGGACAAGGCCAGCTTGACATGGCTTTCGACTATTTCCGCAAGGTGCCGCTGGACGACACCGTTATGGACAATCTCTACAATCTCGCGCTCGACTTCGAGCGCAAGCGCCAGTTCAACAAGGCCGAAGCGGTGTTCCGCTACATGGGCGGCTACAACCCGAAATTCCGGGATCTCGAGGCGCGCCTGTCGCGCGCCAAGCAGATGTCGGAAACGGTCATTCTCGGCGGCGCACAGACCCACCCCGGCGGCACGCTTGCGCTCGGCAGTGGCGCCGAGAAGCCGATGCTCGGTCGCTATCAAGTGGAAAAGGAGCTCGGCAAGGGCGCCATGGGCGTGGTGTATCTCGGCAAGGACCCGAAAATCGGGCGCATCGTGGCGATCAAGACCATGGCGCTTTCCCAGGAATTCGAGGCCGACGAGCTCGCCGAGGTCAAGGAGCGTTTTTTCCGCGAGGCAGAAACCGCGGGACGCTTGAGCCATACCAACATCGTGACCATCTTCGACGCGGGCGATGAGCACGACCTGTGCTACATCGCAATGGAACTCCTGAAAGGCAAGGACCTCGTTCCGTTCACCAAGCAGGGCAATACGCTGCCGATCGAGAAGGTCGTGTCGATCATGGCGCGCGTTGCCGATGCGCTCGGTTACGCACACAAACAAAACGTCGTGCATCGGGACGTCAAACCGGCCAACGTCATGTACGAACCGGAGAACGACGTGGTCAAGGTGACGGATTTCGGAATTGCCCGCATCACCGATTCGTCCAAGACCAAGACCGGAATGGTGCTCGGGACGCCTTCCTACATGTCTCCGGAACAGCTGCAGGGCAAGAAGATCGACGGCCGCAGCGACTTATTTTCGCTTGCGGTGAGTCTATATCAGCTCGCCTGCGGGAAGCTTCCGTTCGAGGGGGATTCGATGGCGCAGCTCATGTACAGGATTGCCAACGAGCACGCACCGGACATCCTGCAGTACAACCCGTCGCTTCCGCCTGCGTTCGTCGCTTTCCTGGACAAAGCCATGTCCAAGGAGGCGGGCGAGCGTTACCAGACAGGCGAAGAATTCGCGGCTGCGTTGCGGGCCACCTTGGGCGGCACCGCTGCGGCGGCGGCCGGTGCCGGGGTTGACATCAGCCTCTGAGACTCTTTGAGCATCATGACCTTGTCGGGTGCGCTGGAGATCGCGAGTTGCACCGATCCCGGAATGGTCAGGTCCCACAACGAGGACTCGATCGCTTCCGACGGGGACAAGGGCCTCGCCGTGCTCGCCGACGGCATGGGCGGATACAACGCGGGCGAGGTGGCGAGCGGCATGGCCACGACAATGATCATTACCGAGCTGCAGCAGTTGCTGGAGAAGAAGGTGCCGTACGAGACCGATGCGCACAGCGGCCAAGCGATCGCGCACCAGCTGCTGCGCGAACAGATCGCCAAAGCGAACACGTCAATCTACCAGGCCTCACAGAGCCAGCCCCAGTACGCCGGGATGGGAACGACTCTCGTCGTTGCATTGTTCTACGACAACAAAATGACCGTCGCGCACATCGGGGATTCGCGCCTGTACAGGCTGCGCGGCGACCAGTTCAGGCAGGTGACCAGAGACCATTCGCTACTGCAGGAGCAAATCGACAGCGGCGTGATCACGCTGCAGCAGGCAAAGCAGTCGCAGAACAAGAATCTGGTCACGCGTGCGCTCGGCATCGATCCGATTGTCGAGGCGGAGATCCACGACTACGACACGCAGCCGGGCGACATCTATCTGCTCTGTTCCGACGGCCTTTGTGATATGGTGAGCGACGATGATATCGGCCTGGCGCTGCAGACGCTCAGCTCCAACCTGAAACTATGTGCCCAGCACCTGGTGCAGACAGCCAATGACAACGGCGGCCGGGACAATGTTTCGGTGATATTGGTCCGGGTGCTGCGGGGCTACCCGGCGCCGCGCGGCATGATAGGCAGGATGATGGGCTGGTTTAGATAGTTTGAGCAGAGGGATACTGCTATGGCGAAGCTGATACTCAGCATGGACGCCCTGATTCTCAAGGAGATCACCTTGAGCAAGGAACGTACCACGATCGGCCGCAAGCCGCACAACGATATCCAGATCGACAACCTCGCGGTGAGCGGAGAGCACGCCGTCATCGTCACCATCCTGCAGGACTCGTTTCTCGAGGACCTCGGAAGCACCAACGGCACAGTGGTTAACGGCCAGCCGGTCAAGAAGCATTTCCTGCAGAACAACGACATCATCGAGCTCGGCAAATACAAGCTGAAGTATGTGAACGAGGCTCCTGCGGCTCAAGCCAAGGCCGCCGATTTCGAAAAGACCATGGTGCTTCGCCCCGGGGCGGTGAAGGCCGCCGCCTCGGCGGCCGCGCCCGCCGCTGCCCCGGCGGCCGCGACTGCGGGTGGGGCAAAGAGTTTCGGGGACACGGTCGTGAATCACGGTACGACGACGACCCCACCGGCCGCCACAGCCAAGCCCGCGACGCAAAGGAATGTCGCGCTACAGCTTCTCTCGGGTCCCAACGCCGGCAAGGAACTCGATCTCACCAAGCCGCTCACCACACTTGGCAAACCCGGTGTCCAAGTCGCCGTGATCACGCGCCGGCCGCAAGGGTTTTTCATCACCCATGTCGAGGGGGCGAGCTTTCCGGTCGTAAACGGCAAGCCCATCGATGCTCAGGCGCACGCCTTGAACGACCATGACGTGATCGAACTGGCCGGGGTTAAGATGGAATTCTTCTTCAAGACCTGAGATCCAGGTCTCACCGAGCCCGCCCGGAGGAGGGAGCTTGAAGCAGCACATCGTCCGGATCGCGCTCGGTTTGCTGGTCGTGCTGGTATTCGTAGGTCACGCCGCCAAGTTCTACCAGGTCGGCTTCATTACCCAGCTCGACCACATCATCTACGATTACCGGCTGCAGCTGACTATGCCGGCCACGGTCGATGACCGCATCGTGATCCTAGACGTCGATGAGCGCAGCCTCGACCCGCGCGCGCTGGGACGCTGGCCTTGGGGTCGCGACAAGATTGTCGCGCTGATGCAGAAGCTTTTCGACAAGTACGGTGTGGTGCTCATAGGGCTCGACGTCGTGTTCGCCGAGCCCGACGAGAGTTCTGGCCTGCCGGTGCTCGAGAAGCTGGCCAAATCCAGGCTCAAGGACGTCGGCCCGTTCCAATCGGCGCTGAAGGAGCTGCGCCCGGAACTCGACTATGACGCGATATTCGCAAGGTTCCTCCGCGGGCGACCGGTCGTTCTCGGCTATTACTTCAGCAGCGAGGAGAACGCGGTGAAAAGCGGCGCCATCCCCGAGCCGGTGCTTCCCGCCGGTACCTTCGCGGGCAGGCCCATCGCCTTCACGACGTGGAAAGGCTACGGGAGCAATCTGCCGGAGTTCCAGGCGAACGCCGCCAACGCCGGACACTTCAATCCGCTGGTCGATCCCGACGGCGTGTCAAGGCGCGTGCCGATACTTGCGGAATTCAACGGCAACTACTATGAGGCCCTGTCGCTCGCTGTCGTGCGCTTGTACCTGGGCATGGTGGGAGCGGCGCGCACCCAAAGCAGTACCGTTACCCTGCCCAAAGTGATTCCGGGGATTGCTCCCGAGCGCTTCATCACCAAGGGTTATTCAGGCCTGGAGTGGCTCGAAGTCGGGCCGCTCAGGATCCCAGTGGACGAAAACGTCAGTGCCCTCGTGCCTTACCGTGGTCCCAAAGGCAGCTTTCCCTATATTTCCCTAGCAGAGGTCTGGTTCGACAAAGCCCCGGTGGAAAAGCTCAAGGGGAAGATCGTTCTTGTCGGCACCTCGGCGCCCAGCTTGGTAGACCTGCGCTCGACGCCGGTTGCGGAAGTCTACCCGGGGGTGGAAGTGCACGCCAACGTCATTGCAGGGATGCTCGACGGCAAAATCAAGCAGAAGCCGCCTTACATGCTCGGAGCGGAGGTGATCTTGCTCGTGATCGGCGGGGTCGTACTGTCGCTGCTCATCCCGATGCTGGCACCGCTCTGGGCCACGGCCGCTGCCGTGGTAGGCATGGCTCTGATCACCCTGATCAACCTGGGGGTTTGGTCGTACGCCGGATCGGTGTTGCCGCTCGCTGCATCGATCCTGATGACGGCGACTCTTTACACGGTCAACATGGCTTATGGCTACTTCGTCGAGGCGCGTTCAAAGCGCCAATTCACCGAACTGTTCGGGCAGTACGTTCCGCCCGAGCTCGTGGACAAGATGGCCGAAGACCCCGAAAAGTACACGATGGAGCCGCACAACGCCGAGCTCACCATCCTGTTTTCCGACGTGCGCGGCTTTACTAGCATTTCCGAGGCGCTCAGCCCCGAACATCTGCGCGAGTACATCAACGAGTACCTGACCGGGATGAGCACCATCATCCGCAGCAAGTACAAGGGTACGCTCGACAAGTACATCGGCGACGCGATCATGGCGTTTTGGGGAGCGCCGGTGGACGACCCGGATCACGCACGCAACGGCGTGCTCGCTGCGCTCGAGATGCAGCGCGAATGCATGGCGATGAACCAAAGGTTCGCCCATCGTGGCTGGCCGCAGCTCAAGATCGGCGTTGGCGTAAATTCCGGCGGCGTGCGCGTCGGCGACATGGGGTCTCAGGTGAGAAGGGCGTACACTGTGATGGGTGATCCGGTCAATGTCGCCTCCCGGCTCGAAGGCCGCACCAAGCACTACGGCGTGGGAATCCTTGTCGGCGAGGCCACGAAGGCGGCTGTCATAGACGTCGTATTCCGCGAGGTCGACCGCATAAAGGTGAAAGGCAAGGACGATGCAGTGACTGTTTATGAGCCTGTTGGCTTGGAAGTCGAGGTCGATAGGAAGACTCGGGACGAGCTGAAGCTCTGGAACCAAACTCTCAAGTCATACCGAGCGCAGCGCTGGGATGAGGTGGAGGTAAACCTCCTCAACCTGCAGCGCATGAATTCCGGCTGCAGCCTCTACGAGCTATACGCCCGGGAAGTGACAACCAAGCGCCGCAACCCGCCGCCGGCCGACTGGAACGGCGTGACCGTGTTCGACGAGAAATAGCGATGGGCGCCAGTCCATGAAGCTGCGGATCCTGGGGTGCAGCGGCGGGATAGGGGGCCGGCACCTGCGCACCACGTCCATGCTCCTTGACAACGATATCCTCATCGACGCTGGGACGGGGGTCGCCGACCTCTCGCTTACCGAGCTCTCCCTGATCGATCACGTCTTCCTCACCCACTCGCACCTCGATCACATCGCGAGCATTCCGTTCATGGTCGATACCGTCGGCGGAATGCGCAACCAGCCACTGACGCTTTGGGCAGTTCCAGGAACGCTGGAAATCCTCCGCAATCACATCTTCAACTGGAGCATCTGGCCCGATTTCGCGCAAATCCCGAGTCCCGAAAAGCCGTTCCTTCGATACCGGGAGATCCAAGTCGGTGACACGATCGAGCTTCAGAAGCGCAGGCTCACGGTGCTGCCTGCCAATCACGTCGTGCCGGCGGTGGGTTATCACCTCGACTCCGGCAAGGGAAGCTTGGTATTTACGGGCGACACCACCACCAACGACCCGCTCTGGGCGGTGGTCAACAAGATTTCCAACCTAAAGTACCTGATCATCGAAACCGCTTTCTGCAATCGCGAAAGGGAGCTGGCGGTCACTTCGAAACACCTTTGCCCGAGCATGCTCGCCGAGGAGCTCGCAAAACTCGAGCGTACCGCGGAGATCTACATCACGCATCTGAAGCCCGGTGAAATCGAGCTCACGATGCAGGAAATCGAGGAGGATGCGGGCCAATACCGGCCGCGCATGCTGCAAAACGGCCAGGTTTTCGAGTTTTGATGAAAGAGCAAGCGGAACCGCCGGCATCCGTGATGAGCTAGGAACAGTCGATGTGCGCAACCACGGTACGCGTTGAGACGCTTATGGCCCTTGAGCCCATCGCTTCGTTGTCCGAAGCCAGGCTCAGGGAGCTGGCCGGCCTGTGCCGCATGGAGAGGGTGAGCAAGAATTCCGATCCTTTTCGCGAGCGCGGTATCGCAGGCCAGACCGTGTACCTCGTGAAGGGCGAGCTGGCGCTCGCCTATCCCGACGGCTCCTCGACGGTGCTGTCAGGCGGCACGGATCAGGCGCGAACTCCGCTCGGTCGGCGTGGCGCAATGTTCGCAAGCGCCAAGGCGGTCACCGATGTCGAGCTGGTACGCATAGACGATGAACTGCTCGACATCATGGCGACTTGGGATCAGCTTGCTACCCCCAATCTTCCGGCCCTGCGGGAAACGAACGAAGGCGGGCAGTCGCCGCTCGCCGACTGGAGCATCCTGTCGGGAATGTTCAGCGTAAACAACCTCAAATACGGCGCATTCGCACAGCTGCCGTCGGCTCACATCGACGAGCTGCTGCGGCGTTTCAAGCGCATCGAAGTCAAAAAGGGCGATACAGTGATTCGCGAGGGCGCTGAGGGAGATTTCTACTACGTTATCGAAACAGGCAGGTGCAAGGTCGAGCGCATGATCGGCGGCGTGTCGATGTTCCTTGCGGAACTGAAAAGCGGCGACGCCTTCGGCGAGGAAGCGCTCGTCTCGGAGGCCAAGCGCAACGCAACCATCGTGATGAAATCCGATGGCGTGCTGCTCGAGCTCGCCAAGAAGGATTTCAACGAGCTGCTCTGCGAACCGCTGCTCCATCGCATTCCCGTGGAAGAGGCCCGCGAGAAGATCGCCAACGGCGGCCAATGGCTCGATGTGCGGTACCCGTCGGAATATCAATATGACAAGCTTCCGGACGCCATCAATATACCGTTGTCGGAGATCCGCAACGCCTTCGGCTTGCTGGACAAGGGCAGGGAGTACGTGCTCTATTGCCAGAGCGAGCGCCGCAGCGCCGCGGCGACGTTTCTTCTCGCTCAGCGAGGGTACCGCGCCTTCCTGCTCGCAGGAGGGCTTTGGGGAGACGCAAAGCGGGAGGAATGACAGGAAAAACGAGGGGAAATGCCCATATGCTGACTTCGTTCCTCCGCCACCGGCGCGGATCAGTGGTAAAGTAATTGATTCTCGGGATATTTTGGGGTGGTGAACTTTAAGGTGGATGGCCTATGAGCGCGGTATTGCAAACTCACCCGGGCGCGGCCGCTGACGTCAACAGCCGGCTGACGTTTCAGAAGAACCTCCAGATCGTCACCAACAAGATCCACGCTACCAGCAACGTGGACGAAATCATGCTGGAGGTCAGCGCCGACATCTGCACCCTGTTCAATGCCGACCGGCTGACGATCTACACCATCGGCGAGGACAAGCAGACGATCGTCTCGAAGGTCAAGACCGGCCTCAACTCCTTCAAGGACCTGAAACTGCCGATCGCCGAGCACTCGATCGCGGGCTACGTCGGGATGTCGAAGAAGATGCTCAATCTGAAGGACGTCTACGACGAGGCTGAGCTCAAGTCCCACAACCCGCACCTGCGCTTCCTGCAGGAAGTCGACAAGCGCACGGGCTATCGCACCAAGCAGATGCTGGTCGCGCCGGTGGTGGAACCGGGGAGCACCGAACTGGTCGGGGTGGTCCAGCTGATCAACAACAAGGCCGGCATGCCGTTCGGCCAGCTTGCCGAGGAGGGGGTCACCGAGCTCTGTCAGACGCTCGCCATTGCGTTCAAGCAGCGCCAGAAGCCGCAGGTCCTCAAGACAAAGTACGATTTCCTGGTGAGCGACGCAGTTATCTCGGCCGCGGAGTTCGAGCTCGCTGCCCGCTCAGCGCGCAAGAAGGCGGTCGACGTCGAAAACGTGCTCATCGACGAGTTCCAGGTCAAGATTCCGGCGATCGGCGCGGCGCTTGCGAAGTTTTTCGGCGTGCCGTATGAGCCGTTCAAGCCCGATCGCATCAAACCGATGGATCTGCTGAAAAACCTGAAGCGCGAGTACGTCGAGTCGAACCAGTGGGTGCCGATCGAGGAGGCAAAAGAGGGCCTGGTCATCCTTTGTCTGGACCCTGAGAGGGTCAGGAGTTCCAGAATCGTCCAGAACGTGTTTCCGGGACGCAAACTCGTCTATCGCGTCACCACGCTCAAGGAGTTCAGGGAAACGCTCAAAGCGTTCTACGGCGCGGAAGCGGTCGACACGGGCGACATCGGCGACATGCTCTCGGACCTCGAAGAGGACGAAGGCGTCGGCGAGGCCGGCGGGGAAAGCGACGATGTGTCCGCCGCCGCCGACAACGAGCTCGTGAAGCTCGTGAACAAGATCATCATCGACGCCTACAACCAAGGGGCCTCCGACATCCACATCGAGCCCTATCCGGGCAAGGCCAAGACCGAGATCCGCCTGAGGAAAGACGGCTCGCTGGCCCCCTACATCGAGGTCCCGAGTTCCTACCGCAACGCCATCGTGGCGCGCATCAAGATCATGTGCGATCTCGACATCTCAGAGAAGCGCAAGCCGCAGGACGGCAAGATCAAGTTCAGGAAATTCGGACCGCTCGACATCGAACTGCGCGTCGCGACGATCCCGTCTCAGGGCGGGGTCGAGGACGTGGTCATGCGTATCCTCGCCGCGGGCGAGCCGATTCCCCTGGACAAGCTCGGGCTTTCGCCCACGAACCTGCCCAAGCTCAAGGGCGCCGTGAGCAAGCCCTACGGCCTGTTCTTCGTCTGCGGCCCGACCGGCTCGGGCAAGACGACGACGCTGCACTCGGTCTTGGGCTTTCTCAACACCCCGGACACCAAGATCTGGACGGCCGAAGACCCGGTCGAAATCACGCAGAAGGGCCTGCGGCAGGTCCAGGTCAACAAGAAGGCCGGCCTCAATTTCGATACGATAATGAAGTCGTTCCTGCGCGCCGACCCGGACATCATCATGGTCGGCGAGATGCGCGACAAGGAAACCACCGGCACGGGTATCGAGGCCTCACTGACCGGCCACCTCGTTTTCGCCACCTTGCACACGAACAGCGCGCCGGAGTCGATCATCCGGCTGCTCGACATGGGCATGGACCCGTTCAACTTCGCCGACGCCCTGCTCGGCATCCTCGCGCAGCGGCTGGCCAAGCGCCTGTGCGGCAAATGCAAACAGGCTTACGCGCCTGGCGCTGAAGAGGTGAGGCAAATTCTCCAGGAGTACTGCTCCGAGCTGCTCAACACCGGGCCCTTCAAGAAAGATGCCAAGTCTGCCTACGAGAACGTCTACAGAGATCTGGTGAAGAGCTATGCAGCCGACAAGGGCCAGTTCACACTCTACAAGGTTAGGGGCTGCGAAGCCTGCAGCAACACCGGCTACAAGGGCCGGGTCGGCCTGCACGAACTGCTGATCGCCTCGGACCCCATCAAGAAGCTGATCCAGGAGCACGCCCGCGTCGCGGAAATCCTGGCGGTTGCCCTCGAAGAAGGCATGCGTACCTTGAAGATGGACGGAATCGAGAAGGTGCTGCAGGGCATCACCGACATGCCGCAGGTGCGCGCGGTCTGCATCAAGTAGCGGCTCGCTACCGCCGGCCCGCCCAGCGCCCACCCAGGGGGATCGTCCTTGGAGACCGTCGAAGACCTGTTTCGCCGCCTCGAGCAGCTCAACGAGGTAGGCGCGGCGCTGTCCCAGGAAAAGAATATCGATCACCTGCTCGAGAAGATCCTTCTCGCCGCAAAGGCGATCACGCGCGCGGACGGCGGTACTTTGTACGTGCTGGAGTCCTCAGATGAGGGACCGCGGCTCAGGTTCGCGATCATGCGGAACGAGTCGCTGGGCATCGCGATGGGCGGCACCACCGGCAGCCCGATACCCTTCTATCCGGTGCACCTTTACGGAAAGGACGGAAACCCCAACAACCAGATGGTGGCCGCCTACGCCGCTCTGACCGGCAAGACCGTGAATATCGCCGATGCGTATACGGTGGAGGGCTTCGATTTCTCCGGAACGCGCAATTTCGACAAGAAGACCGGGTACCGCTCGAAGGCGTTCCTCACGGTGCCGATGAAGAATCACGAGAGCGAAATCATCGGGGTGCTTCAGCTCATCAACAGCAAGGACCCGGCGACGGGCGAGGTCGGGCCTTTCTCGCATTCGGACCAGCGCCTGGCGGAATCGCTCGCATCGCAGGCCGCCATCGCGCTCACCAACCGGCAGCTCATCAATCAGCTCGAAGAGCTGTTCGAGTCATTCATCGAGCTCATCAACACCGCAATCGACGAGAAGTCCCCCTACACGGGCGGGCACTGCCAGCGCGTCCCGGTGCTCACCATGATGCTTGCCGAGGCCGTCAACGAGACGCGCGAAGGGCCGCTCCGAAACTTCAACATGAGCGACAAGGACCGCTACGAGCTCAAGATAGCGGGGTTGCTTCATGACTGCGGAAAGGTGACGACGCCCGTGCATGTCGTGGACAAGGCGACTAAGCTGGAGACGATCTACGACAGGATCGATCTCGTGGACACGCGTTTCGAGGTGCTCAAGCGCGATCTGGAAATCGCGGCGTTGAAGCAGAAGATCGACCTCGTGCGCCAGACGGGGCTGGACGAGGTCGTTGCGCGCGAACACTTGGCCCAAATCGATCAATCGGTGCGCGACGGCCTGCGGCAGCTCGACAGCGACCGCGAATTCCTGCGTCACTGCAACGTCGGTGGAGAACTCATGCCTCCGGAGGTGCGTGAACGCGTGAACCGGATCGGCACCGGCTACAAGTGGATCGATGTCTCGGGGGGTACAGCCGACTTCCTTACACAGGACGAGATCAAGAATCTCACCATTCCGCGCGGCACGCTCACCACAGAGGAGCGTGAAACGATCAACCATCACATCGTGGCCACCATCAAGATGCTCGAAGCGCTGCCGTGGCCCAAGCACCTGCGTAACGTGCCCGAGTACGCAGGGGGCCACCACGAGCGCATGGACGGAAAGGGCTACCCGCGGGGCCTCAATCGGGAGCAGATGTCGGTGCAGGCGAGGGTCATGGGAATTGCCGATATTTTCGAGGCGCTGACCGCCAAGGACAGACCTTACAAGCGCGGCAAGACGCTTTCCGAGTCGCTGAAGATCCTCGGAAACTTCAAGCTGAACGGGCACATCGACCCGGACTTGTTTGACGTGTTTGTGCGCAGGAAGGTGTACCTGCGTTACGCCGAGCAATTTCTCGACGCCGATCAGATCGACGATGTCGATGAGAGCAGAATACCCGGATATGCTCCTTGATCCAGGAGGTGCTGCAAATACGGCGAAGATAGGTGGCGGAAGCCCGAATGCAGCACCGGAATCGGGGGAGTGCCGGATGGAAGTGCGCACGTCAACAACCAAGTCGCCACCGCGCATCGTGGACGATTCGCCCCGCTATTCGGTCCGTCGCGTCAACTGTTCAATGAGTTTTTCCGTGGCAAAGTCGACGATTTTTCCTCGTATCCGATTTCCCTCAGCTCCCACTTGAACGCGCGTCCCAGCTTCGCTCTGCCCAGCCTCCCGAGCCGGTTTTCCCCTCGGAATGGAGGGGCGCTGGAGAAGATCTCCTCGAGTATCTCGGCTATTCGTTTCTGCGAAACTATTTGTTCCGGGTTGTTGGCGATGACCGGAGGACAACGCGTCGTAATGCGCCGCCCCGTAATCTTGACAAAGGCGTTTACCTTGCTCGGTGAAAAAAACCGCAAGATCACGCGTTGCCTCCAGCTGCGCTGGCAATAGCATTCGACATGGGAGAAAAAGTATATCATCGCAGTTTCTCGTCATCCGCCAAGTGTTCGTTCTGGCGCACTTGATTATTGATTGCGAGAATCGACGAACTTGCGCGCTCGATTACCGCAGGACTTGTCAGGTTCGCAAGGAGCCGGGTCGTTGACTGTGTATGCTTGGATGGATTTTCAAGTCCCATAAAGGGACAGCCCCGGAGTCTTCCACGCCGGGGCGACGACACTCGCCGGGTGTCGGCGTCGAGGATCCCGTCGTCGCCGTCCCGCAGAAACTAGACATTGCCCTGCGGAGTCATCGGGCAGGGCGCCTGTCGGAGGCCGAGGCGGCTTACAGCGAAGTACTGTCGGTCGATCCGGAGAACATTGACGCCCTGCATTTTCTGGGTGTCGTCGCCTATCAGCGGGGCGAGCATGGTCGCGCCGAGGAGCTGATATCGCGGGCGCTCTCGCGCAATGCTTCGAATGCCCCTGCATACAGCAACCTGGGCAATGCGTTAGGGGCGCAAGGCAAGCTCGACGCAGCCATGGTCTGTTACGAGCGGGCGCTGGCGCTGCAGCCCGAATACGCCGACGCATGGGTCAACCTGGGTGTTGCCTTTCGGGCAAAAGGCGAGCTGGACAAAGCGGTGCAGTGCTATCAACACGCCCTGTCGCTGGCGCCCGACGTACCGATGGCCCACTTCAACCTGGGGAACGCGCTTGCCCAGCAGGGCAAGTTGGATGATGCCGCCGCCTGCCTGAGGAAAGCGCTTGCGCTCAAGCCCGATCTCGCCGAAGCGTTTTGCAGCCTGGGAAACGTCCTTCGGAATCAAGGCCGGCTGGACGAAGCCAAAGATTGCCTGCACAAAGCGCTCGCGCTCAAGCCCGACTTCCCCGAAGCGTACGATCATCTGAGCAATACGTTGATAGGGTTGGGACGGCCGCAGGAGGCCGAGGAAAGCTATCGCCGCGCATTAGCTCTGAGGCCGGATTCCGCAGAATTGAAGCTCGGCTATTCGCTTGTGAAGCTTCTTCTTGGAGATTATGAAACCGGCTTTCTTCTCTACGAGAGTCGTCTCGATAAGGATGCATTGCCTCGGGCAACGTATTCCGCCCTGCAGGCGCGCATAGGACAGTTTCGGGACATACCTCGATGGCTAGGCGAAAGCGGCGAAGGCAAAACCTTGCTCGTCTGGACCGACCAGGGGCTGGGCGACGCGCTGATGATGATGCGCTACCTTCCGATGCTGAAAGACCGCGGATTCGAAAAAGTGGCCGTTGACTGCGAAGAGACGCTTGTCCGGGTCGTCCAGAGAATTCCGGGAGTGGACGAAGTCGTTCCCAGAAGCCGGTCCGCGCCGGTCGGAGGATTTGACTGCCACTGCCCTCTCACGAGCCTCCCGTTCACGTTCAAAACACGGGTCGAGTCGATTCCCAACAAGATTCCTTATCTGCGCGTTCCCGATCAGCTCAGGAGAAGGTGGGCCGAGAAGCTTGCGGGCGTGGCAACGCCGAGGGTGGGCCTCGCCTGGGCGGGAAGAAAGGACCATCCCCAAGACGCCTTGCGGAGCATTCGCTTGGAGAGGCTTTCCACGTTGTTTGGCGTTGCGGGGGTCAACTTCGTCAACCTTCAAAAGGGTCCAGAGACGAGCCAGATCGCGGAGACGGGGCTGAGGATTCTCGACTGGATGGATGAATGCGGGGATCTTCTTGAAACCGCGGCGCTCATTGATCAGCTGGATCTCGTCGTCAGCGTCGATACAGCCGTGATGCATCTGGCGGGCGCGTTGGGGAAGCCCGTGTGGCACTTGAATCGCTTTGAAACCGAATGGCTCTGGATGCTCAAGCGCGAAGACTCGCCGTGGTATCCTTCGATGCGGATTTTCCGGCAGCAGCGGCCGGGGAGTTGGGACGAGGTCATCGCGCGAGTCGCCTCGGCTCTGGTGATGCACTTCAACTTGCGGCGCTAAGGGACTCTCCTGGATCTACCCCTGTTCGGGGGGCCTGATGACGTCCAGCGTCAATCTGTGCCGCATTTTGGATCGAAGCCGCCTTTTCCTGTTGCTAGATCAGGTGCCAGAAATACCTGAACGTTCAATTGAAACAATGCGGTACGTTTGGGAATGTCGCGGCGGCACGCGACTTGCTCTTAGACACCCAGCGCCATAACGGCGTGATAAAGGAAGGAGTATCCATGAGAACGATTCAGAAGGGCTTTACCTTGATCGAGTTGATGATCGTGGTTGCGATCATCGGCATTCTGGCGGCGGTGGCGCTGCCGGCGTACCAGGACTACAGCATCCGGGCGAAGATGTCCGAGGTGATTCTGGCCGCGAGCGGATGCCGCACGTCGATCAGCGAGGTCTACCAAAGCGGCACCAGCGTTTCGGCGGTCGCCAACATGTGGGGCTGCGAAATCACAACTACGGCGACCGGGGGCACGAAGTATGTGGCGACCATCCAAACGAGCCAAGACGGCCTGGTCTCCGTAACGACGCGGGGTTTCAGCAATACCGCGATCGACACTAAGGTTGTCACGCTGCTTCCGCTGGCGTCCGCGGGCGTTGCAGCCGTGGGTACCAACGCCGGCACCGTGACGCTCTTCGGCTGGCGCTGTGGTGCGACCGCAGACGGCACGACCGTGCCCTCGAAGTATCTGCCCGGCTCCTGCCGCGGCTGACCGCAACCTGTTTTGCGGGAAAAGGTACCCTTCGGGGTACCTTTTTTTTTGGGCCATGATTTTGAGCGTCCTTAGGCGATTCCCGCACGTGATCGGCGTAGGCCTGATCGCGGGGCTCG
>Ga0209283_10000443_pt1 | contig 20927 bp, 21 predicted proteins | sample CZO8metaG_2_FD_188354 | JGI IMG/M metagenome (GOLD analysis project Ga0209283, IMG submission 188354) | Vadose zone soil microbial communities from the Eel River Critical Zone Observatory, Northern California, USA - CZOApr15con2H1.8 metaG... | ecosystem: Environmental > Terrestrial > Soil >...
CGGCTGGGTCCTGGTCGAAGACGTGGAGATGTACCCGGCCGAATCTGCTGACGGCGGCGAGGTGTATCACTGATGGCTGTCGCGACCCTGCACCCGCAGACCGGACCCCAATACCCGGCGATCAAGCCCGGGATGATGGGGATGTACATCTTCCTCGCGTCCGAGGTCATGTTCTTCGGAAGCCTGTTCGCCAGTTACTTCTACCTGTACGGCTCGCACATCCAGTGGCCGCCGCCGCCGCCTGCGAGCACGCCCGAGTTCTATGTGAACTGGTGGCCGATTCCCGCGATCAACACAGTCGTGCTGCTTTCCAGCGGCGTCACGTGCCACTTCGCCTCCGACAGTCTCACGCAGGGCAACCGCCGCCGGTTCTTCATGCTGTGGATCGCCACGATCATCCTCGGCCTCGGATTCGAGGGCGGTCAGATCTATGAGTTCATCGCGGCCTACGGCCGTGGTTTGACCTTGAACGGCTACAACACTTTCGCGAGCGCCTTCTTCACCATGACCGGGTTCCACGGCGCACACGTACTCGGAGGACTGGTCCTGCTGACGATCATCCTGTATCGCGCGGCACGAGGACAGTTCTCGCCGCAGCATCACGTCGGCGTGGCGGCGGTGACGCTTTACTGGCACTTCGTCGACGTGGTGTGGATATTCCTGTTCGGCATCCTGTATCTGGGAGTCACACTGTTCCGATGAGACGGCTTGCGGTCGGCCTGCTCGCGGTGGCCTTGCTGGCCGCGTGCGGTGGTGGCGGGGGAGGCAACGCCCAGCCGGCAGGCTCGATCAAGGTCACGATGACCGAGTTCGCGTTCAGTCCTTCGACACTCAGCGTTCCATCGGGAAAGGTCGTCTTCTACCTCGTCAACGCGGGCACGGTCGCGCACGACATGGTCATCAAGGACAGCTCCGGCGCCATCGCCGGGCGGAGCGAGCTGGTCTCGGCCGGCGACAGCTTCGTCTTCACCGTGGCCAATCTGGCGGCGGGCAAGTACAGGATCATCTGCGATCAGCCCGGACACGAGACCGACGGTATGTTTGGGAGCCTTACGGCGACGTAATTTATGAGAGGAAACCCGGGCGGTTTCCTCTCATCGCCGGGCGCTCCGCGCGCGGCTGCGTTCCTTCCGATGAGGTTCGGATTGTCTAAGTAGCCACTCCAGGCAACGTTGGTGTAGTTGGTGTCGCGCTGGCTGCGGCCGGGGTAAACCCGGCCGCCCTTGCGACGGCGCTAGGGCGACTTAGACGGGCTCGGGCTCGGTGACGGTGTGGGCGTCGGCTTGGGCGAAGGTATCGGCGACGGGCTCGGCCCGACCTTGAGGCTGAGGAGCTCGATCTCGAAGACCAGGGTCGCATTTGGGGGGATGACATAAGCGCCGGTGTTCGGGTCTTGCTTGCCGGCTGCCCCGTAGGCGAGCGGTGCGGGGATGATGAGCTTGCGCTTGCCCCCGACCTTCATCCCGGGAATGCCCTCCACCCAACCGGCTATGACCTGGCTCGGACTCGCGTTCAAGTCAACCGGGAATGGCGTGCCGCGGTCGCGGCTGGAGTCGAACTTCGTACCGTCGCTCAGCCACCCGGTGTACTGCACGGTGACGGTGTCATTGCTGTGGGCGACGGCGCCGGTGCCGACCGTGAGCTCGATGTACTTGAGCCCATCCGGATAGGTGACCACGGGCAGCCCGTTGCCGGCGTTGAAGTCGTCCGCTCCAGGCGACGGGCTGACCACGCCGGGGCTCTCGTTGGCAACCGGTCCGGAGGTCGCATACGGGTCGGCGTAGCCGCAGGCCGCCAGCGCGAATGCAGCCGTGAGCGCGAGCGCCAGGACGCTGCGCGGCGCCCCCCTCACGAGGCGGTGATGTCGATGGAGGTCATGCGATCGCCGACCTGGATCGAATCGATGACGTCCATGCCCGAGGTGACCGACCCGAAATGGTTGTAAACCCCGCTGGTCGCTAGAAACGGCGCGTCGCCCGTGGTGATGAAGAACTGCGAACCGCTCACGCCGGCCGCGCTCGAAGCCATCCCGGCGGTGCCGCGCGGCCACTTGGAAGGGTTGGTCTCGTTGGGCAGCTTGTAAGCGGGACCGCCGGTGCCGTTGCCGAGCGGATCGCCTCCCTGGACGACGAAACCAGGCACCACGCGGTGGAAGGTGAGGCCGTCGTAGAAGTGGTTCTGCGAGAGGTAGACGAAATTGTTGACCGTCTGCGGGGCCACCTTGGGATCGACGAATGTGATCGTGAAGTCGCCGCGCGAGGTGTGCACGGTCGCGGTGTAATTCTTGGTCGCGTCGATGACGTTGGGCGGGGGCGTGGTTCGTTGCTCCATGCAGGTGACAATGCCATTGTCGCAGCCTGGGGAGCTCGAGGTCGCCGGCGCGAGCTCGGCGCAGGCACAAGCCGCAATCGTCGCGAGGGCCAGCGGAAGGATTCGTCGCACCGGTCTGAATTTAGAGGATCTGGTCGGTTACGGCCGCTCGATCCGGGGCTCGCGGGTTCCCAGCACAACCAGGAACGCAAGTCCTAATGCCAGTCCCGCGGTCACGGCGAACGCAACTCGGATGTCGCTGGCGGCCGCGATGCCGCCGCCGACCAATGGGCCGAGGAAGAAACCAAACGCAACCGCACTGGCGTTGAAACCGAAGACCGTGCTCTGCGCCTCGATCGGAGTCTCGAGCCCGATCATGCTCGCGGTCGCCGGCACGAACGCGCCGTAGAGGAGCCCGGCGACGCCGACGGCGATCACCACCCATGCGGCATTCGGGGCCACGACCAGGGCGCCGATCGTGACCGCGAGCAGGATCGACGCCAGCGTGAGCATGCGCACGTAGCCGATGCGGCGCGTCACCGACGTGTAGCCGATGGCGGAGACGCTGTTGGTCAACCCGGCGGCGCCGAAGGCGATTCCGGTCACAGACGAGGCGGCGCGGCCGAGCATCTCGATCAGCCTCAGGACGATGAGCTGTTGCGCTGCGGTGTTGACCACGGTTATGAGGCCCTGCGCGCCGATCAGCACGGCCAGCGAGCGCAAAGCACCCGGGCGCTGCTTGATCATCGCGAGCGTTCCGGGCCGCGACGCATCGCGAGCTTTGAGCGGGCTCTCACGGACGACCAGGAGCACGGGGATCATGGAGATCACGAGGAGGACCCCGCCGCCGAGAAATACCAGGCGCAAACCAAAGGCATTCCCGGCCAGGCCCCCGACCACTGGCCCCACAGCGCTGCCAAGCGCAACCGCGGACGTCACTACCCCAAGCGCCCAGCCGACCCGATTGCGGGGCGTTTCGACCGCCACCAGTGCGGTGGCCGCGGCGACGGTGCCGCTCGTCGCCCCCTGTAGGAAGCGAAGGACGACGAGCTGGATGGGCGTCTGCACGAAGAAGATGAGGCCGACGGTGATCGCGCCGCCGAGCATCGAGCGGATGAGCATCGGCTTGCGCCCCAAACGATCCCCGAGGACGCCCCAGATCGGGCTGGCGACCGCCATCGCGAGCCCGGATACGCTGCCGGCGGCCGCGGTCCAGAGGTCGAGGTCGCGCCCGGGACGGACGCCGAGGTCCTGGGAGATGAAGATCGACAGGAAGGGGAACGCGAAGCTGAAACCGAAAATCGCCATGAACTCCGCGAACCAGAGCGCAACGAGGTTGCGCCGCCAATCAACAGCCGGAGTCAATCGCTCCCGCTCTCGCTCCGCGCCTTCGAATCCTTCGCGATTGGAGCCCCAGGCACCGACCTAGAATAAGCGTCCACTCCGTTCGCATTCCGCCGCGGGCGGCTAGCTCAGTTGGGAGAGCGCCAGCTTGACATGCTGGAGGTCGGGGGTTCGAAACCCTCGCCGCCCACCAAAACAGAACGGGGTGGTGCGGTTTAGTGCCTGACCCTACGGGACCGGCGGATGAGGTCTGGCGTCAAACGGGGCGACGATCGCAACGCCAAGGGCCATGCCGCTGAACAGCCCGAAGATCACCGCGCGAAAAATTCCTGACTGCGACTCGGATGCCGTTTGCAATGCAGTGATCCCAGCAAAGATAAACACGGCCATGACACCAAATCGAAACCGTCCACGCTTCTGTGCCTCATGCAAGCTCGTCGGCGGCATGATTCGCCGGGACCACCACTCAATTACGACCATGGCAAGCACCCCAGCGACCAGAGAGCTTGCTGCAGCCAGTGCGACCTGGTAGGTGATGGCGCCTGTGAGAGTGGCCCCGGGCCCTCCGAGGGCGATGATGGCAGCCACCCCGCTACCGAGGGCATAGCCGGGGGTCACCCACCAGGGGTATTTCACTCGCTCCATCGGTGCACCCATCGTCAACGTTGTAGGCGCTAGCTTATTGGCTACCGCAGTCGGGTGGTAGCCCCAGCGGGATTCGAACCCGCGATCTCAGCCTTGAAAGGGCCGCGTCCTAGTCCACTAGACGATGGGGCCTAGCTAGGTACTCTAATTACCGGCGTTGCCTGCAAGTTCCAGCGGGCAGGCGAACGTCCCAAAGCGGGTGTAGCACAATGGTAGTGCGGCAGCCTTCCAAGCTGTTTACGAGGGTTCGATTCCCTTCACCCGCTCCAATCGCGCGGACCTAGCGGGGCGGGGGCAGAGCCCCGAGCACGGCCGCTGCGGCGATGACGGCCAGCACGACGCCCAATTCGAGGCGGCGCCGGCGGATCAAGGCCATCGACAATGCTGCACCAACGACGAGCACCTTGATCATCAAGGCCTGTCCGTAGGGAGTCGTCATCAGTGACTGCAACAGGCCGACGTGGGCGACTCCGAGCAGAAGCCCGCTGATGGCGGCGACCGCGAATGTCAGCGCAGCGTAGCGCCCGAAGCGGCGGTCCGGGACGAGAAGAAACGCGGCGAGCCCACCCACCCACAGGCTCATGGCGAAGACGTGGATCGCGACCAGGGCCTGGCCGGCCAGCGGCAACCCCGGGATTGCATGAGCGCTCGCCCCGTCGATCAGCGCCACCGCGACGCCGACGGCGAGGACGGGCCACGGCGACTCTAGCGACCACACCGCCCAGACCAGCAGCGCCCCGGCGAGGCGTAGGCCGAGTAGGCGGCCGAATCCCGAGGCGAGGACTGCGATCGCAGTGTCGGCGTCGAAGGAAAGGCTGGCGAGCTGACCGAGGAGCGCGAGCGGTTCGGCGGCGATGAGCAACACGATGCCCGCGGCGATGAGCCGCCTCAACGGGCGATTGTCGGGCGGCTCGTGCCGCGTCAAAACGGAGTAGGCGACCACGCCGAAGACGAGCGCGAAACCAGCGAAATGCACCCAGCGGGCGAGCGCCTGCAGCACGAACCCGAGTGGAGTCGCGGTGCCGATCTCGCCACCCGTCAGCAACGATGAGTAAGGATTGGCGCTCGGGCGGCCGACCGAGAAGCTGAAGGCCCCTCGGGATGGATGCGTATCGGCTGCCAGCACCTGCCAGCTTACGATGAACGTCCCCGAATCAACCGAGCTCATCGGCGCATAGAGCAACGCCCCCCGCGAGATGGCGGGCCCGGCGATCTGGTGGCCTGACGGGCTGAAGACTTTGATGCCCGCCCCCGCGGGCGAGACGGGCTCGCTGAAAACCAACTCGACCACCGGGGGGAGCGTCGACATGATTGCGTCCGGCGGTGGGCCCGACTGGATCAGTTGGGCGTGGGCGAAGGCGATCTGGGGCAGCAGCGCTGCAGCGATGGCGATGCCGGCGATCGCGAGGCGCCGTGATCGGCTCAGGAGTAGGCGGGAGCCTCGGCCCCTACGGGCATTGCCGGCACCTCGACCGGAGCGGCAGGGCGCAGGCGCGCGATTCGAAGCACGAGTCCCGCGGCGATCAGGCAGAGAAGGCCCGAGCTCATGAATGCCAGCTGGTAGTCGCCGAAAACCGTCCTGACCGCGCCCGCCGCGAAGGCAACCGAAGCAGCGCCGAGCTGGTGGGCGGCGAAGATCCACCCGTATACGATCGCGAAATTCTGCTGTCCGAAGATCTTGCGCGCGAGCTGGACCGTCGGTGGCACGGTGGCGACCCAATCGAGCCCGTAGAAGACGATGAACAGGATCAGGCCGAAGTAGGCGCTACCGAAGACGTAAGGGAGCAGCAGGAGCGACAGGCCGCGCAGGCCGTAATAGAAGAACAGCAGCCAGCGGCTGTCGAAGCGATCGGTCAGGTACCCGGACGCCAGCGTGCCGATCACGTCGAAGACTCCGATCACAGCCAGCAGGCTGGCGGCCGTCACCTCGGCCATCCCGTGGTCCATCGAAGCTGGGATCAGGTGGGTGCCAATGAGGCCGTTGGTGGAAGCCCCGCAAATGAAGAAGCTGCCGGCGAGGAGCCAGAAGTCGCGCGAGCGGACTCCGACCTTGAGGCCCCGAAATGCGTTCACGATCGGGCTGCCGGTCGCGAGCGGCACGTTGTCGGCCTCGGTCGCTCCGTATGCGCGCAGCCCCAGGTCGCTCGGGCGGTTGCGGAGAAATATCGCGACCACCGGCACGACGGCGAGCGCGGCGAGCCCGACCGAGACTGCGGCCACCCGCCAGCCGAGGTACTGCGCCATCCAGCCGAGCGCGGGCAGGAATATCAACTGCCCGGTGGCCCCGGCGGCCGTCAAAGCGCCCAGGACCAGGCCGCGGCGATGCACGAACCAGCGGCCGGCCACCGTCGCCGCGAGCACCGAGGCCATGCACCCGGTGCCGAGGCCAACCACAACCCCCCAGAGCAGGTAGAGCTGCCACGGCGAGTTCATGATGGTCGTCAGCAGCGCGCCGGCGGACACCGTCGCCAACGCGCCCACCGTCACCTTGCGAAGGCCGAAGCGGTCCATGAGCGCGGCGGCGAACGGACCTGTCAGGCCGAACAGGATCAGGTTGATCGAGACTGCGACCGAGATGACCGCCCGGTTCCAGCCGAATTCGTTCTGGAGGGGCACGATCAACACGCTGGGTGTGGCGCGGAAGCCGGCCGCCCCCATCAGCGCGATGAACGTGACCGCGGCGACGATCCACGCGTAATGAATTCGTCTCAAAACGCCAACTGTAATTGGCCCCCGCGGCGCGGATATTCCTCTGGGTTGGCTAGGGCGTCGTTGGGGCGGCGTCCGACCCACGGCGGAAAGCCCAGTTGCGGCCGGTCAGGTATCCGCCCAGGCCGATCATGATCAGCGCGTTGACGCCGTGAAGCCCCGCCACAACTGGAACGTTGATGTACGCCAGGAAGGACTGGATTACGAGCAGAACAAAGAGCACCGAGGTCAAGATGGTGGTCCGCCATGGATACCGCGCCCCAAATGAGCAGCCGATCATCACAAGGATGGTGATCCCGAGGAGGTCTCCGTTCGCCCTGTGTAAGCCGGCAAAACTGTCCGCGGTCTTGAACGCCGAATAGACGTCCTTCGCATTGTCGTTGGCTTGGAAGATCGTGACCAGCGCCGCAGCCACGAAGTAGAGCTGCAGGACGAACTGAAGCATCAATATCGCGCCTGCCACGGAGTAAGCCTTTCGGAAAATGCTCACGACGCGCGCCTCCTTCTAGCCCAAACCGCCGGCGTCGGTCCGTACTTTAATCTGCGGTCCCGGGTTGGCGGGCGGGATCGCCCTCGGGCAGCACGTCGCAGGCCCAATCGGAGCGCTTCCAGTCCGGCACCGGCGGCGGACCGGTCCTCCTGGGCACGAACTTCGACCGCTCGACCAGCTGGTAGCGATGGATGTAGCGCGGGCAGTTGGGAAAGACCTGCCGAACCGCTACCCGGACGATGAACTGCGCGTATGGGTAGGCCTCGATGAGGTCGTCGTTCTCGGTCACGGTGGCGACGCCGTTGACGCGCATGCGGTGGCGCTTTTCGAAATCGATGAACAGCATCCCCACCTCGCCCGTGGCGAGAGCGTTGCCCATCGAGAGATACATGCCGTTGCCGTCGTAGTTGGGAAACGCCAGCGTGCGGTCGTCCACCACGCGCACGAAGCCCGGGTCGCCGCCCTTGTAGGAGCAGTTCGGCCTCCCCTCCGGGTCAACCGTCGCGAGGAAGAACATGTCGCGCGCGGTGATGAATGCGACGTTGTCTTCGTCAAGGTGGTCATGGACCAATCGCTCCTCGATACGGTCGGCGAGGCGTCGCGTATCGAACTGGTCCTGCAGCCGTCGTTGGGCATCGTGATAAAGGGCCGTCATGGCCGAAAGTCTAGGCGTGCCCGATCGGGGTTAGGGTACGTTTGGCCGCGATGCCCGCCATCCCCGTCTATCTCGAAATCGGCGAGAAGCGAGTCTTTGCGTCAGCACTCGATTGGCCCGGCTGGACCCGATCGGCCAGGGACGAGCCACGGGCGCTGGAGGCGTTGGCGGCCTATGCCCCCCGATACGCCGCGGTGCCCAAGGCTGCGCGCATCGAATTCGCCCCCGACCCGAAAAGCACATTCAAGGTCGTCGAGCGTGTGCAAGGCAACGCGACCACCGATTTCGGCGCCCCCGGCCTGCCCGCTTCGAGCGACACGAAGTCGCTGACGGCCCTCGAGGCGGAGCGAATTTGCGCGCTGCTGAGAGCGTCGTGGAAGGTGTTCGACGCTGCGGTCGCCAAAGCGCCGGCCGAACTGCGGAAGGGACCGCGCGGCGGAGGCCGCGACCGCGACAAGATCGCCGACCACATCATCGACGCCGAGTCCGCGTACACATCCAGGCTCGGCGTCAAGCTCAAGACGCCAAGGCGGGACGACAGGGTCGCGGTGGCCGCGACTCGCAAGGCGATCCTCGACGCGATCCGGGCGGCGGCGGGAGCTCCGCAGACGGGCGAGAAGAGATGGCCGCCGCGGTACGCTGCGCGGCGCATGGCCTGGCATCTGCTCGACCACGCGTGGGAGATCGAGGACCGCAGCGCCTGAAATTGGCTGGACTTCTCGCGGTCATGGCTCATCCGGCTGAGCGGTACCTACCGATCGTTGCCTGGCAACAAGGGAGATCGCGGTCCCGGCGGGGGTGGGCCCTGAAGTATCCTGTGACCCTGCTTCGGGCGGGACCCGAGGTCAATATCAAGGCGGGGAGTACAGGCTCATGGATACACAACAAGCCGTGGCTGAGGGCACGCACACGGACGGCCAGTCCGAATCCAAGCGTGATGGACAACAGAAATTCACGCTCGGTCCGAACGACGTACTGGAAGGCAAGCTGACCTTCGGCGGTCACATGGCCGTCGATGGCGGGCGGGCCGAAGGCGAGTTTCGGGTCGGGGGCAACTTGGACGTCGGGAACGGCTCGGTCGTGAAGGCCCTGATCGAAGCCTCCAACGTCACCATCAAGGGCGTGGTCGAAGGCAAGCTGACTGCCCGAGACAAGCTCACGCTCGGAAAAGCGGCAAAGCTGAACGGAGACGTCCAGGCGCGCCGGCTGCAGATCGAGGACGGAGCCAGCTTGAACGGCTACGTCAGAATGGGCGACTTTGAGCAGCACCCCGGCTAGGCGTCCAATTCCCGCATCGGCGGACGCGCCGCCGACCTCCCGCCCTGTCGACTCGAATCAGCACAACGCGGTCACGCTGGGGCCGCGTGACCGCGTGATCGGGCAGATCTACATCGAGGGTGACCTACGCGTCAGTGGGATCGTCGAGGGCGAGGTCGAGGTCACGGGTGATGTAGCGATCGACGACCTGGCCAAGGTCAAGGCCTCGGTCACGGGCCGAGACATCAGCATTTCCGGCCAGGTGGTGGGCGCGGTCATAGCGCGCAAGCGCCTGGAGGTGACGAGGTCGGGCTCGCTGATCGGCGACGTCCGCGTGGCGCGCCTGACCATCCAGGATGGGGCGACGTTCAGCGGCAAGGTTTCGATGGGCGCGGCTGCCGAAGCGCCGGTAAAGGCCACCGAGGCGAAACCGGTCATGCCCGAGCCGAAGCCGGCCGTTGTCGAGCCCAAGCCGGTCGCACCCGAACCTCAAGCTGCGAGCAAGCCGGCGGCTCCGATCGTCGCCACACCGATGGCGTCACCACCGGCCGCCAAGGCTCCGACCGCGCCGCTTCCCGCCGCTAAGGCTCCGATCGTCGCGCCTCCCGCCGCGAAGGCTCCGATCGTGGCGCCTGTGGCCGCCAAGCCGTCGATCGCGCCGCTTCCGGCCGCCAAGGCCCCGGCCCCGCCCCCGGCCACCGTCGGTAGATCGGACGGCAAGGGCGGAAAAGGCAAAACCCAACAGAAGAAGGGCAAGCCGAAGCGCCGCTAGCTCGGGGCTACCTTCGGGCGGACGGCTTCTTAGCCGGGGCCTTCTTGCCCGCGGCAACTTTGGGCGGGAGGCTGCGAGCGAACACGAGCGAGGCGGCTATCCACGCCTTCGCCGCCGCCGGTTTTGTGCGCCAGGTGCTCGGAACGGTCACATAGCCCTTCATCGCGTAACCGGGCCTCGGCTCGAAATCGCGACCACCCTGCTTGCGAATGGGCGCGCTCTGCTCATCGGGCAACCGGACGAAGAGGTCCTCGCCGAACAGCCCCGCGAACATGTTGCCGTTCACAAATGCCGACAGGTTGCCGAACATTGGTCGCAGCGTCACCGCGGGCTCGTCGGGGACAAGCTTGGTGAACGCCGCTTTGGCCTGCTCGCTCGGTTTGGGCATCATGCCCGGGCTCATTCTGCTCACGTTCAACTCTCGGGCGTATTTATAGATGCAGTCTCGCCACGCGTCAAACCATGGTCGCGGTGAGCCGATCGAGACATCGCAAGACTGGCTTTACACTGCCCTACGAATGAGCGAGCAGCCGCCAAACCCGGACGACACACCCATCGAACCGCTCTACACGCATCCCGCTTCGCCGTTCCTGCGGACAGAGTCAACGGCGCCGGCACACGTCGAGATGCCCACGCCGGCGGCCTTCCAATCGACCTGGATCACCTACCGGTCGCAGATCGAGTTCGGGCTGGCGATGCTGGCTTACCTGATGGTTCTGGTGGGCACAGTGACCGTGCTGCAGGCGAACCCAGGCGCGGGGTGGCGATACGTCGTGGCGGTGCTGCCTGTAGCTCCAGCCGCCCTGACCATCTGGATCTTCGTCCGCGCCCTGTCGCGCCTGGACGAGCTCCACAAGCGCATCCAGATGCAGGCCTTCGGGTTCTCGTTAGGGGCGACTGCCTTGCTCACGTTCGGCTATGGGTTCCTGGAAGGAGTGGGGATGCCTCATTTGAGCTGGACCTTTGTCCTGCCTCTGATCGCCATCCTCTGGGCCGTGGGGACGGCCATCTTCACCCTCCGGTACCGGTGAGGATTCGGCCGCGGGTTATGATTTCTGCTCTGCCCGAGCGGGAGTAGCTCACTTGGTAGAGCGCGACCTTGCCAAGGTCGAGGTAGCGGGTTCGAAGCCCGTCTCCCGCTCCAGCTTTACCCACCTCGCACTACTAGCAAGCATCCCACAGGCTTGTTTGACAGGCCAACATGTCGGGACTACGCTGCTGCGCGGTAGCGCTGGCCGACTGCTCTCGGGCGCGGCGCTACCGAGGAGGGCTCATGGTCAGTCAGGGGTGGCGCGGGTCATTGGTACGGCTTGCCTCGGCGACGGTGGCGAGTCTCGTGGTTGGCGTGTCGGCCTACTTTGCGGCCGGTCCCGCGCCTGTGCTTGCATGCTGTCCTGGCGGGACCACGGTTCTCGTATCGGTGAGTGCGTCTCCTACGACCGTAACTGCCGGGGGCTCCGTCACCGCCGCAGTCCACCTGACCAACGCTGCAGCCGATGTTCTTTCGGTCGCGGTCTGCTACGCGCTCCCCGACGGATTTGCCGCTCCCGGCTGCCAAGGCCCGCAGATCGGCCCTGAAGGTATAGCGCTGTCGCTGGCCTCCGGCACCCCCCAAGACGGGACCTGGCAAGGGTTGGTAGCTGTGCCGCCGGCGGCCGCCTCGGGAACCTGGACATTGCAGTTCGTGAATGTCGATGCAGGCAATGGCTTCACGCAATTCGGCTTTACCAACCCGATACTTGCGGGCGGAAATTTCACCGTCATCGGCGGGACCGACACCAGACCACCCACCATCTTTCCCCCGACCATCTCGCCCAACACGGTAGGGTCAGGTGGCATTGTCACGATTAGCGCTCGCATCACCGATGACAGCGGTGTCGTCGCCGCCGCGATCCAAACGATTCCTAATACGGCTCCGACTGTCTGTTGTGTGCCCCTCACCCTGGCTTCGGGTACTCCTCAGGATGGGATCTGGGAGATCAAGCTGAATCCATCAGCACCCGGAGTCTACGGTTTGACCCTCGTGGCCGCGCAGGATGCGGCCGGGAACTTCGGTCAGATTGGCGGCACGCCATTTCTGGGGTCTTTCACAGTTACTGCCAAGCAGGACCAGTCCATCAGCTTCGCGCCGCTCGCCGACAAGATCTTCGGTGAGCCGCCTTTTGCGATCACCGCGACGGCCACGTCCGGGCTATCGGTCTCGTTCTCAGCTTCTGGTCCGTGTTCGGTCTCGGGGAACACGGCGTCTCTGGGCGGAACGGGCGTGTGCACGATAACCGCGGCGCAGGATGGCAATGCCAGTTTCAACCCCGCCCCCAGCGTCTCGCAAAGCTTCAATGTGCTGTCGCAAGCGCAGTTCGCCCAGGGCGTCATCGATGCGATCTCCGGGATGGGCCTTCCGTCAGGAACCTCCGAAAGCCTCGACAGTAAGTTGGGGGCTTTCATTGACTCGACCTCGCGCGGCGACCAGACTTCCGCCTGCGGCCAGCTTGGCGCTTTCGTCAACAGCGTCAACGCCCAGTCGGGCAAGCAAATCCCTGCGGCCGATGCCTCGCTCTTGCTGACTGACGCCGCGCGTCTGACCACTGCCTCCGCCTGCTGAGAGGCGGTAGGCGAACTCAACCTCAACCGTGATATCCGGGGCATTGGCACTCGGCCCGATGAACCCCCGTCTCCCGCGCCAGCTTTTGAGCGGCAAGACGAGCGGCGACTAGTCATCCTGTCCAGGAGTGTGCTGGAAAAGGTCAAGGGCAGGCGCAATGGGCTCGAGGATGGGAGTTCCCCTGGCGGCCATGTTCCTTACTGGCCTGACCACGACAACCCGATCACGGCGACTAGCCCCCTCCGCACAACGTGCCGATGGCGACGACGCTCACCGGCAACCAGATGAAGGCCGCAACGGCCAGCAACACCGCGACCTTCGTGACCACCGGCTTGCGCCGGCCGCTCAATACAGCAGCAACTACGTAGAGGCACAGAGTAGCAAGCCACATGAGATACGCGAGCCCAAGGAAGGCGCAACCCACGACATGCTGGACGGTCCACGCTGCGACCCAGAGGTCGGCGCCTGCGGCGAGCGCGCCGAGTGCCGTTGAGGTTCGACCGCCCCAGCCGGCGGCCACGGCCGTTGCGTGCCCGAGGCCAGCGGGCGAAGCTGTCGTGGGGACGCGATGGTCCGCGCCTGCACCGAGCGGGCGCCGGCGAACGATACCCAAAGCCGCGGTGGCGGTCATTAATCCGCCGAGACCGAGACCGAGAATCACGAGGGGGCCGTACGCTGGCAGAGGGGTGGTCGGGTTCAGGTCCTCACCTCTGATGGTGGCGACCCACGTCCCACGACTTGACTGAAGCTTTATAGCCGCCTCAAAACCAACGTAATGCTCGGCCCAGATCGTGACCTGGTCTCCGACCCTGACGTCCGGAAGGTTCGGATAGTCGGGGCTGTCGAAGAAGAAGTCCAGACTCCGATCGCCCGGCCCGTCGAGCATCACGTACGTGCCGACCTTGGGGTCAGAAGAGACCGAGACGACGGTCCCCGAGTAGACCTGGATGCCTTGGATGCTCAGTGAGGTCGTAGACGACGCGAGGAACCAGCACCCCAGCCCGACGAGCACGTTGACCCCACCAGCGGCCAGGAGTGGAACGATGATGGGCCACGAGAGCGACCGGGTAAACCTGTCCACCCAGCCGAGCATGTCGGGCGCATTATCTGTCTTCGCTGAGGAGATCGACCTCATCCTGCTCTGGGGCTCCAACGCGCGCGAGACGCACCCGTTGTTCTTCCACCGCCTGCTGAAGGGCGTGCGCAACGACGTATGAATCGGCCGTCGATCATCGCCTCGCGACTGCACTGCCTCCGCCAGCGTCGTCGGGCGGTGAGATCGTGAGACCTACCCCCGGCCGGGTCCGCTTTCATTAAGTACGAAGGACAGAATTCGCTCATGAAACTCCCGGGCTCGGCCCACAGTTAACTCGGGCAAACACCACCGCGATGAGCCGGCGTGCATGCGCCCTGGGCACGTTCACTCATGCTTTACGAGCACTCCGAGCCGGTAATTGGACTCAACCCGGGCCTTGGTACCCGGGACGACAACCCCGTCTCCCGCTTACTCGGCTTTCCACTCTCGCCAGCCGAGGGGCTATATCGGGCGACGGCAGGGCCACTCGTTCACGAGGCTTGTCTAATGCGGCGAGGCACATTTTCGGCACTCGGTAATGGCGCCGGCATATCGAGACCGACCGTCAGTCTTGCCGCTCTGCAATAAGGACCAGGGCCGAATCGAGCCAGGGTCGGTATGAAGTCGGCGAGAAAGTGCGTCGGCGATCTCAATCGCAGATCGTGGAGTAAACGAGATCGCCTATGTTTACTCCTCGCCTCGGCTTACATTGCGAGTCGAGAGACCATCGCCAACACTAGGACCGACGCGATAGGTGCCCTGGCCCGCCCAAATCTCCGATGCCGTCTACCGGCGCTTCGTCACGATTACTCGGAGGGTTCCACCGCCTACGTTGCGGTGACCGTTTGACATAGGAGGTTCCCATGGCGGCCCGGTTACGGCGATGGGTGGTGCTGGCACCGCTGCCCGGCGCGCTGCTGGTCATCCTGTTCTACGGACTCGACCCCTCCTACGGGACCCTTGGATACCCGGCTCATGGATTGAGCACATTCGGCGTCATCGCCGGCTGGTGCATGCTGCTCGTCGCGCTGGCCGCCCTCGCTCCGAGCCAGATTTCGCGTTGGCTGGCAGTGCTCGCCGCTCTTTCTTTCATTGCGGGACCACCCAACCCAGGCGCCGCAGGGACCATTCTGTTTGCGGTCGGCTTCTCCTTGACGGCGCTCCTGATCCTCATCGCGGCCACCACGGTGGTCGTCGGCACCTTTGGTTGGAAGGGCAGGGTGGTCTGGTCAATGGCACTCGTCGCGGCCGGTGCGGCCGCCGCCTCGAGCTTGGGTTATCCGGAGAATCCATACCTCGACAGCCCGGCGAGGCAGGTCCTGGGCGTGCTGCTGCTGTCGCCAGTTTTCATTGGGCTGGGATCCATCTGGGTAAGACTCGACCGACGTACCGCGCCCGGCGCGGCGGTGGGCAACCCGGCGAACTTAGGCCGTCGATTTCTCGCCGGCTTCATCAGCTGGATCATCTTCGCTGTAATCGGCACGAGCCTCACGGGCATCGTCACTCAGGGCGCATCGTTCCTGCCGAACTCCGACTCCGCTGCAACCGATGCCGGAGTCGTCAATGAGGCCGTCTACGTTGCCGAAGTCGTACTCCTCCAGATCTTGCCGACGGCCCTCTGGGGCCGGACGCTGGGCCAATGGGCGGCCGGGGTACGTGTGGTAAGAGTCGAGGATGGCTCACCGCCTGCGTGGCTGCGCACGATAGTGCGCTTTGTCGTGTTCCAGACCGTCCCGGTTGTGGGCCTGATCTATCTCATCGCCCTGCTCGTGAAATTGCGATTTGGTCTGGGTGGCGGGGTCCCGGACCGCATGTTGTGGGACCATGCGTCCGGCACGGTCGTAGTCACGGCCACAAAGACGTCCGTCAACGAGCTAGGCCCACCGGAGGAGCCACCACCGGCTGTAGCTTCGACTCGCGACGCCACCTGGGAGTCATACGAATAGAAGCCGCTGCGCTGGCCCTCTGGATCAGAAGTTTGAAGGTTCCAATCCTTCCTAAGAAGGGAGCGAAGATCCAGCCTTCACCTGTGGCGCCGTGATCTCCAGAAGTTCTGTGGGCGTAGTTAATTAAGCGGACTCAGATGATCGCTGGGTTTTCGCGGAGCTCTCACACCGAGATTTCCCTAGTGGGCTTGGGTCGGCTGCATTTGTGTGGCGGTGGCTGGGCTAGGGGTTTAACGCGGTGATTGATACTCGTGGGGCCTGACCCCGTCTCCCGCTCTCCCTCTCGGTTCACCCCAAGAAGGGTCATCTGGCCCCAGGCCACGGGGATTACGCCAGAGGCAACCCGCTCCATCGACGGTCCAGGCCCGCGACACTCAAGGCCGTGATCGAATCGGTAGAGGAAAACCGACTCCTGCGACGTGGCCGCGGAAGTTGCGGCCATAATGCGACTGAACAGCAGACCCGCCTCCAGCGCGGGCGACCGCAGAGACGGAGGGCGCATTGTCGAGCTTGCTTGCGCGGGCCGTGGACCGGCTGCCGGCGCCGATCATCTGGCCGATCATCGTTACTCTGATCGTGGCCGGCGCGATTGCGATCCCGATCGGGCTCTTGTTGTGGTCCGATGCAGCTTCGATGACCGTCCCTTCGATCTCGGAATACTCTGGCACGGTCGCGTCGGTTTCTTCTGACCCAAAGTTCGGCACGCACATGACGATCCGGGCCGAGAACGGCCCGAGCCCCGATATCTTCTTCGACGGTGTCGTGCTTGACGTGAGGGTTGGCGACCGAGCCGCGGTCTGGGCCGAGAACCAAGCCGGCGGCGAGTGGGGCCTCAAGTTCCAGTCCGACCGCGAAACCTGGATCGACCCGTCGTACGGCGATCTGACGAAGCCTGTGCCGCCGCGGGGACTTTTTAGCGCGCTCGCCCTGGGCGGCGGCGTGGCCCTCGTTATTGTCGGACTCGCGGGCGCTTACCGCCGGATTGCGAAGAGCTCCGTGGCGCGGCCGCTCCCGGTGTCCGCGGGTCCGCCGACTGACGTTGGAAGAGCGGGTCTTCAGGCCGCGGCTATCTCCGGTGCGGAAGCAGCATCGGCTCCGACTTCGCCGTCGCCCACAGCGGTGGGAAGGGCCGGCACAATCGCGCAGATCGCCCTGGCTCTCGGTGGCGTGATGTGGGTGGCCGCGTTGATGGTCCGCGCGACCGGTTGCTACGGGTTCTTTATTGCCGGGCCAGTGTGGCTCGTGACACCAATACCGTTCGTGGTCGGCGCCGTCTTCGCGCGATCGGCGGCCTCGAAAGCACGACGCGCGCCGGGCGGCGATGGCCGCAACTGGCCGGCCATCGCCACACTTGCAATCGCGCTAGCGGCTGCGGGACTGGCATGGATCCCGGTCGCTCTGTTCTATTACGTGTTTTCGTGCATGGGTTGATCGGGCGCCCATTGTCGGGCCAGGCGCCCGTGTTCACGTACCAGTCGGTCGCTGCCCACCCGGCCTGAGGCTGCGTAACGCGCGGGTACCGCATCCTGTGACGCACGTGAGGAGCCTCAGCAGAGTCGATAAGCGATCTTGACGTGGTGATTGGTACTTGGGGCGCAGGACCCCGTCTCCCGCTCCAGCTCAGTCTCGCTGCGCTCGACTTCGCTGTCGCGGGAGACGGGACGACGTTGAATATCGGCCGCTGAAGGCGGCCGTTGCGCTCCATCTCGCGTCGCTCGATGTCGCGGAGACGGGGCGACATTTGAATGCTCAGGCCTCAGCGAAGTCTGGCTGAGCCATTGCGCCGTCGGGCGGAGGCGACCAGAGCCCAGGAGATCAGTCCTGCTGCGAGCAGGATCAAAAGGCCCTTGATCAGCGCGACGAGCGGAGCGTTCGCTTCAACCGTGGCTGCAGGTTTCGCCATCGCCTCGGGCGCGTAGGCCATCGTTCTCGCCGGATTGAACAGAGCCCAGCCGCCAACCTCGAGCACGGTTCCGTCCGGCAGCAGGACTCCGGTCATCTGGGACCTGGCTTCGGGCAAGGACTGCGCAGACGACCATGTGTCCTTGACTGGGTCGTAGAGCTCGGCCGTCGACACGGGGTCGCTTCCCGAATCGGCGCTCGCGATGCCACCTGCGAACAGCACACGACCATCCCTGAGAACGACGGTCGAGTGGAACGGGCGTGGGGCGGTCATATCGCGGGCTCTCTCGAGCAAACCGGTGAGGTGGTTCCAGCGCATGACGCGCGTCGTGCCAACCGATAGAAGGCGGCCATCGGTCTGCATCTGATCTTCGGTGCCGCCCGCTAAAAGCACGTCGCCGTTGGGCAGCATGGTGGCGGAGTAACTGTTCCAGCGGCCTGGAAAACCTCTCGCCTCAGACCATTGACCGGATCTCGGATCGAGAACCATGGCCTTGAGAATTCCGCCGACCAGCACGCGGCCGCCGGGAATCCAGGTGACCGTGCCGACGTACAGATCGTTCGGTACGTCGGGGCCCGGCGACCACCTATCGGCCGACGCATCGTAGAAGAGTGACCTCTTGTCTCCTGCGGGACCTCCGGTCAGCCACACCCGTCCATCCGGAAGAAGGTCGAGCCGCGCGCTTCCAAGGGTCCCTGGAGAAACGGCAGCACGTGCCGCCCCGGTCAGCGGGTCGATCACCTCGGCCTTGGCAGGCTTGAGGCCTTCGCTATCCAGGGTGACAAGCAGGACTCTGTCATCGGCCAGCGCCGTTCCGGCGGTGAATTGCTGGTCGGAAGTTCGTGTGAAGGATGTGGTCCACGTGGCCGACCTGGGGTCGTAGATCTGAGCCACGTAGCCCGGGTAGCCACCGCCCGAGAGCATCAGCACCCTCCCGTCCTTCAAGAGACGAAGGTCCTGCGCGTAGGAAGGAACCGGCAGAGTTGGCTTGATGGCCCAGGTCCCAGGACCAACAACCGTCCGCGGGACCGGAAAAGCACCCGTGGCGTTGGGATCGAAGATCTCCGAGTCGGCCAGCCCGGTCTTCGACCCGCGTCCGCCCGCGACAAGGACCCGTCCGCCATGCAACGGGACGGCCACCGCATCACTGCGGGCCGTTCTCAGCGCTCCCGTCGTGATCCAGGCCCCCGTCGCCGCATCAAATATCTCTGACGTCGCCAGACGGCCGAGTTTATCGACGCCACCCGTGACGAGCACGCGGCCGTCCTTCAACAGGGCCGCACCATGCTCTGTCCGCGCGTCCTTCATGTCTGGTCCCTGCGCCCATGCGTTTGTGTGCGGGTCGTACAGCAGCGTCGACCGAAGCACGGTCATACCGTCGGGGGCTAGACCGCCCGCAAGGAGGGCCCGGCCGTCGGCCAGGGCGGTGAGCGTGAAACCACTCCGAGGCGCTTCGATGTCGCCCGCGCCGGCCCATGTTCCGGTGGACGGATCAAAGAGCTCCGCGGAGGCTAGATAGGCTGCAGGATTCCCCGGCTGGTCCTGCCCGCCCACCACCAACACCTTTCCGTCCATCAAGGTGACCGCCTGGTGGCCATATCGCGCATGACCGAGGTTTCCCGCCGAAGACCAGCTGCTCGTCTTCGCATCGAACATCTCACTGGTCGCGAGGGCAGTGATGTCAATTCGCAGGCAGCAGAACGGCTGCTGGTCAGGATTGGGCAGCTGCACGACCTTGCGGTCGTAGCCCCCAGTCACGAGGACCCGACCATCGGCCAGCGGCGTCGCTGTGGCGCTGTTGCGGGCCCTGCTCATGCTCGGCGCACTCTTCCAGGTCGAGCTCGCCGGGTCATATGTCATCGCCTTGGCAACTGGGTCCGGTCCGGGACCGTCGAAGCCCCCCAAAAAGGGGGTTCCGCCCGCGATCAGCGCGCTACCGTTCGGCAGGGGCGACGCGACAACGCCCAGGGGGTCCCCGTCCAGGTGCGGTCCCAAAGACCAACCGTGGGCGGGGTCGTAGATGTCGACATTCCCAAGGCCTGCGTAGTCATCGCCCGATGCACCGGCCACCAGCACGCGGCCATCCGTCAGCAGAACGCTTAGCTCTGATCCCGGCCGCTGTGTGCTCAAGCTGCCGGCGCTGGTCCACCCGCCCGTCGGGGCGGCGGCCAGGACCTGCCCCGGCGCCACCGTTCCCGCGATGAGCCAGGCTGCCGCTAGGGGAGCGGCCATCTTTCGAACCATTTCTCTTACCTAGACAACCGTGAGGACGAATGTCGAGTTACGCAAGGCGTCCCAGGCAGTGCGCGAGTGTGCGCCCTGTTGGCTATCGCGTGAACCTGATACCTGTCACGTCGCACAGTCGGCCGACAGTGGCTCCACATGGACGCTATCGCCAGTGCCACATCTGGGGTTGGCAGGCTGAATTAGGTTTAGCCCAGCCGATAAATGAAGTCGACATCCTGCTTGCTACTGGGGGCCGAGGGCCCCGACTCCTGCTCCATCTCACCCTCGTGTTCGGACTTCTTTGATCCCAGAGACTTTGAAAACATGTCGGGACGCAAGAACTAAGCCTCGGGCTCCTCTAGTGGAGCCGGTTGCCCCAATACGACGACTCGGGGCAGCAAGCGGCCCTTCATCGACCGCGGTCCGACCTCAGCCAGAGTGCTGACGTCACGGGGTGGCCATCCGTCGGGACTTGTTCGCGTCGATGAGGCGCAGCTCAACTCCGCGATAGCTGTACTCGCGTCCCCTGGCCAGCGCCTGCGCGAGAGTCCATGCCGGGCAGGCGAGGGTGCTGAACGCCGGCCCCTTCAGGAGCGCGTTTCCTCACGCCCGGCCATCAGCTCCTTGATCGATGCCACCAGGGAGCTGAGTCGTGCATTCTCCGTCGTGAGCGCGGTGTTCTGCTGGACGATCTGGTGGATTTGATCGTCGTAGGGTCCGTCGACCAACCTGAGGTCCGCAGACGACGGGTCTGGACGAAGAAGCCTCAAGCGTGTCCCTGGACGGCCGCCACGGGTCCCGGACGGAGCGCTCATCGTCGTCTCGACAATGGCACGCCGCTTCAGCTCCTTCACCACGGTCGATACAGTCGTCCGGGAAAGGCCCGTTTCGCGTGAGACTCCAGCCTGCGTCAAAGTCGGGTGAGACCGTAGGGCTTCAACAACTCGCATGCAATTTCGTTGGCGAAGCTCTCGAAGACCGCACGCTGAAGTC
>Ga0209283_10000447_pt1 | contig 20875 bp, 19 predicted proteins | sample CZO8metaG_2_FD_188354 | JGI IMG/M metagenome (GOLD analysis project Ga0209283, IMG submission 188354) | Vadose zone soil microbial communities from the Eel River Critical Zone Observatory, Northern California, USA - CZOApr15con2H1.8 metaG... | ecosystem: Environmental > Terrestrial > Soil >...
GGGGATTACCCGAGCCATTGAGGAGACTCGCCTTACTCTGAAGACGGAGAAAACCACAAAACCAAACGAAACAGCCGCGACCAGTCCCCAAATGAATTGCATCTCTGGACCAGTCGAGGTGGAGTTGATCTGAGTAAATGCGAGAAAACCCACTACGACAGCTAGCATTGATACAACTAGTACTGCCAGTGATGGGCCGCTTCTCGGCTTCGGCTGAGCCACTTTGAGGATCCTACTGTCCTATACCTATTGTGTTGCCTATTCCGGCGACTATTACGGTGTCGCCAGGCTTACTGCGCTCTAAAATGAGGCTTTTAATCCTCTCGATAACCTTCTCGCCCGCGTCAAGTATCTCCTTCTTCATAGGAGTAATAGCTTCCAGAATACTCTCCTTCACAATCACCGCATAGACCGGAATCTTCTGCTTCGTAGCCTCTTCCTCAATCTTGAACCGTTCTGTTCCTATTCCCCCGATCGCAGCGCCGATACCCTCACTCACTTCGCCCGACGTTTCTCCCTCGAACTTCAGAGCCGCGTCGACCATGACCACCATAGATACCTTCCCAATGTTCTCCTCTAAGATGGACCTTATGGCGTCCCCCGGTTTCCCAACGTTTCCTCCCGGACCCTCAGCTTTGAGAGCGATTACTCTCCGGTCCTCCATGCTAGTCTCTGCAACCACAACATCCTTCTCCACCTTCCGCTGGACCTTGTCCTTCATCAACCTCGAAGCAACAAGAGCGCCTATCCCATCACCAATGGGCTGTCCTTCGGCAAAGGCCTTCGCAGCGCCGAGATATGCTTCCGACTCCTGCATGATCATTGGAAGGAGTGCTTGAAGCGAGATGATTATGAAAATGCTCTTTGTCTTCTTACCTAGAAGGTAGAAGTGCCTAATTATGCGGAAGATAGTGTTTAGAGCCCAAGATGCCTCAACAAGGTTTGAAAGATTGTTAAGCTGGGCCGAATCGGCAGCCGGGGCTATCCTGCGAACGTCCTCTTTGAACTTCAACTCATGAACATCTAGGAGATGGTCAAACTTGCTGACAATTCCCGAAGGATCCATGTCGACGGGAGTGATTAGGAACTGCTCCATGAGCACATTGATTTGAGGCACCGGGTCGATGGTCGGCTTTCCGACCTCCTTGACGGTTTTCAGTGTCAGATCTTTCGCTTGCGTTCTAATGAAATCGAGACGTTTGAGGCCTCGGTCGATATCCCACATGTACTGCCGCATCTGGATCCTTTGTCCGAACCCCAGGAAAAGAAGAAGGAAAAAAGCGGTAAAAATCAGCTGAGTTACCCAACTAAGGTTGCCAAGCAAGCCGTCCAAAGGACCAAACTGTAGCGCTGCGACCGACAGCAACAAACGTACCCCGAGTGTTGAGAGATTATTCTCCTACTAACGTTATAAACGTTGATTACGCTAATTTTAGCTTCACAACTCAGAAACTATTGCAACAATCGCTTACCTAGCGACCGATTGAAGCCTGTGGTTACAAATGGAGTTGGCAGCGGTCTAGGCTTCGCGTGGGCTCTCGCACCACACTACCACCTTGATCGCCTGGGAGATTCACTTCCGTGCTCCCGGCCCATCTTTAATGACGGGTTTTCGGAATGGGTACGGGTCCTAGCTCCCAGCTATGGCCGCCAACCCCATTTGACCCCGAGCCCGGAATCGCTTAGATAAGCCTTCCCAGAAAGAAAACTCGCCCCAGCGCATACACAGGCGGCGGTCGGGGAGGTATGTGTCACTAAAGATGCATGTAAATCAGCCATCGCGGAGTAAGGGTAAAGAGTGTTCTGTTGCGAAAAACAGATTAATCTAAGCCCATCAGGGCGGGGGCGCAAGGTGTTCAAGGTCTGATATTCGCGTTCCTAATCTTCTATCGCGTAAGACCGCTAACTGAAGCCGACAAGAAGAAGGCGACCGCTGATTGGGAGAGCTTCAAGAAGAAACTCTCCAAAGACGTAGCAATAGTCGCCGAATACGCTCACATCTGGGGCACCACATACAACGGGATGATCACAGTGGAGTCCCGAGATCTTTCCGCGTTCCATGACTTCTGGCACAGATTCCGCGAAACAACCCGATGGTACGTCCCCGAGACCAAGACCTACATCGCACAGAAAGAAGAATCTTAGACTGCTCGGGCATGATCCGCCCATATCCTGAAGCGTCGACTAGAGCAGCTGATATTCAGTTACCTTTATACTGACAATTTCCGAGCCAGCGGCTCGGTGGGGCATTAGAGCCTTCGAAGCAGTTCGAGGGGCCGTAGTCTAGCCAGACCCATTCCAAAGATGGGTCCTAGAGAGGAATGACGACGGGCTCCAGAATACACTACATCGGGTATGCCGACGCCCCAGTGGGCGAGATGAGGAAATTCAGGAGCGCGTGAAGATACCCGTAGACGAAAAGACTCGGCGGATGTCGTGGGTTCAAATCCCACCGGCCCCACCAAAAGCTGGCAAACACTACTCATCTAGGAATAGAATATTTAGCGTCTGGTTTCCCGCGCGTTTGACAAGCTCTGCATCAACACCGGTTGTGACCGGGTTGTTGAAGAACTAGCGTCCAGACCTTTGTGACAGCCGTCGACGTGCTCCTGAGGCTCATAGGGCCATTTTCATTTCGTCAATTGAATCATTCAAAGAGAACCATGACTCTTTTCGTCAGAAGACTAAAGTCCGAGGATAGACTCCCGGGTAACTATGAGACCCTCCAAACCAGTCAGCAGCTCAAAATCGGTGATATCGAATCAGATGCTACCGAGTGATGCAAACCCCATGGGGTTCGTCCACGGAGGAACCATCCTCAAACTGGTCGACGTCGCAGCAGGCGTCACCGCTCTACGCCACGCCCGAAAAATTGTGGTCACCGCCAGCATGGACAGAATGGACTTCTACAATCCCGTCTACGTAGGAAACCTTCTCACCCTGAAAGCATCACTAAACTATGCAGGCAATACCTCGATGGAAGTCGGGGTAAGAATAGAAGCCGAAGAGCTGAATACCGGCAAGGTTACCCACACCGGGTCCTCCTACCTCACCTACGTCGCACTTGACGAAGCAGGGAAGCATACCGAGGTTCCTGATGTTGTTCCGGAAACACCCGACGAGAAGCGCCGATGGAAGGCTGCAAAGAGAAGGCGAGAGGAACGCATGCGAATGGTCGCGTTGGCGAAAAGAGGAGATGCAGCAGGAGGCGACACTCGGTGAAGATTGCCGTTGTCGGCTTCGGAATGATGGGCCGTCAATTAGCCCAAGTCTTTGCGCAGAGCGGTTACGAAGTTTCGCCGACCGATGATAACCCCGAAGCTCTGAAATTAGGCCTTGAAGATATTGCCGACGGACCCTACGGGATAAGATCTGCAGTTTCCAAAGGAAAGATTTCAAGCGAAGAAGCTAACAAGGCTCTTGAGAGAATCCATCCCGCATCAACGCTGGAAGATGCCTGCACGAGCGCAGACCTGGTTATCGAAGCCGTGTTCGAGAGCCTAGAGCTTAAGCAGACAATATTCGCTAAGGTTGAGTCCGTCGCTCCTCCGACCACCTTGTTAGCGTCCAATACATCAACCATAGGGATTGCCAAAATTGCATCGAGGGTCAAGAGGAAGGAACGAGCATTAGGAATGCACTTCTTCAACCCTGTACAAGTCACCAAACTGGTCGAGATTGTAAGAACCCCAGCCACGTCATCTCAGGTAGTAGAGATGGCTTCAAAAATTGTTCAGAGATTGGGAAAAACGCCCATCATCGTTAGGGACGAGCCCGGTTTTGTCGCGAATCGCCTGGGCCTCTCACTCTACATTGAAGCTTCCAGACTCCATGAAGATGGCATAGCAGAAATCCGTGACATAGATGCTGCGATGAAATTGGGGTACAATCATTCGATGGGACCCTTCGAACTTGCAGACTTCGTGGGGTTGGATACCCGGATTCGAAATCTAGAGGCTCTCTTCCAATCCACTGGAGATGAAAAGTGGATTCCACCTAAAGCTCTTCGACAGATGGTAAATCAAGGATATCTGGGCGACCCTTCTCGGAGGAAGAACAGTAAGGGAGGATACTACCAATTCTTCGGGCTAGCTCGTTGAGAATTCTCAACCATTTATAGATACAATACGACCGGCAACACTGATCCCATTTGCCTTTCAGTCACCTACTCGTCGAAACCGAACCACCTATCGCAATCATCCGGCTCAACAGACCTAAAGTCCTCAACGCGCTGAACTTCGAACTCCTCAGAGAACTCGTCGAAGCGCTAGAAACATTCGACAAGGACGATCGAATCAGAGCCACCGTCCTAACAGGAAACGATGACGCATTCTCCGCAGGAGCTGACATCAAAGAATTATTCGAAGCAACCCCGGTCGACCTCATCCAGCGTAACCAGTTCGCCCTGTGGGACAGATTGAAGAAGACAGCTAAGCCCATCATCGGAGCCATCAGCGGACACGCACTAGGAGGGGGATGTGAATTGGCCATGAACTGCGACATTATCATCGCATCAGAAACAGCACGGTTCGGACAACCCGAGATCAACATAGGAATCATGCCTGGGGCCGGCGGAACCCAACGCCTGACCCGAGCCATCGGAAAATTCCGTGCCATGGAGATGATCCTGACCGGCCAATACATGACAGCTAGAGAGGCCGAGAAGCACGGACTAGTGAACAAGGTCCTCCCGGTGGAGGCGTATTTTGAAGAAGCTAAGAAACTCGCCATGCAAATTGCACAGAGAGCCCCGGTCGCAACCCGACTTGCCAAAGAAGCAGTCTTGAAATCCTTCGATACCCCACTCGAAGAAGGGCTCCAATTCGAGAGAAGAAACTTCTACCTACTCTTCTCAACCGAGGACATGAAAGAAGGAATGAAAGCGTTCACTGAAAAACGGCCGGCCCAGTTCAAGGGACGATAACATGGGCTACGAAACCATTCTCGTCGAAAAGAGAAACAAGATAGAGAGAATTACTCTCAACCGGCCGTCAGCCCTAAACGCCGTCAACGACAAGATGGGAGAAGAATTCTACGCTGCATTGAAAGAAGCGGAAAAGGACCAAGGGTCCCGATGTCTCATAATCACCGGTGCCGGTAGGGCTTTTTCAGCGGGCGAAGATGTTGCAGGGTTGAAAGAAAGGTACGGGGAAGGAACCCATCCTTCCCTGGGCGACCACTTACGAAAAAAATACCATCCAATAATTCTTCGAATCAGAAACATGGAGAAGCCAGTTGTTGCGCGAATTAATGGCATAGCCGCGGGGAGCGGCGCGAGCATTGCCCTCGCTTGCGATATCCGAATAGCCTCCGAGGAGGCAGGCCTCAAACAAGCCTTCATCGGAGTAGGCTTGGTACCCGATTCTGGAAGTAGCTACTTCCTAACCCGGACATTGGGCCCCGGACGAGCTCTCGAGCTAATCATGACTGGCAGAACTTTGGGAGCGAAGGAAGCGGAAACTCTAGGACTGGTAAACATGGCGGTACCCGCTACAGAACTGGACAAAGCCGTAGATGACGTGGCGGAGAGACTGGCGAACGGACCCACCAAGGCCTTGGGACTGTCGAAGAGGATAGTGAACCGAGCCCCCCATCTGGAACTCTCTGAAGCGCTGGAATATGAAGCTCAAAACCAAGACATCGCAGGAAGAACGGAGGATCATCTGGAAGCAGTGAAGGCATTCCTTGAGAAACGTCAGCCCAAGTTCTCAGGTCATTGAAGGGTTGAAGTTTCACGTTTAAGTAACCTGCTTGAAATACAGCCCGGTCGAAGATATCTTGCCCAAGGCCCAGAAGGACAAGCCTTCCCAAGATCTGAACATTTTCCCTGGGAACTGGACGATCAAGAACGAGCAGATGTTCAAGGCCTTCGACCTATCCTTCGCACAGCACTGGAATCCTGCAAACTTTCCTTGGGACCAGCTCGAGGGAAAAAACTTTGACCCCAGGGAGCGAATAGCTCAAGCCTATTGGATGTCTAAGCTCGCTCTCTTTGAAAAATCCGGGATAGGAGCCTTTGGCTTTGGCATGGTAAGAGCCGCGGAACTGAACCTGGAGGATCCAACGAAGAAGATGCTAGCATCCATCACTTATGATGAGTGTCGCCATGATGAAGTCTGCCGCAGAGCATGCAGCAAGTTATGCCCGAACTGGCCTTACGGATACAAGCCTCAGTCGGACTTCGAACAGAAAGCGTTGAGGAACATTCAGGCCCTCTACGACGAGGGAAAACGTTACTGGAAGGGATTCCAAAGCGCCTGGAAGTATCTGTCTCCCGAGATACTATTCGCTGGGTTCTTCTTTGCAGAGATTGGAGCAGAAACAATCTTCAACACTATGCGACAGACCAGCAAGCTTGAAGTCTACCGACAGTCTTTCCAGAACATTACGAGAGACGAGACAAGACACCTCGTTGCCACAATGGCGCTCCTCAGGGCAATGTCACAACAGTTCACTGAGGAACAGAGGCTCACGATCACGCGTCAGATGAAACAAGGTTTCATCTTCTTGTCTCCGCTCCTCTATGAGCACAAATCTGAGTTCTGGCGCCTACCGTCCGACTTCGACGAGGTCGACCGGGAATTGGAGGAAATAGCCAGGGACTCTGGGCTGGGAGTTCTTACAATGGAAGAGAAGGTGAAGTATTGGAGGCAGGCGATCGAGAAGAAGAGAGGAGAGATAGAAGAGATGGGCATCAAAGTCCCAGCAATACCGGAAATAGGAGTCGAAGGCGTCGACGTACAGGTTAAGAAAAACGAAACTATCGCGACTAGCTTCTAGAAGGAGTTGACTTGGCAAAAATCATAGTTCTGTTCGGCAAACCCAAGGACCCGCAACTATTTGACAAGCAATACTGGGAGGAACATGTCCCCATCGCCAAGCAGATGCCTGGCCTCAAAAAGTACACCGTGCACAAGGTTGTCGGAGCTCCACGTGGTGAACCCGCATACTACCAGATCGTCGAGCTGGAATTCGAGAGCATGGACAGCCTAAAGAGAGCGCTCGAATCTGAAGCCGGGAGAGACTCAGGTCGGCACGGCGTAAAAATTGCTACAGGAGGAATAGCCTTCCTCTACGCCGAGTCCAGACAAGCAGTCTAGCCGAGTTACAAGTAACCTTCTTTTACAACACACTTCCGAATCTTTCTCGGAATTCGGATTATGGGTCGAATCGCAATAGTAGGCGTCGGGCAATCTAAGTTTGGAAAGCGACGCGATGCTTCGCTCCGGGAGCTTGCGTTCGAGGCGTACAGCAACGCGCTCGACGATGCTGAAATGGATTCTGGAAAGGTTGACGGTTCAGTAGTCTGTTCGGCTACGCATTATGATAAACAACGATCGCCTGCGGGGATAGTATCGGAGTATCTCGGGCTTAGTCCGAAACCTACGTTCAACGTGGAAGCCGCGTGTGCCTCGAGTGCTGTGGGGCTGAGAATGGCTTGGTCGCTCGTATCGTCAGGTCTCCATGAAGTGATGGCCGTGGTCGGAGTTCAGAAAATGACCGAACTTTCCTCGGAGGAGATACAAGAACTCATGGGCCGAGCAGGAGATGTCATGTGGGAATCTCCCTTCGGCACAACAATGCCGGCCTACTATGCAATGTACGCCACTGCCCACATGGCACGCTACGGGACCACAGAAGAAGATATGGCTCAAGTGACAGTAAAGAACCGGAAGTATGGGGCCAAGAATCCCAACGCAATGTTTCAGAAACCCGTCAGCGTCGAGGAAGTACTAAAGTCGCGCATGGTGTCCACTCCCTTGAAACTATTCGATTGTTGCGCCAACGCTGATGGGGCAGCGTGTCTACTCGTCACCAACGCCAACAATGCCAAGAAGCTAATTGACAAGCCTGTTTGGGTTGTCGGGCTGGGACTCGCATCTAGTCCAATGGCCTTGGCGGGACGACGCGGCGCTCTGACCAGCTTCGAAGTCACCAAGGACGCCGCCAAATCGGCCTATCAAATGGCCCGGGCCAAACCAGCCGATGTTGATGTAGCAGAAGTTCATGATTCCTTCTCTATTACGGAGATATTGAACTATGAAGACCTAGGATTTGCAGCTCCTGGAAAGGGTCCGAGATTGCTCAAGAGCAAAGAAACCGAACTCGGAGGAAAAATCCCTGTAAACGTGGATGGTGGTCTAATCTCGAAAGGACATCCAGTGGGGGCAACGGGAGCATCTCAAATCGTGAGTCTAGTCCGCCAGCTCAGAAACGAGGCTGGGGACGTGCAAGTTGACGGTGCGAAGGTGGGACTTGCGCAGAACATCGGTGGGATTGGCATGTACGCGGCTGTAACTATTCTGAGGGCGTAGGAAGCTGGGTTTCGAAAAATTCGGAAAATTCGGTTACGTTTCTCAGACCAAAGTAACTCCCCTAATATCGTATCTAGAAAAGGGGCAACTTGCAGGCACACGGTGCAAGGAGTGCGGCACACTCTACTTCCCGCCGCGCGCGGATTGTCTTGAGTGCCGAAAAAGTAGCGTTGAATGGGTCCCCATAGATGGAAACGGAAAACTGGTAACTTTCACTGAAGTGCACTTTGCTCCTCCTGCCTTTCAAGGGGAGACTCCATATCTGCTGGGAGTTGCAGAGTTGGACAATGGTTTGAGAGTCTTCGCGCCGATCAGCCGTGACATAAACAGGGACGATCTAAAGCCTAACCTGAAGGTTGTTCTGAGACCAAAACACACTGGTGAAAGATTCTTCTACCAGCTCGAAAAGTAGAGCCTTGTGTCCTTTCCTTCACTCACTTAGGCCTCTGGAATGAAGAAGGCGCGAAAGAAACTTACGGGTTGAACCGGGAAGCGAGATTCTAGCTCAGGTTTACTGAGACGTTTTTGGTCCTAGTGTAGTATTGTAATGCTTTGATTCCGTTCTCGTGGCCTATGCCACTGTCCTTGTAGCCTCCAAAGGGTGTCTGCGGAAATGTCACGAGATATTCGTTAATGGCCACGCCTCCGACCTGGAGCCTCGAAGCTATGTCGTGGGCTACTTTCAAGTTGGTCGTCCAAACTCCTCCGTAGAGGCCGTAGTCTGTGTCGTTAGCCATGGCTACAACCTCGTCTGTTGTTTTGAACTTAGTTATGCTGAGAACGGGACCGAATATCTCGTCGCATCCGATTTTCATCTCCCCTGTCACGTCTTCGAATATCGTGGGTTCTACAAAATTGCCCTTGTCAAGCTTCGAGTCGGAGGGTTTCTTTCCTCCACACAGTAGCTTCGCACCCTCGTCGACCCCGTCTTTGATGAAACCCAGGGTAGCTTCCTGTCTGGACCTCGACACCACAGGTCCCATCTCCGTCGTGTCTTCTAATCCTGGTCCAATTCTCATAGCTCGGGTTTTGGCGGCCAGTTCGTTTACGAAACCCTCGTAGATTGACTCGTGGATAAAGGCTCGGGATCCTGCCCAGCACATTTGGCCCGCATTCGTGAATATGCCATCCTTGACAGCTCTGAGTGCCTTAGGAAGGTCGGCATCGGGGAAGACAATGTGGGGGTTCTTGCCTCCCAGCTCCATTAGCACATGGGTTACATTCTTTGCTGCGGCTTCCATGACTTGTCTCCCTGTCTCCGCTGACCCAGTGAAGGTTATTCCGTCTACATTCTTGTCAGCTACAAGCGTCGAGCCGACTTCTCCCCCTGAACCTGTTACCACGTTCATGACGCCTTTTGGCGTCCCCGCCTTCAAGGCCAGCTCGCCCAGTTTGAGAGCGGTTAGAGGGGTAACTTCGGAAGGTTTCATTACGACAGTATTTCCCGCAGCTAGCGCTGGGGCGAGACTCCGCGCTGCCAAGGCGACGGGATAGTTCCACGGAACAATGTGCACTGTAACTCCGAGAGGTTCCTTTAGAGTGTAGTTGAGACGCTTCGGAGGGACTGGGATCGTTTCGCCTTCTATCTTGTCCGCCAGCCCAGCGAAATACTCGAAGGCTCGTGCCGCCCAGGCTACATCTCCCTTGGCCTCTTTCAAGGTCTTACCCTCGTTGAGGGTCTCTAGTCTTGCTAGATCGTCTGAGTTCTCCCGGACGAGGCTTGTTAACTTGGTGAGAATGCGTCCTCTTTTGCTACTATCCATGTCTCGCCATTCTGGCAAGTGAAAGGCTTCCTTCGCAGCTTCGACGGCGGCTTTAGCGTCCTGCTTGGTTGCCCGAGGAACTTCAGCTATGATCTGGTTGCTCGATGGGTCCAGTACGGAAGAAACCGCGCCGCTATTGCTATCCTTCCATTCTCCCGCGATAAGCATCTTGAACTTCTGAATCTGTACGGTCATCGTATTCACCGTTGCATTCCGGAAGGCGCTATAAATGAACGCTTTCCATGGCAATTCTCCTCATTTGGACAGATTAGGCCAGTCTCCGGCAAGTCATGCCGTCAAGACAGGGTCCATGCGTAGAAGGAGGTCGATCCTTTTTTCAAGATCCGGGTACAGGCTGAGTAACCCTCTACGCCTTCCCCCAAAGAGTAAGCCAGCCCCAGGTCCAGCTATTGATGAGCGAGGAATCGATTGTGCGTGGATGAGTGCTGAAGCCAATGCCAAGGGTTTCCCCGTGTGCCTAGCAGCAGTTGCATCGGCCATGAGCTCTCTCTCCCTGTGCACGGCTGCTTCAGCAAGGTGGACGACTGGATCAAATGGAAAGGCAAGTCTCGCTAATCTTGCCACGCCCTTTGCTAGCGCATCGTGGTTCTTTAGGTGCGACAACTCGTGGGCGAGAACTGCCCGGACTTCCTCTGCTGGCAACGATTCAACAAGTTCCGGGGATATAGCGACGGTCCCTCGTCCTCTCGATCTGATGGAGAACGCGTCTCCAAAACTTGCCTTGTGAAGCTCCACATTTCCTAATCTCATGCTTCGAGCAATACTCGAAAAGTCGCTACTCAGATCTGAGGCCTCGTAGAGCCCCGCGGTCATGCCTTCAAGCAATCTCGGAAAAGCGAACCTATGAGCTGCAAGGGTCAGGACTGAAGAGATACCCAGCGCTACGAGCAGAGAGCTTCCGAGTACGAACTCAACTATCCTGCCCGGATGTTCGATGTACTGGTTCACGAAGGCCGTGCATAGTAACAAGCTGATTCCGAGGACGGACCAGAGGAACACAGACGAGAGGACCATCGGATAAAGGACAAATGATCTTTTCTCAGGATTCCTCCCGTAAACACGGTAGGCGAAATATGATAATAGCTGAATTAGGAGCGTCGAGGTTACGAAGCTGACGACTAGAATGGACGTGAAATAGGCGAAGTAAAGTTCTATTCCTTCCGTTGAGCAGCCTCCTTGCGAACTTTCTCTTCCAGCCTTTTCAAATGGTCTTTGGGAATCTCATCCACGTAGTCCGTGAGAGTGGAGATAATGCTTGGACCGAAAGCTGTCATCAGTCTATCCACGAAGCCCTTGACGACCCTCCCCTTCACCTTATTTTCTGAATGGAGTCGGTAGATGTAACGGGACCCGCCTCTCCCTATTGCCTCCTCTCGAGCAAGAAGTCCCTTCTTGTGAAGTCTGTCAAGAGTTGTGCTTATGGTCGTATAGGCGAGACCTCGGGAGGGTTCCAGGTCTTTTGCCACCTGTCTGGCCGATGCCTTTCCTAGTCTTACGACGCTTCCGAGCACCGCCGCCTCCAAGTTTCCGAGCTCCATTGTTAGCCAGGAAATACTTTCCTGAGCCTGGTTATCTTTCTTTCTATTCTAGTCGGATGTTATTCACCGGTCCGGCAGCAAGCCACGCTGTATGCGCTCATCGCCAGGAAAGGGATCGAGACGCGGAGACTTCGGAGTAGGATCTAGCCGGTCTGCCCTACATTTCTTTCTTTTTCTTCGGCTTTCGAGTCTGTCGAGGTTTACCCATATTTCTCAGCTTCAGTATTCCCCAATCAGAGTTGATAACACTTATACTAGTTGCTGCAATCGATCTTCATGCGCTCGAACGAAGAGGCTGAGAATTCCCCGCAGTCAGACGACCTAGAAGATATCGAGACTGTGAAGAACCTACTGGAACTCCAGTCTCGTCTCAAGACGAAGACCCAGTCACTCGAAAACGAGCGAGACTAGACTCTCGCCTTTGGAGACGATTCTCTCTCCTTGGTTAAGAGCGCTTGGACCTGGGCTGGCGCTATTATCGGGCGGTAATTACTCCTCCTAGCCTCTTCCCGTACTCTCTTCAACACTTCCAAAGGACTCTCTACAATTCGGGGATTGGATCGTACAATCTCTCTTACCTTGTCCTCCACCCATTCCTTCGGCGGAGTAGGTGTCTTGTACACTCGAGTCCTTGGAATATTGGCTCCCAAGACATCCGGGGTTACGACAATCGCAGTCTGGGTTTTCTGAACTCCCTCAACATTCTGGATCTTTGCCAAGACCAGATCCGAGAGCGTGCCTAGATCCGAGACCTCAGCAAAAGCGATCACGTCAAAAAGGTCCTGTAACAGCGTGAGCCATCTTCACTCCGTCAATTTTTGCAATAGCCTCAGCCGCGCCCTTGGCAGTTCCAGGGGCCAACTGCATTAGGATGTAGGAAACTAATCTCATCTCCGAAACCCTTCCGCTAAGGATTCCGGCACCAATGTTGATACCAGATTAAGCCTTCGGTAAGAATTCTTCTCTCGAAGGAGTACCCCATCAAAGTTGAACCGGTTACAATCCATATTCATACGCGCGGACCACGATTGACCAATTATTCGTCCGCGAGGAATCCTGGACCTTCTGGCTTGGGTGCGATTAGAACCTGGAAAGAGCCTCCACTCCCTTCAAGGAATTCTACGGACTGCTTGGCGGAAGCCTTCCGGAGGCGTCTTCGATTCTGATCTCCGGAGACCCCGGTAGCGGAAAGACCACGTTGGCCCAACAGATATTGTACGACGAGCTCTATCGATCCAAACCCTGCATCATAGTAACCTATGACACGTTCCCTTCAAATATCGTCGAGAGGATGAATCAGTTCGGCTGGGACCCGAGAAAGTACCAGCTGATAAACAAGCTAGATATCGTTGACTGTTATTCAGCCACAGCGGGGGTCACGGAGGGAGTCGTCCCACAGCCCTTTGACTTGACAAACGTTAGCATTCACCTGACCACCGTAATGGAAAAACTGGGCAACCGGCAAGTAACAATTCTACTTGACTCGCTTATGCCCATATTCAGCGAGACGGAGAGCAAACATGCGATCAGCTTCATTCAGAGCATTGCTGCAAAGGTGAAAAAAGCAGGAGGCAAACTAGTAGTCACTTTGTCAACCGGGTGCGTCCCCCCGGAACTCTTCCACAAGGTGGAGAGTCTGGTGGACGGGGTTGTTGAATTGCGGATGGTCGAGGAACGCCACATGTTGCGGCGATACTTACTAGTTCGAAAAATGGACCGACGTCAGATAATACCCCGCCTTGTCCGATTCGACATAGTAAGCGGCCGAGGAATCCAGTTGAAATTTCCAAGGCTGGGCTTTCTCTGGCGAAAACCTGGCCCGGCAGGATCGGTTCTCAAGAAATGAGCAGCGAAAGCAACTGACTACACAAAGACTTCACGCTGCGCAAAAAGCACTCAAACGCAGACATCAACCATCCTCTCTATAGTTGGGCAAATTCTCCTAGAATTCCCGAGCAGTATCTGAGTAGGGGAAAGATTGAGCCTGACTCACTAGAAATCGATTCACCTATTCTAGGAATCGCCCGTTATTCAGAGGTGTGTCTATCATAGGACCGATCTACTAGACACACCGATGTTCCCCCCTACCAAGCACTGGACAACCCACAAATGCCACGACGATGATGCGACTGCCCATATCTATTTATCTCCGGACAGGCTATGGATTATCGGAACCTGGCATGGCGGAGCAAAACTCGCCAGAATACCCTCCTGTGCTTGAGCTCGAAAAGGAACTGACCCGCAAGGAACGCCAGATAGAATACCTCCAGACGGAACTACGGCGTTACCACAACCTAATGGAAGAGCTCAAACAGGGTATGAGGCCCATCGGGACAATAGAAGAAGTCAAAGAAGACACAGCCCTCGTTCGACTATCCGGAGGGCAAGCCTTCCAAGTGAGCATACCCCCCGAAGTGAGGGACAAGGTAACCACAAACGTCGACGCCGTCTTATCCCCCACCAAAGGCGTCATAGTGGATGTAATCGAACGCATCAAGGACCGCGCTTTACTAGAATATCGAGTGGAAAAGGCTCCCAAAGTCTTCTATGAAGATATCGTAGGCCTGGCAAAGGAACTGCTCAGCCTCAGACAGGCAATCGAATGGATACTTGACCCCGACACGAGGACAAGACGAGAGCAGATTATACGTGACCCTAGGATGCTCGAAGAAGCTGGTTCAGTCCTGCTCTTCGGCCCTCCCGGTACGGGCAAGACGTACATGGCCAAAGCAGTGGCTGGAACCATTAGCAAACGTGGACAGAACACGAGCTTCCTGAAAATAGAAAGCTACGAAATCGTCTCCAAGTGGCTGGGAGAATCCGCAAAGAACGTGAAGGAAGTCTTCAAACTAGCCCGAGAATCCGCTCCCACCGTATTGTTCATCGATGAGGCCGACGCCATCGGCCGGGCAAGGATGGAAGCTACCACGGATGCGGGAAGAGACGTCCAAGGAATGCTCAACCAGATCTTGACCGAGCTAGGGGAAGGATTCCATGTAAACCGGAACGTGGCCGTAATATTCGCCACAAACTACCCCAGCGTTATCGACTTTGCACTCCTCGACAGAATAAAGCGAATAATCTATGTTCCCCCGCCCAAGACACGGGACGAGGTAAAGCAACTCCTAGACTTCTACATTTCCAAAGTAGAACTAGATCCGTCAGCGTCCGACTATCAAGGCGGACTGACGGAGGAAGCCTTTGATGAGGTCTGGCGCATTATCCGCTCTAGGCGGCAGCTCTACGAAGCCTCCATCCCCGAACGTGGAATCGCCGTCCGTGAGCAGTATGTCATAACGCCAAGGGATATGAAGAATGTCGTCCAAGAAGCAGCGAGTGAAACGTCCTTCGCAGGAGAACCCTACTTGACCATGGATAGAATACTCCCCCTCTTCCGAAGCCTCTCCTCGGAAGAGCGTGCGTCCCGACTGGTCAGCTAACCCTCCCCGCCTTATTACCACCTTTCCGCCTATCGGGAAATCATGCCCTCTAGGTTTGGAGAGGACCCCTTCATTATTCGAGAACCAGCTGAGACGGTTGAAAGGATCAAACGATTCCTAAGAACCCACCTCGAAAGAATAGGGGCAAGATGCCTCGTAGTGGGAATGTCGGGCGGGCTGGATTCCAGTGTGACGGCCGCTCTATGCTCACAAGCGCTAGGTGGCAAAAAAGTTCTCGGATTCTGCCTCCCCGAAGCTCAGACCGGGAACGAGAAAAACATTGAAGACGCGAAACAGGTCGCCACAAAGTTCGGAGTCATCTTCAAAATCCTAGACTTGACTCCATTGACTAAGACCGCATTGAATACGGTACCCCAATGGAAAAAGGAATCGAAGATACCCATCGGGAATCTGAAAGCAAGACTTCGAGCAATGATCCTCTACTATTACGCCAACATCAACAACGGGCTCGTAGTAGGTACAGGAGACAAGAGCGAAATCACGTTGGGATACTTCACGAAGTATGGCGACGGCGCCTGCGACATTCAACCTCTTGCGGACTTGTACAAGACATCTGTGCGGGACTTGGCGAGGCATTTGGGGCTGCCCAAACGAATTGTTTCAAAACCGTCGAGCCCCGAACTGTGGCCAGGGCAGACGGCTGAAGGTGAACTGGGATTGGGATATGGGAAGCTAGACTGGATTCTGTGGGGACTGGAGAGATGGATGCTGCCTCAAGAAATCGCTGCTGAACTGGGCCTATCCGTGAGTCTGGTCGAGAGGGTTAGGAATCGCTGGCTCGCGTCGGAGCACAAGAGGCGCCCGCCATTGACGGTGAAACTAGGATTTCGGACCGCAGGACAAGACCTTCGCATACCGTACTCGCTGTGAACTCGACCGACTAGGTGGTGTCCTACGTCAATTCGTTGAGGAGCGGTGTGATATCTCGGTTATAGATTTCATGTTCGACGAAAGGTTTCTCCTTCAAAGCAGGCATCCGCTGAGCTAGCTGGTCTTCGAAAGTGGCGACTTCCATCTTGAAGAAGACCCCGATGGGTATCTTGTCTCCCCATTCGAATGACTTTAGTAAAGCGGTTCCCTTCTTTGAACTAACTTCCTCTCTGACATTCGGGTCGGCCACAATTCCATTGTAGCCTGTTTCCTCCATCTTGTAGAGTCTCGGCGCTTTCGACGGTAGATCGTCGCCGGCATACCATTCTTTCGTGTTAATGTCATTGTACGTCGGACACGTTTGCAGAACGTCCACGAACGCACTTCCCCGATGCTCAATGGCAGCGCGGAGGGTCTGCTTCAGATGTCTCACATCCAAGGCATAGCTTCTGGCAACGAAAGTATACCCTGAGGCTACGGCCATGGCTATTGGATTCACTGCTTCGACGATCGAGGGGGCTGGCATTGATTTTGTCTTCAATCCCTTTGGCAGAGTAGGCGAAGCTTGACCCTTAGTCAAACCATAGACTCCGTTATCGTGCATAACGTAGGTGAAATCGAGATTTCGCCGGCCAGTGTTGACGAAATGTCCCGCTCCGATTCCAAGTCCGTCCCCGTCTCCGCCAACAGCGATGACGGTCAAGCTGGGATTCGCAAGTTTCGCACCGGTGGCTATCGGCAGCACTCTCCCATGCAGAGTGTGGAATCCGTAAGCGTTGACGAAGTGGGGAGTTTTCCCGGAGCATCCGATTCCCGAGAAAACAGCGATCCTATGGGGCTCAAGCTGCATTTCCAGAAGGGTCATCTGGACGGCGTTGACTATTCCAAAGTCCCCGCATCCAGGACACCAATCGTTGTGAACCTGCGTCCGATAGTTCTTGAGTTCAAGCATGACTGACAGTGACCTCCCCGACTCCGTTTCTTAAGACATCTTTGATGCCTTCATAGACCTCGTTCTGAGAAAACGGTCTGCCGTCAAACTTCACGACCTTGTTGTCAACTGCTATACCGGTCCTTTCTCTTATGAGCCCGGCCATCTGTGCGGAGTAGTTGTTCTCGACCGCCACCTTGCGCTTTGCCATCGAGAGAATCTGTTGGACGTAGGTTGTTGGGAACGGATTTACGTATCGTATCTGGAGGAAATTCGTTTCTATTCCGTCTGCTTTGAGGTCTTCCATTCCATCGAGGATTGCTCCTTTTGTGGAACCCCAGCCGATCAGTGTTGTGGGCGCCGATCTCGGTCCGTGTAGGGTGGCTTTCTTTGAGTCTGGAATAACCTGACTGGCGAGTTCTATCTTCCTCATTCTCTTATTCATCATCTTAACCCGAATTTCGGCTGCCTCAGTGATATGACCGTACTCATCGTGTTCATCTCCAGTAGTCCAGAAGATTCCCCCTTTTTGGCCGGGAATTGCTCTTGGCGATATTCCAAGATCAGTCCATCGGTATCGCCTGTAGTCAGGGTTCTTGGCTAGGTCCGATTCTTGCAGAAGATCTCCTCTGTCCACCTTCATACCGTCGGTATTGAAGAGCGGGACATCTTTGAAGGTGCTGGCCATGAACTTGTCAGCGAGAACGATAACCGGGACCTGGTACCGCTCTGCGTAGTTAAACGCGTCAAAAGTGTCATAAAAGCACTCCACGACATCGCCTGGTGCCACGATGATCCGTGGAAACTCGCCGTGGGCCGCGTGGAGAGCAAACCGAAGATCAGCCTGTTCAGTTCTGGTAGGTAGACCCGTAGCCGGTCCGGCTCTCTGCCATAATATGATTACTGGACCCGGTGCCTCTGTTATGCCCGCCCACCCTAAGCCTTCGGCCATCAATGAGAATCCGGGACCGGAAGTAGATGTTGACGATCGCAGACCTGCGTGTGCGGCACCAGTCGCCATGTTTATTGCCGAGATTTCATCCTCGGCTTGAACAACTATCAAGTTGTAGTCCTGCTGATGTGATTCGAGGTATTCGCTTTCATCCGTGGCGGGTGTGATGGGATAGTATGTCTGGAACCCGCACCCTGCCTTCAGCTTGGCGATGGCGATAGACTGGACGCCCCGGACCATCATGCGTTTCGATCCCAACGGCTGTTTTCGAAGTCTTATTGGGAATGCATCTTCTCCGAACGTTTTCTTCGCGTAGTCGTAGCCTCGCCTAGCTGCTCTAACATTCAAGTCTCCTAGAGCTGCCTTTCGTCCGGTGAACCCCTCCTTTATTGATTCAGCGGCCATGTCAAAGTCATAATCGACTAGACCTAACGAGGCCCCTAGCGCGATGGTGTTGACCATGACCTGATACTTGCTGAGTTCTCTGTCTTTCCCGAACTCCTTCAACGCGTCAATGAGAAGGTCCATGTATGGCACGGGGAACAGTTTGATGTCGTCCCGTCCGAAGGATTCAGGAGATAACTTGAAACTACTATCATAGACGATTCCGCCCCCGGGGCTGACTTCGTGACGGTGGCCCCTGTGAGTAGGATGTGCTTTGTTGAGATCACCGAACATTGTCTCCTTGTCAAGAGCGACTAGGAGGTCCACCCAGTCGACGTGGGATCGAGGCTCTCTAGATTCAATTCTCAGCCGGTAGTAGCTGTGTTCTCCCTTGATGTTCGAGTGATATTCGATGTTCGCAAAAACATGCAGCCCTCCCCTAACGCAGGCCTTAGCAAAGTTCTCGGCCACTGAATTAATGCCACTCCCTTGAGGACCGCCTATCATCCAGGTGAAACTGTTTACCATGCTCAACGAATATTCACCTCATACCGCGCTGTGAGTGTAGAAAAATTCTTCCTTCTCACAATTGCCGCCTATTCAACGCCTGAATAGCCCTTTGGGAGTAGGGAATGGTTAGGACGCTAAAAACAAGCGCTATATAGGCTAAGTCTCAGAGTTGGCGGTTCAGCTTTGGACGGAATTCGTCGAGCCTCGACAGCAGAGGCTTATGGAGCATTCTTGCTTACCCTCGTAGGGCCTGGAACAATAACGGCGGTACGGCTCGCCGACAATTCAATATCTACCAGCGCCGCCCTAGGGGTTATCGGCCTGGCCCACGGAGTAGCCCTCCTAGTCGCTGTATACTCTATCGGACACATCTCTGGTGCTCACATCAATCCAGCCGTTACTATCGCATCCTGGGCGACACACCGTCTGGACGCAAAGAAAGTTGCTCCCTACATTATTGCGCAGCTTGCTGGGGCCACAATTGCGGGTTTCGTTCAGCTGGCCCTTTGGTCTTCCTCCTCCACAGCTTACGCGGTCGCACAGAAGACCTCTCTTGGCAACTCTAGCCCTGGTCCGGATTTCACCGTAGGAGCCGCTTTACTAGCCGAGGTTGTTGGAACTGCAATTCTCGTATTCACGATATTTGGTGCTACGGACAAGAAAGCTGACCAGTCTTGGGCTGGTGTGGCGATTGGCTTAGTCTTGGCTGCAGTCATCTGGATGTTCGGCCCCATATCTGGGGCTTCCCTCAATCCCGCCAGGACATGGGGTCCCACCATCGCCTCAGCGGTTTTTAGCCTCACCCCATTGGGGACACTCTGGATCTATGTAGTCGGCCCAATTCTCGGGGGTCTCCTGGGCGGATTCCTGTACGAAGTAGTCCGTTAGGCCCTGACTAGGTCGCAAAGACAAACACGTCCTCCATCCTCGACTCTTGCCTTATAGCTCGTCAAGGGAACTGAAGGTAAATCACTAACTACTTGACCCGTCCTCAGATCGAGCTGTCCAAAGCGCCACGGCAGATAACGAGGCCGCCTTCTAGGGACTTCTTTAGCGAAAAACACTCCTCTGAGAGTGCACAGTTCATGCAAATAAGACCGGCTCTCGAATCTTGCTAGCACAATCTACTTTCCACCAATGAGACATCCCGGCATGATAATGGTCACTTATCTCAGATTCAGAGAAAAATCTCTCAAGCCCCAATCGGGATCCCGATAAGGCTCCGAGAATGGGTCATTCTGCAGGTGGAGGCGTGTACCCGGGGTTCACTCTCTGGTTGATCTCGTTGGCTAGTGCATGGCCGTGAAGAATGACTTTGACACTCTTCACTCCATTTAGCTTCGACGTGAACTGTCGAATGTTCATCCCAATGTCTTCAGCGAAGATAGGCGGGCAAAAAGGCGCCGTAAGATGGTATCTGATGAAGAGTTCTCCATCATCTTTGATGCTAATCTCATCAACCAGATGCATCTCTGTTATGGGAAGTCCGATCTCCGGGTCAACGACCTTCTCTAACTCCCTGGTGACTTCCTCGACTGTGACCAACCCATCCACCTAGAGTAAACCGGTGTTGTGTTCTTTTATACTTTCTTTGAACGCGATGTATATTCGACATGCGTCGGGGCTTGAAAGCGTTTGAACTTATCATCACACTTATGCACGACATGCGATGACACATCGCATCGTCTACATGATTGAGGGTATGACATAAGTTATGTTTAAATAGACTGCGAGACTATTTTTCGGTTGCCTCTGTTGATTATTCCCTGTGAAGTGCTGCCAAGGCTGTCATTCCGGCATTGAGGGCTATGGTGGCTCGGGAACTAATGGAGAATTATGGTCTGAAGCAGGAACAGGTGGCTGACAGGCTGGGCGTGACTCAGGCGGCCGTCAGTAAGTACAGACATCAAGTTCGGGGCGAAGCTGTCGAACTCGAATCCGCAGCTGAAGTGCGGGCTATGAGCAAGGACTTGGCTTCGATTCTTTCGGGAACCCCCAATCCGCTTGCGGTGTCGCAGAAGTTCTGTCAGGCTTGCACCGACATTCGAGCCTTGGGTCTAATGTGTGAAACGTGTCGCAAAGTGGACCCTCACTGGGATGTCGAACACTGCACCATCTGCTTTGGGCATC
>Ga0209283_10000449_pt1 | contig 20826 bp, 23 predicted proteins | sample CZO8metaG_2_FD_188354 | JGI IMG/M metagenome (GOLD analysis project Ga0209283, IMG submission 188354) | Vadose zone soil microbial communities from the Eel River Critical Zone Observatory, Northern California, USA - CZOApr15con2H1.8 metaG... | ecosystem: Environmental > Terrestrial > Soil >...
AAGCCAACTACCCGGGAGACCACCATTCAGTGGTCCGGGAATTCAAATCCCGGCGGCCGCACCATTTTGACGAAGTTTCGGGAGTACCTCTCCAACCCAAGCATGAGCGATTCGAACGAGCACTCTGGGCGGACAAGATGAACGTGGTTTGCACCTAGGAACAGCCGTAAATACGGGGTTTCGACCGCCTCACAGAAACAAACATACTGGAATGAGAATCCCGATTGCCTAACCCGTCCATCGAAGCAGTGAACTTGTCGAAGCGGTATGGCTCGTTTACCGCATTATCGAATCTCAACCTGAAAATCGAGGGCTCAAAATGTGTCGGCTTTCTTGGTCCGAACGGTGCCGGTAAGACCACGACCCTCAAGATATTCACGGATATGATCAGAGCATCCGAAGGAAAAGCTCTCATCAACGGAATTGATGTGCATGAGAGCAAGAAGAAAGCCCTAGAGTCGTGCGGAGCGCTCATTGAGAGCCCAGAGATCTATCCTTCCCTGACCCCCCGAGAAGCCCTCTCAATGGTAGCGGACCTTAGAGGATTATCCCGAGAAGACAAGAAGGAGAGGATCAAAGAGGCAGTTGCAGAGGTAAAAATGGAAGAATGGTTGGACAAGAAGGTTGGGAAATTTTCAAAAGGGATGAAACAGAGGATCAATGTCGCAGCGGCTCTACTTTCAGAACCCGAGATCGTCATGCTTGACGAGCCGACTACCGGACTCGACCCCCGAGGACAATCAGAGGTCAGAGACATTGTCAGGTCCCTCAAACACAAGAACAGACTGATCTTCATGAGCTCGCACCTCTTGAACGAGGTTCAGGAGATATGCGACGAAATCGCAATGATCGACCATGGCAAACTGATCGTCTATGATACGCTCGCAAATGTAACCAGGAGGTTCTCCGGCGACGGCGGAACAAATGATGTCCAAATAGAATTCTTGAAGGACATTGACGATCAGACTGTAAGCAGAAGCATAGCAACACTCCCGGGCGTAGTGACTACTGAAAAAGTCAATTCCAGAAACGTCCGCATAAAATTCTCAGGAACTAGCGAAGACCAGGCGAGACTCCTCTCAGACCTGGCCGCGATGAAAATAGGAATGATCAGCTTCCGACCGTCATCATCCGCCCTGGAAGACTCTTACCTAAATCTGATCAAGGACACCTTGTGATTGGAGCTATGAGCAAGTCCCCAACCACGACTGTTCCGATGACGGAAGATCATCTTCTGCCGAGTAGCGTCTCTCAGGTCGGAACTGTTACGAAGTATGAGCTGTTGAATTACTTCAGGTCCCGAAGGTTCTTCGTCCTTCTGATAATTGGTCTATTCATAAGCGCCCTTCTCACGGGACTGGTCGCGTACTACGGGATTAGCACATTCGCATCTTCAGCTTTGGGATTCTACTCTTTTTGGTGGGGAAGCCTCATTCCCTTGATCATAGCGATCACCGGGATCTTTTTTGGAGGAGACGCAATCTCCGGAGAGTTCCAGAATAAAACGGGCTATTTCCTTGTAGCTAATCCGTTGCGCCGATCCTCAATTTACATCGGGAAATGGGTCGGCTCGTTGATAGCATCGCTAATAATATTCGCAGTCTATGCGGCAATAGCAGTAGGTAATGGCATCTATTATTTCGGAACCAATATTCCCTACCAGTTTGGAGAATCATTAATCTTCTCATTGCTGTATCTGATTGCGGTGCTTGGGTTCACCTTCTTCTTCAGTTCGCTGTTCAAGAGTAGCTCTATGTCTATACTTGTGACCACTATTCTCTTTCTCTTTGCTTTTGGCATAATTCAGTTGGTCGTGTCTAACTTTGCGCAGATTGAGCCGTGGTTCATCATTACTTACGGTGCGGGGATAATCGGAAATGTGCTGACAGATCCATATCCAACGACTCAGAACGTGAGGGGGGCCTTCGGTGGTGAAAGAAACGCCGTCGTGTATGCTGTAACGATCCCTGAAGGAATCGCCATATTACTTGTTTACTTTGTTGTTACAGCAGCGCTCGGCCTCCTCCTCTTCGAGCGAAGAGAGTTCACATGAGCCGATAGCCATCATCTCGTGCCGGCAAGGTGAGGCCCAAATCTCGGGCTCGCAAGCACCGAACTGATCTAGAATTTCCGACCTCAGTGCGAACTCTGCGCGACCAAACATGCAACTAGGTCCGTCTGATGTTCGTCACTCTGAGCTTGAACTGGAGAGTTTTGCCAGCCATGGGATGTTTCCCTGATTTACCATAGGCCTTCTCTGGCGGTATGACGACTTCCCTCTCTTCGTTTACCTTCATTCCAATCAGGGCTTCCTCAAAGCCTTGGATCACTTTTCCCGTTCCCAAAGTCAGTTGAAGGGGTTTGTAGTCCCTCGCGGCATTGTAAAGTCCTGCGCCCTTGGCTTCCTTTTCCATCGATGTGTCGAATACCTTTCCACCTGGGAATCGACCGACGTAGTGAACGGAGATAGTGTCGCCTTTCTGGGCTTTGAGTTCTACTATGCTCATTTTCCTTTCGTCCGTGAGGCTCTCTCTTGGAGTGTAAATAGATAACGGTCTGCAGACAGAAGAGCCCTGTAGTTTTCGAAGCCTGCAGGTTCTCTTCGTGCAACTTAATACTGAGTTAGGACACATTTGTCACCTGTATGATGGCTGAGAAGCAGAACCCGAAGGCGCGTTTCTCCACTAAGCTGCCCAACGGCGACTTTCTAGGCATTACCATATGGGCTGGAAAGTCAGACCCAGACGCGGAAGTCGTGACAGTTCAGATCAGGCATCCGACAGGTGAGAATTGGGAGACGACTGCCAGAATAGCCCTGTATAGAACTCCTGACGGAAGATACTCGCTTCTCCCCGAGAAACCAATCTCAAAGGAGACCGAAAAAGCTGAACGGGTACCGGTGGAGCAATAGCAGGAACCTGAGATGGGCTCACTCGGCTCAGTTGCAAGAGTAAGACTGTGACTAATAGGAGCACAGCTACGGAGTCGGAATGACTTGGCGACCAGCGAGATAATGTTGGAAGAGACACCGTTCCTGAACATCGCTACGAAAGGGCGCAAGACTGGGCTGAAACACGATGTGGAGCTATGGTTCGCCTTTGAAGACGGTAAACTGTACTTCCTAGCTCACGAATCATCCAGTTGGTGGAAGAACATGGTCAAGACACCCCGAGTAGAAGTAGAAGTCTCCGAAATTCTCTTCGAAGGAACAGGAAGACTGGTGCCTGAAAAACTGGACTACATCTATGGGCTCTTCAGACGAAAGTATGGCGCCAACCAGGTCGAGAGATGGTATGGTGGCGAGAGATCGAAGAGAAGGGCCGTCGAGATAGGCCTGGGTCGAGTCCTCGGCAAGCGGCCCACCAGCAACAACAAGCTTCTAGAGATAGTCATATAGCACGTAACAGGAAACGTCTAGAGGAAGATCAATGGCGTACGGTTTGGCTGAAGGATTCAAGAAGACAGCAATCAGACTAGGTGGCAAGAAGAAGAGCCAAGCGGTTATCATTGCAACTTTCGGAAATCACTTCAGCCTGAACGACGCCCTGGAAAAATTCCGAAAGGAAGGACTGCGCTTTGAGACTGAGAAGGGGCACATTGTAAGAATCTTCCTCGACAAGAACACACAGGATAGAGCGGAGAAAGTTCGTAGAATTATCCGCGAGAACTTCGGCTACGTTGAGCCATTATAGCTCAGTACTTTCAGAAAGATCGTGCGGAGCCTAGGACACAGGCCTCTAAGCTCTTGGGCCCCCCTAAGTTTGTCCTCGTCTCCTTCGATGTAGACAAGACACTTTTCCGTCAAGCCGCGCTGACCCAGGCGGCCAGAACACTGGGTATTGCAAAACGCTGGGACGCATACGAGGAGATGCGCGACAAGAACAGGATCACTCTAAGACAATGCCTAGAATCGCAATACAAACTACTGTCCGGGATGAAGCTCGTAGACGTCCTACGGGAAGTGTCGAAGGTGGAAGTGATGAGGAACATCCGAGAGACAGTCGAGAAGCTTCAGGGACACAGGCTCCAAGTAATTCTGCTCACGGATAATCCCGATTTTCTCTGTCAATATCTTGTGGAACAGTTCGGGTTTGGCGGATACGTCTCGTCGAAGGTGGCGGTGAAAGACGGAATAATTACCGACGACATCGAACCTCTACCGGATAAGAGGCTCGGCATTCGAAAATACTGCGCCTGGATGTCCATATCGCTTCCAAAGTGCATCCATGTGGGAGACGGGCTCAATGATGTCCCGGTCTTCCGAGTTGTGGGCTATTCGGTAGCGCTCAACACGCAGCTGGAGAAGGTTAGAGGAACAGCCTCGTTCAAGATCGAGACTGATGATTTGCTGGACGTCTACCGTAACATCGAATCAGTGAACTCCATGCAACAGATGAAATGACTGACCGATGAGTGCCACAGACTCCCTTCGACGCTAAACATCAAGCTGGAGATAGCATCGTCAAGAGTAGTCCCCAGGTGTTCTTGCCAAGGAGAACTAATCATTGTTGGCGAGGAGCATAGCCCAGACGGATGGCGCACCGGGTTTAAGCTCCTCTGCAAAAAGTGCGGGAAGAAGTGGACTTATTCAGGCGGCGTCTACAGGCAGGCCCCGGATGAAAAAGTCGAGTAGCGAATCTTCCCTCGACGCAATGGAGGATGAGATCCAAGACCAAATAAAGCAGATTCCGAGGTTCGCGAAGGAACTAGGGCATCTAGGCGCTTACAGGAACCTTGATTTTTCTAAGATAATCTTTACTGGGTCCGGCGATTCCTTTGCTTCTGCACTTTTCGCCCAAGCAATATCGAAAGGTCGCGCAATAGCTGCAGACCCATACGAAATCTATCTTGCACCTGATAGGGTTCGGGGAAAAACCCTCTTCCTAATTTCGGTAAGCGGCAGAACCAAGACCAACGTCAAACTAGCACGACGAGTCAAAGGCCTGGCTGAAAATCGAGTTGCAATAACCGCGAACCCCGCCAGCCCCCTTGCAAAGGAATGCGATGACACTCTCCAGCTACATTACACAAGTCGGGGAGTTCTAACATCTGGAACAGTGAGTTTCACAACCAGCCTTCTCGCTGTGGCCTCGCTGACTACTGAACTACCGAGCCACATTGACTTGAGAAATGTGGAGGAGAGGGCATCTCAATGGGCGAACAGAGTGACGAAGGCTCGCGGCAAGGCGTTCCTGTTTATCGGATCCGGCATCGGCTACGCGATCGCGGCGTATGGGGCGTTTAAGATTCATGAAGTCTTGGGGTTTAAGGCTGAATATCAATATCCTGAACAGGTTGGACACTCGCAGCTCTTCTCAATTAGAAAGAAGGCCGATAGTATCATCAGCGTTGCTCTAGGTCCAGACATAAACACGAGGAGGATCTTTCGAGCTCTCTCAGAGGCTGGTTTTCGACCCCAAATAGTCCGAAGTGTATCAAGCCATCCTGTTCTCGCAGCATTGGATGCTGCCTTGAACGTTCAACATTTGGCTTTAGGCTTGGCGAGAAGATTGGGTCTTCGAGAATGTGCCTTCTTGCTGGACAAGGCACGATTGGGCCTCAGCAACCGTTTGATCTATTGACGCCTTGTCCAAATGATTATTTCCATTCATCTATGTTCCTGTTTGGGGTTTGTCCTCGGGCCCGGCAGCGTCTTCTTTTCCGCCAACAGGACATGCTCCGTTTTGCGGTTGGTCCGCCTGGACAGGGCTAAAATCAGCCTGTTTCCCGGAACAAACTCTCGGGAAAGGAGGGAGCAGCGTAGCCGTGTGCACTGCGCGTCGGTATTCTCCGAAGGATTCCGTATCCGGAACCCGCTACTTTCAATCCGAGAACAGCGTTGAATTGAGAGTAGTTGTGCCCTCTCATCGGGTTCGCTGTTCGGCCTCTCAGCCTTCATGGAAGGGGACGTTCTCGTCGTCCCTAAGGCTTCGAGCGCTTGCTTCTCGCCGGCCTCAGAAAAAAAGATTTCCGATCTTTCGCGAAAATTTCTCCGTTATTCTTATATTCTTTGCCCTCGCATTAGTGTGCAGGTATTCGCAATACCCGCGCGTGTCATTCGCGACGCCTGGGAAACTCGGATACCGAGAGTGTGATGAAAAAACGTCGTATAAGGTCATGGTGGCCTTTGGCGAGCAAACGTTCAATCTGCTTAGTGAGGAAGCACGAGCACGGGGAATAACGATTCAAGAACTCATGAGGGCGGTCATCATTCCCGATTGGTTCAAAGCTCGATACGAGCCGGTTCCCCAACGCAGTCCAGTCACTGAGAGGAAGATTAGAGAAGAAGACCCCATCGTTCCCTACTCATACTCGAACAAACTACGATACTAATAGCCCTAGGCGCTCCGGAACCGCTTCATTTCTCATCTCACTTTCTGTGAGTCGAGCCAAGGTCTTAAGCGGCGACGTTTCGCCTGGTACTCCGTCGGCTGCCATGTAAAACAGGAGGTCAACTGTTACGTCCCCTCTCCTGAAGAAACGACTGTGTCCTATTTGCAAGTCCCAGGGAATTAGTCTCTGGCTTGGAGGCTACACTGGAGCTATGTACCGATGCCCTGACTGCGGCTACGTTGGACCTGTAACTATCGAAACTGACGAAAATACTGCTTCAGACGATTCGTCAGGATCATCAGAAGCTGATAACCAAAGATCCGACTAACTCGGAACAACCTCACAAGTCTACTGGTAAAAGGAGGACTGACCGGGTCTGCTAACGGGGGAAGTCGAAACTCTCCGCGCTTTCCGCTACTCAAAGGAGGGCGAGGTCACTGCCTGCCTTCTCAAACGCGTCTAGAGCCTTGTCAAGGTCCACTCTTGTATGTGTGCTCGTCGCAATTGTTCTGATGCGTGCCCTGTCCTTAGCGACCATCGGATAGACGATAGGGAGGACGAATATTCCGAGTTTGAAGAGATGGTCAGCAAGCCTACGTGCTCTTCCAGTTTCTCCAACAATGACGGGCGTAATCGGTGTCTCGCTGTCTCCTATATCGAAACCCAAGTCTTTGAGACCTTTCTTGAAGTATCGAGTGTTGTCCCAGAGCTTCTTGACCAGCGACGGCGTTCTTTGGACTAGTTGTACAGCGGCTATGCATGCACCCGGAACCGCGGGCGGTTGCGAGCCTGAGAGGAGAAAGCTCCGGACCTTGTTCTGGAGATATGTGCAGAGCTCCTTCGACCCGACCACGTAGCCTCCTACGCAACCAAAGGCCTTAGAGAAAGTGCCCATGTCAACATCCACCTTTCCTTCCAACTGGTAGTGATTGGTGATTCCGCGGCCATTCGCACCCAGAACTCCATCTCCATGAGCATCATCAACGTATGTCAGTGCCTGGTTCTCCTGGGCCAGCTCAACTATCTCTTTCAGAGGCGCAATATCCCCATCCATACTGAAAACCCCATCGGTAATGACCAGAACCCTTCGAAATCGGTCGGTGTCCTGCAGTTGCTTTTCAAGATCTCCCATGTCCTTGTGTTTGTAGACCCTCCTCTCAGCCTTGGTCAGGCGGCAACCATCAATGATACTCCCATGGTTCAGCTCATCGCTGATAATCAGGTCCCGCTCATCAACAAGCGCAGAAATCGTGCCAAGATTTGTTGCGTAACCCGACTGGAAAGTAATAGACGATTCCGCCCGTCGATAATCCGCCAGGACGCTCTCCAGTTTCAAATGTAAATCCATAGTTCCGGCAATGACACGCACAGAACCGGAGCCCGCCCCGTATTTCCTGGTGGCTGAAATGGCGGCTTGTTTGAGCTTGGGATGATTCGCCAGCCCCAGATAATTGTTGGAACAGAGGACGATCACATTCTTTCCATCAACTTTGGCATGAGGAGCCGAAGGACCCTGAAGGGTCCTGATTCGCCAGAGAAGCTCCCCCTTGTCAAGGCCCTGCAACTCGGCACGCAAAGCATCGAGAAGAGGTTCTCTCCGCAGACCAGATTGCAGCCCCATAAGCCCCCGCCAGCGAGAAATCGAAGCTAGCGTAAAACGTTTTACAGCCGATCAAATCGTGCAGAAGACCAGTTCGAGGAAATTCATTGAAAGACAAAATGCACGCTGTCGTGAAGACTAAGCTGGGTCCTGGAGCAGTCTTCGAACCCTGGCCCTCACCTCCGAAGCCTGGGCTCCGAGATGTTCTCGTGCGGGTCGAGGCCACTTCCATTTGTGGAACTGATATGCAGATTTACGATTGGCATGAGCTGATGGCGAAACGAGTCAAGCCACCGCAGATAATGGGCCACGAGTTCGCTGGAAAAGTGACCGAGGCAGGCAAAGAAGTCTCCGACCTGCGAGAGGGAGACATTGTCTCGGGTGAGACCCACATCAATTGTGGGAAGTGTTTCCAGTGCCGGACCGGGAATGGTCACATCTGCGAGAGAATGCTTCTCCGAGGAGTGGATACTGATGGATGCTTTGCGGAATACCACACACTTCATGAAAGTAGCGCTTGGAGAAATGACAGAAAGATTCCGATCGAAATCGCCTCAGCCCAAGAACCACTAGGCAACGCGGTCCACGCGTCCTCTGCCGCTGAGATCCCAGGCAACACCGTCGCGGTTTTTGGGTGCGGTCCGATTGGAGCTTGTCTAATTGGGCTGTGCAAGTCTTTCGGGGCTACTAAGATCTTCGGCGTGGACATTGTTGACTATCGGCTGGACCTTGCGAAGAAGATGGGCGGAGACGTTCTCATTAACGGCTCCAACACGGATGTCGTAATGGAGATCATGCAGATGACTGACGGTCGGGGGGTTGACGTATTCTTCGAGATGTCGGGCGCACCACCCTCTTTTGAAGAAGGATTCAAGGTCCTAAGACCGGGGGGCACTGCAATTCTCTTCGGTCTTCCATCAAGAAACGTCGAAATAGATGTCGCGAACTGGATCGTCTTCAAAGACGCGCGTGTCCGCGGCGTCTTTGGGCGTCGCCTCTGGAGCACCTGGTACAGAATGGCTGAAGTCTTGAAGGCTGGTGAGGTGGACCTTTCGAAAGTGATCACTCATAGATTCAAGCTTGAGGAGTTCGCAAAGGCCTTCGCGCTGATGAAGTCTGGCCGGTGCGGAAAGATAATCATGTATCCCAACCGCCACCCCCCATCATCGTCCTAGCTGAGGGCGCGCCGCTCTACGTGTCTGGGAGGGGACTTTCCTCCATAAGGCAGGCGAAGAGTTTGAGAACAGACCCCTCGTACCTAGACCTCTGCAATAGACGAAAAAATACGTTCCTCAAAATAGAAATAGACATTCTTTCTGAACCCTCGAGGGGTCACTGAAGGTCGCCACCGACTCCAGAAAAGGAGACAAGCCCATTCCAAGCCCGAAGAAGGGAGCAAGTCACCGCTTCTTTGGTTCCGTGGCTTGAACCTGTTTTTGACGCGTCTTCACGATCTCCCCTGCAATAGCCTTCAACACAACAGGCCTCGGTCCTGCTTTCTTGACCAAAACGAAACCAGACTTCTCCCACGGAGACTTGGGAAGGGCTGCTTTCTCCGTGGTCTGAGGTGAATATCCGAGGGTCATTGATGCTTGCCAGACCTCCTTTAAGCTTGGCTGTTTGACAGCCCTAGAGACGGGCAACCGGCGCCCCTGCCCTCTAGTACGAGAACTGTCAATCTGGAAAGGCCAGACGATTAAGAATCCTGGGCGCTTCATCTGCACCCGCTCATCGGACTCGACCTAGTTCTTGCCGGACTTTTCCACCAGGACCGCGTTGATGACCCCGTCTTGACCCGGTCGAGAAGTCACTCGCGCTTGTCCCAGCTCAGTCTCTACGATCGCACCTTTCGTGATAACACCTCTTCGTTGGTAGTCCACGTTGGATGGGTTTCTGACCACTCGCAGAAGCTTGGACTTGGAAGTTTTCCCTGATGACTGATCAGTCACAACCGCCCAATCCGCCGATGCAACCCTTACTTTGACGCCTCCGCCTCTTATTCGGACCCACCTTTTCTTAACGCCACCAAGACTGGTCTCCGTGGGTTCAGAGCCCGTCTCAAAGGCTCGTTTTCCTCTCCACCTTCGCTTCGTACCACCAGTCGGCTTTTTCTTATGCTGATTGCCGTGGCTCTGAGGCATTATTTTTCCGCGTCGGCTAGCAAGAGACTTGCCATATTAACCGTTCCCCGTCGAACATTTGCTGGAGTGCCGCTGTCTCTTTTTCGTCCCTTTCAAGTTTCAAGTAACCGAATCTTTATTTGACCCAGAAAGCCTGTTTTGTCTAAATTCGAGGCGCAACCCAGAGAATGCCCAATTATTGCTTGGAGTGCGGCGGGAACCTAAGCTACGACACCGCAATCAAGCAATACGCTTGCAAGAGTTGCGGCCTAACCTTCACTCAGCAAGACCTGTTACAAGGAAGAGAGAAGATACTCCAAAGCCAAGAAACCCAAGACGACGAGAAAAAGCGCAGGCAAAAAGAGTATCTGAAATGGTGGCTCTCCAAGAAATAGGCACCTCGTTCGAACCACGCGTTTCTAGCCATCAAGAATTGCAAAACGCAGATTTTATTCGCTGATACATTGAGCAGTACCGCGAACCGAACCTGACAACACGCAAACCGGAAAACATGCTTGAGGATCTCATAGACAAGTGGAGACGAGGAGCCCGAGGACCACTTCCCCAGCTAACCCCCCTCCAACTCCTAAACGCTCTCGTCCTAATCGAGCGAGAAGGACCCGTGGGACGAAGAGTCCTCGCTCAAACACTTCAGATCAACGATGGTATTGCCCGGGGACTCTTAGAGCGGTTAGCCGAGCAGAAACTAATCTCAGTTACTGAAACTGGAGTCCATCTTTCACCAGAGGGAAAGAAGAATCTTCACAAGCTCCTCAAGCAATTACTCGTGAAGAAGATCCTTGTGCTAGACGAGTCTGACCTCGTCAAAAGCGGAGCTGCAGTAGGTGTCCATCTGGCTAGAGCCTATAGGTCAGGAATCACAGGAATAGCTCAGCGTGACGAAGCCATCAAAGCAGGAGCCCAAGGGTCTGTTACCATCGCTGTGCAGGAGGGCAAGTTAATGATCCCTCCCGACAACAAGAATCTCGCAGACCTTGCCCCGAAAGAGAACAGTCGACTCAACAGCGAATTTAACCCATCCGATAACGACCTAATCATAATCGGTTTCGGAAAAGATTCGGCACGTGCCTTGGCAGGAGCACTGGCCGCGGTCCTCTCGCTACAGCGGACCTAGGAGACCTGACCACTGACCGTTTCAGCAAGGGCAAGAGAACTAAGCTACACCGCTGAAATCATCTCTGTCGGAAACGAGCTTCTCATTGGACACACTTTGGACACTAATTCCCATTGGATAGCAAGGGACTTCGCGAGAATGGGATGGAAGCTGCAGAGAGTCACCCAGCTACGCGATTCACTGGACGCCATCAAATCGGGAGTTCAAGAAGCAGTCCGAAGAAATCCAAGAGTCCTAATCACGATTGGAGGCCTTGGTCCCACTCACGACGACATCACTCTCAAAGGAATAGCATTGGCACTTCATAGACCTCTACAGTTGAACAACGAAGCTCTTGAACTAGTGAAGGAGCACTATCGGAAGATTGAGACCAAATCCAAGCTGACAACCTACCGGAGAAAGATGGCAATCCTTCCCCGCGACGCCAAACCTCTACCCAACCCGGTGGGCACCGCGCCTGGAGTAGTACTAGAATCAGCCAGAACCACAATCTTCTCCCTGCCCGGCGTACCATCAGAGATGAAGGCGATTTTCACAGGGTCCATCCTTCCCTTCATGAAAAAGCTACATTCCAAACCTCCCGTGGAGGTGCAGATAAGAATCGTCGGAATCATTGAGTCAGCCCTAGCTCCGATTCTAAAGAAGGCCCGTCGAGCGTATCCGGACTTGTACTTCAAATCCCACCCCAGAGGCAAAGAAACGGGAACAAGACCACTAATCTTACTCCACATCTACAATGTTGAAGACGGCTCGGAAAGCAAAGTTCGTCAAGCGTTAGATTACATAGTTGAGAAATTATCCGGCCTCGGATAGTAGCCGTTCAGTTGCCAACAGACCCTGTCGAAAGCTGCCAAGTGATCTTGGCCGAGAAAGACGGCCGCTCAGAGATTGAGCCCAGCTTACTTGCAAGAGACTTCATGTGTCCGAATCCAACTACGGCAACCACCGGTCCCGTTGTAGAATCCATGATATCGCGTATTCTTTTCACCATTTGCTCCTCTCGAACATCGAGAAGGAGCCTGCTAAGTTCTGGATATCTGAGCCTAAAGACGCGGAGCTGCTCCTCCATGTTCTCTGTTACCTTGGAAAGACTGAGACCTCCGAAAGGCAGAAGCATTATGCTGAGGAGGGAATCTACCCCCAGCCTTACCTTCTCCTTTAGAGGAAGCCTTCGTAGAGAGGCGACGGTTGCGGTAATTGGAAGATCGATAAATTCAACGCGAGACCCAACAGATCGGGCCGCCTCGATAGCCCGTACCATCTCCGTACCTGGTGGAGAACCTGTCACCTCGCCCGCAAATCTCTCTAGCATCATCATGGCCAGGAAGGAGGCTCCACCGGCTCGACCCCGGGCCCTCTCCGGATTTTGGAGGGCCGCAAGCCTAGCTTCGTCTAACTCCAGAGCCACGACCTCAGGTCTCAGCCGAAGAATAGTGTCTTTTGCGAAAACAGCGCTCTTGGGATCTATGTGAATTGTTCCGACCAGGCTGAGACGCTCCCCAACCCTCTCAATTGACGACGAGTCAAGAACCAGCCCGAACGATTCTCTTCAATCTCTATAAGGTGGAGTCCATCTACCTTTCCCTATTCCAACTCATCTATCGCGATGAGGTCAAGACATGAGCAGTATCGACGATCTCGCTGATGAAAGACAGGAGCTCAGGATCGAGCAGAGAAAAATCTTAGACCATCTCAGCGAGACCAAGACCAAGCTTCGAACCGTCCGGGACGAGTTGCAAAACCTTCGGAAGACCCGAGACGGGCTCAACGATACTGTTCGAGCGCTTAAACAGACGCGCGACGATCTACGAGACCAGTCGAAGACCAACCTCGCGACGTTGAGAGGGCTTCTCAAGAAAATGAGCGACCGTCCTCACGCCTCCCTCGCCGAGAAGGAACTTGCCCAGCTAGAATGGAAGGTCCAAACCTCCACACTCGAAAAGGACGACGAGAAACGATTGATGGTAAGAATCCGCGGATTGGAGATAAGCGTGACCGGCTACCATAAAGTGCTCAAACTAAGGGACGAGATTACAGGGGAGAGAGAAGAGGCTGACCAGATTCACGCCCGAATCCAAGAACTGGCCGTTCAGAGCCAGAAACACCACGAAGACATTATACAACTGTCAGAAGTGTTCCAGACACTCCGACTGAGACGGGATGAGCAACAGAAAGCACTGGACGAGTTGAGACGAAAGTCTTCGGAAGCTAATCAGAAATTCGTGGACCTCAGAGAGGCTCTGACAGATGCTGAGAAGAAGATTCAGCGAAAGAAGGAGGAGGCTGTCAAAGAAGCTCTAAAGGAGACTGCGCAGAAGAAGTTCACTAAAGGTGAGAAGCTTACCTTGTATGAGCTTGGGGCACTCTATGGAGAGGGAGAAGAATGAAACATCCTATAGCAGTCATCGGTGGGTCGGGAATAAAATCCATTCTTCGAGGTGAACAGAAAATCATCGGGACCCCGTACGGTCCCATGCCGGGTCTCACCATCGGGGAAGTTGACGGTAGAGCCACCGTTTTTTTGCCTAGACACGGGGAAGCGCATACTAGTCCGCCTCACAGAGTGAACTATAGAGCAAACATCTGGGGCCTGAAAAGCATCGGAGTCGAACGAATCATCGCAACAAACGCCGTAGGAGCGATAGACCCTGAATTATCACCGGGAGAGATAGTTGTTCCCTCAGACCTCATCGACATGACCAAGTCCCGCGTTGCAACATTCTACGACGGTCCACCAGTAACCCACATCGATGTCTCTCAGCCATATTGTCCAAAAGTGAGAGAAGTGTTGATGACCTCTGCTTCGATAAGCGGGACCCGATCACAGAAACAAACAGTGATGGCCTGCACTGAGGGACCTCGCTACGAGACTCCAGCCGAGATCAAGATGCTTCAAACGATGGGATGTGGAATAGTCGGCATGACCGGGGCCCCGGAAGCATTCCTCGCACGAGAACTCGAAATGTGCTACGCCTCCATTAGCTTTGTAGCCAACATGGCCGCCGGGCTCCAGAGAACATTATCAGCAAGAGAAGTAGAAGAGAAAGGCAGGGAGACAAGCCAACTGCTCAACAAGATCCTCATCGGAGCAATAGGGAAGATCCCCGAATCTAGACGTGATTGTTCATGTGCCACCGCGCTCGCCCATGCCCGACTGAAAGCGGACGATGCTAAGGAGACACGGAAATGATAGATAGTCTCCTAAGAATTGCCGGCGTCTACAAGGCCTACGAAAAATATCTCACGCAACAAATCAAAGGCAGCCCTATGCCGGAGCACGTTGGAATAATCTTAGACGGCAATCGACGCTGGGCGACGGAAAACGCGCTAAACTCGAACGACGGTCACTGGGCCGGAGCGAAGGTGGGAGAAGAGGTTCTTGATTGGTGCCTGGAATACGGGATAAAGACGCTGACACTTTACACGTTTTCAACCGAGAATTTCTCCAGACCCAGTGAAGAAGTAAAGGCAATCCTGAAAATAGTCGAAGAAGAAGCGCGAAAACTGGGAAAAGACAAGAGGCTCCACTCTCAGAAAGTCAGAGTCAAAGCCCTAGGTCGAACAGACCTGCTTCCTGATAGTCTGCAAGATGTCTTCAAGAGACTCGAAGACGAAACCAGCCAGTACGACCATCACTTCTTGAACCTGGCCATTGCCTACACTGGAAGGGCGGAAATCGTCGACGCTACCAAAAAGATCGTGGAAGATGTTCACCAAGGCCACATTTCACCACAGCAGATCGACGAAGACACCTTCCACAAGTACCTGTACACTGCACACCTTCCAAACCCCAACCCGGATCTAGTCATTCGAACCTCAGGTGAAGAGAGACTCAGCGGCTTCCTTTTGTGGCAGTCGGCCTACAGCGAACTTGTATTCGTAGATGTGTACTGGCCAGAATTTCGCAGAATAGACTTCCTACGCGCAATACGACTCTACCAGATGCGCCATCGACGGTTTGGCCGTTGAGCTTTTCGCCGGCGAATACGAATGACGCACTTATCTAGACAGTAGCCGAGTACTCCAGGGCCCAGGCCTTGGTCTACATAAAGAGAATCGACATTCGAGGCTTCAAGACCTTCAACAAGAAGGTCTCCGTCAACCTCGACCGAGGATTCACGGTAATCACAGGCCCTAATGGCTCAGGCAAGTCCAATATCCTCGATTCGCTAAAATTCGCGCTGGGGGAATTAAGCCCTCGGGAGCTCCGAGGTGGCTCTCTCTCAGACCTCATTCACAAGTCAGGAGGTGAAGGCGCTCGGTCAGCCTATGTTGTAGTCCAGTTCGACAACTCCGACCGGAAGATACCAGTAGACTCTGACCTCGTCACGGTATCCCGAGAATTTTCCAAAGGAGGCGAAGGAATCTACAGACTCAATGGCAGACGCCTCTCTAGAAAACAGGTCCAAGACATTCTTAGCTCCGCCGACATTCAGGTAACTGGCTTCAACCTTATCGCACAACACTCCATCACCCGCCTCGCTGAGATTGGCACCGAGGAGCGAAGAAGGATTCTCGAAGACCTCATCGGATTAGGAGTTTTCGAGACGAAGAAAGCGGAGGCCAAGGTGCAACTCCAAGAGGCTGATCTAAACTTGAAAGTCGCCGCAGCGAAGGTCGACGATGTTAGAGCCAGAATAGATCAGTTGGAGCGTGAGCGAAATGACCTCCTTCGCTACAAGATGCTGCAGAAGGAGATAGGAAGCCAACAAGCACAAATCCTGTCCTCACAGATAGCTGGTTTCGAAACAAAGCGAGTCTCTGCCCTCCAGGCGCTCGAACAGGAGCAAAAGAAGTTAGAGGAACTCCGTCTAGAGCGTGACAATCTCAGCGCCCAAAGAGTGCAGACAGAAGCTGAGAGGCGACAATTCGAGGAGAAGACCGTAACTCTTGGAAATCAAGAATTATTCGAAGTTGAGAGGAAAATCGCAGAATCGAGCAATGGAGTAGTCAGGGCCAAGGTAGAAGCCGAATCCGCCCGCAACCTTCTCAACACCCGCACTAGGCAACGCGAATCTCTCCTGAAGCAAGGCGAAGACATCGACGACAGCATCAAGCAGCTGACGATTTCAATACGAGGCCTCACGGGGCGGCAAACACGCCTCGAAGAGCAATTCACAGACTCCAACAGCAAAGCAGAGAAACTGAATGAGGCTCTAAAGACTGCGCGAGATTCCCTTTCCCAAGATTCGAAACAACGGGAAGAACTCGATGCCGAGATACAGGCAATAGAGAAAGAACTCTCCGGACTCATTGCGTCAAGCAAAGGAAGCTCTACAAAACTAGATTTAACCGCAAGCCACCTCCAGACCTTAGAATCTCGCCATCAGGAATTCTCTCAATTAGGCGAAGAGCTGAAAAAGAGAATACGTGAAATGGAGAGATTTGCGAAAGAACAAGAAAAAAGACTTCAAGACATTGAAGAGAAAGCGAAAGAGTACACGGAACTCAAAGACCAACGCCGGAAGGAAATAGAAGAAGCCCTAGACGTGGTGAAGAGAGCACGAGTTACCGTAACAGAATTCAACACTCAAAGGAACATCGCCGACACCATCCAAGCAGAGGAACGAGCACTCCAAAAAATAGAGGAGATGGCTGAGGAGGGAGCCATCAAAGGAGTGCTCGGACGCCTACAAGACCTGATAAAATTCGGTGACGAATATGGAAAAGCGGTAGAGGCGGCCAGCGCCGGTTGGATGAGAGCCCTCGTCGTCAAGGACCTAGAAGTGGCCATCAAATGTGTCGAAAGCCTCAAGAGAACAAAACTCGGCCGAGCCAAAATAATTCCTCTTGAAGATCTCGAACTCCACGCGACCGACGACGGCGACGAAGAGACTCCTGGGATAGTCGGCCCCATTTCCAAAGTAATAAAATCAGAAAAATCAGTAGCGCGAGCAGTCCAGTTCGTCTTCGGGGACACGATGCTCGCTACTAACCAGAGAGCAGCATTCATGAGCGCCTCCAAAGGTCTAAGGTGCGTAGTAACCAGCGGAGACCTATACGAGCCCGGAGGGGGCCTGGAGAGCGGGTACTACAGAGCACCCTTCGATGTCTCGACAATCGTCCCAAGGTCTGCAGCGCTAGAAGGGTTGGAGCGAACTGTCAAATCGCTAGAAACAATCGTCCAGCGGTCCCGAATTGAACTCGATAGACTAGAATCTGAAATTGGGACGTTAAGGGAAGACAGAGTTTCCACGAGTAAGACTCAAGAAGCTCTAACCCGCGACGTAGAGATGGCTCAGAAGAGCCTAGAGCGGACGAGAGCAGCTCTTCAGCAGACCAAGAGACGAGTTGATAGTCTTCAAAGCTCAATGCGAAATGAACGCGAACTTTTGGAGGAAATGGCTCAGAAGCAAGGAGAGATGAAACGGCGACTATCCGCTCTTGAGGAAGAACGGGTGAAGCTGAAAATTGAACATAGAAGAACGACGATAAGTGAACATGAACGCGAACGAGATCGCGCTGTTGACGAGGCAGAAACTCTACTACGAGAGAAGTTAGAACTTGAGAGCAAGCTGGCCTCCAACCAGTCCACGCTTGACACTTTGCGACCCGGATACGACCAGCTGAGAATACAGCTAAGGGCCTTGGAATCCGAAATCCGGCACGAGGAAACACGGGTCCAAGAGGCCGACAAGGAGGCTGATGAATTACAGCGGAAGATGAAAATCCTCAATGAGGAGAAATCTCGTCTTGTCGGCAGCCTCGGGTCCGTAACTAATGAAAGGAGAAAGTACGAAGAGAAGTTCGCAGCGATAGAAGAATCTCTGCAACAGCTAATCGACAGAATGGACCCACTCAACGCCACTGTTTCAGAGCTGAAAGCTGGAATCAGAGAACTTGATACCCAGCTGGCAATGTTCAGTGCACAAGTTCGTAACTTGGGATTCGAGAAGCCCCTAGATGTCGCTCCCGAAGCGATAGAGGAGGCTCAGAAGACAAAGAAGGGCCTGGAGAAGGAACTCGAAGAAATTGGCGCAGTAAACCAACTCGCAACTCAACAGTACGAGGATCTCAAAGATGGTTACAAACATCTCTCTGTCAGAATAAGCGATCTTGAGCGAGAGAAGCTGGCAATTCTCGATTTCATGAACGAGCTAGAGAAGAAGAAGCTAGATACTTTCTTGACAGCCTTCACGAAGGTTAACGAGACCTTCCAGCAAATATTCCACGATATCACGACCTCGGGAAATGGTAGGATGGTCCTCGACAGTCCAGAGAATCCTTTCGAGGGAGGCCTCGACGTGTTGCTCCAGTTCCCTGGAAAGACAGAACTCACCATCGGCAGTGCCAGTGGCGGAGAAAAATCCGTCTCCACGGTGTGCTACCTCTTAGCGTTGCAGCAAATCCATCCTATGCCCTTCTATATTTTGGACGAGATAGACGCTCACCTAGACGTTCTTAATGCCAAACGGCTAGCAAGCCTAGTCAGATCAAAGAGTTCTGAATCTCAGTTCATCGTAATCTCACTGAAGGATACGACGATCTCTCGAGCAGACAGAGTATTCGGAGTGTTCATTGACAAAGGTCAGAGTCAGGTAATCTCGCTACCAGACAAAGGAGGAATGAAAGATTGAGCGCCCCACAGGACACGTACTGGCTCAAGCCACCCTTTACAGTGCTATTCGACCTATTACACATACACAGGGTCAAACCGTGGGAAGTTGACCTAGCCCATCTTCTAGGAGAATTGATGAAGGAAATGAGAGGACGAGGCTTCATTGACTTCTCTGTCAGCGGAACGGCGCTCCTCTCATCAGCTATCCTACTAAGAATGAAGTCGGAACTAGTCCTGAAGATGGAAGAACCTAGGAAACCGCCACTGGAGAGACCTACGGATTTCGTCCCACCCCCTCTCGCATTCCCCATCAGATACCAATCCACGACCACGTCCCTTGAGGAAGTTCTGAAAGGGATCCTCGACGTGCTCAAGTCCGAGAGAATGCTCCCAGCCGCCACCTCTCAATTGGTAACCCGAACCCCCGCAGTGTTTGAGCAAGCCGACGACTGGCTAGTGAGAATAGAAGAGGAGATCAAGACATTCCTGCAGAGACTTTTGCGAGAAGCCACCTCAAACGGGAGGCTCTCGTTCGTCCGTTTACTTGGAAAAGGGGACGCTGTTGAAGCGGTACGAATGTTCATCATGCTTCTGTTCCTAGCAATGGAGGGAAAGATAGGGTTGGAACAAAACGAGGAATTCGGGGACATACAAATCGAGCTGAGGGAGCATGGAAGCACAGCCTCAGATTGAACCCTCCGCCAAAGCTCATTCAATGCAGCTACAACTATGTGAGGCCGCCTTGTACGTGTCCGGCAGACCCTTAGACCTCAAGACCATAGGGTCCATCATAGGCGCCCGGTCGGAGGACAAGATCAGGACTATCGCTCGCACGGTAGCTCAGCGTTATGGAAAGATAGACAGCCCAGTACAAGTATTGGAACTGCCCGACGGACGGTTTGTCATGCAGCTAAGGGCAGAATTCGCCAAACATGTGAGAAAACTGTCTAACAGGCCCCTGCTGACCCCAGGCCCGCTCAGAACCCTCTCTTTCATTGCCTTGAGACAGCCCATTTCCCAAGCATACGTGGTACGGGTTCGAGGAAAACTCGCCTACGGACACGTCAAACAACTAAAGGATATGGATCTCATCACAGATGAGAGAATCGGACGAACAAGGTTGCTGAGGACAACGATGACTTTTGCCGACTACTTCAACCTAAGCCACGATCCATACATAATGAAGAAAGAGTTGAAGAATGTCCTAGAGTTGAAAGATGAACCTACTCAGACCCCACCACCATCACCGTCTATCACTCAACACTAGCTGTTGCCCTCTGAATTCGTCAGGAAACTGTGCTATCAGGAAATATTTCAACGGCCAAGGCATCTGCAGAGTAATCTTCTCGAATACGAGAAACAACGCCCAGGCAAAACTGAACGGAAAGCTCATCGCCCCCACCTTCTCGTTACCGAGTTCCACCAATCGGTTCTCTTTTGAGTTTTTGGCCAGGGAAAAGCACTCAGTTCCGACAATTTAGTCGATGCTAGACAGGGCCCTGACGACACCGCTCGACATCTAGTTAATGCCTATGGTACTGAGTGGCTTCTTACGCTTGCTTCAACTGGAATAGTCATGCCGGATCGTTGGACGCCAAGCGCGTCGAGCAAGTGACGGTAATGGGGGATGGGGTTGCGACTTCTGAGAAGGTACGAGAAATGTATTCCATCTGCCTTTCCATGTAGGACTTCGTAGGCTCGGGCGGCCACCTGAACTCCTCCGTCAATCGGCTTCTTTGCCAAAGTCTCCCTGACTTGGTGCGGGAGAGGAATACCGAATTTGTGGCTGACAAAGAGCACATTCTCCAGACTGCTAGGAATGGAGACTTGAACGAACAATGGCACATTGAGACCATGGGAACGGAGATGGTCTATGTGTTCCAAGACAACTTCATCATCGAAGGCCACATTTGTGATAACATACTCGGCCCCGGCATCCACTTTCCTAAGGGTCCGGGCAATCTCACGCTCTCCGTCTTCCGCATATTGGTTAGTGACCGCACCAATGCACGGTCGGCGACCATCAAACACGGATAAGACCCCACGAATCAGTTCTTCAGTCTTTTTGAAATCATACTTC
>Ga0209283_10000452_pt1 | contig 20768 bp, 22 predicted proteins | sample CZO8metaG_2_FD_188354 | JGI IMG/M metagenome (GOLD analysis project Ga0209283, IMG submission 188354) | Vadose zone soil microbial communities from the Eel River Critical Zone Observatory, Northern California, USA - CZOApr15con2H1.8 metaG... | ecosystem: Environmental > Terrestrial > Soil >...
TTCCACTCAGCCACATACTGCGGCAAGTCAACACCGTAGCGATTGACCCGGCTGCCAGCGACCCCCCGGATGCCCACCGGAGGGTACTTGTTTGCCGCAACCGCCGCTTTCGCTTGCTCGGGCGTGCTGACCATCGGGGTGATCGTACCAAGAGCGCCGCGGTCGAGTGCCCGCTTGAACAGTGCCGGATCGTTAGCCCCCACACGCACGAGCGGCACGACCTCGGTGCTCTTCAGAGCCCGGATCATGTCTTCGACCGTTTCCCAGTCCGTCGCGCCGTGCTCGGTATCGATCAGCAGCCAGTCCATCCCTGCCGTGGCCATGAGTTCGACCACAGCCGGAGACGGGAAGGAAATCCAGTGGCCAACAGCAGGCTCTCCCCGCTGTAATTGCTGTTTCACTCGATTCGTGAACACACCAATCCCCCTCACTGCTCCCATCGCGGGAGCGCGGTCACTTCGTGAACACTTCGGGATTACCTACGTGGCGGGGCCGCTCGCTCCGCAGAACCAGCAACACATCTTCGGCAACCGAAACAGCCATCCTCTGCAGCGATTCTTCCGTGTGCGACGCCGCATGGGGCGAGAACATCGTGCGGGGCGCGTGAAGGAGCGGATGGTCGGACGGGGGCGGCTCAACGGGAAACACGTCGACTCCGGCGCCCCCGAGGCCTCCGGCGCGCAACGCCTCGGCCAGCGCCATCGTATCAACCACCTCGCCTCGCGAGGTATTCACGAGGTACGCAGTTGGCTTGCACATCGCCAGCTGGTGTCGGCCGATCAATCCACGTGTTTCGGCAGCTAACGGCACATGAACCGTAATGAAGTCGGCCTCCCGCAAGACGGCCGCAAGCGTGTCCGCGCGCTCGACCCCGGCCGGCAGGGCAGATACGTAAGGATCGTAGCCGAGCACGCGCATGTGAAAGGCCGCGCGGCACTTCTCGGCCACGAGGCGGCCGATGGCCCCCAGTCCGACGACCCCGAGCGTTTTCCCTTCCAGCTCCATCCCGACAATAACCTGACGGCGCTGCCACTCTCCCGTGCGCACCGCTTGGTCCAGATCGAACAAGTGCTTGCTCAACGCCACCATCATCCCGATGGCGTGCTCCGCCACAGAGATAGAGTTGGCCTGCGGGACATAGACGACAGGGATGCGTCGACGAGTGGCGGCAGGCAGATCCACGTTATCCAACCCAGCACCGTGGCGCCCAATCACCCGCAGGCGCTGTCCAGCCGCAATGACTTCAGCCGTCACCGGGACGAGTCGAACAATAACGGCGTCAGCCCCTGTAATCGCCCGGGCGAGAGCCTCGCTAGACGCTTCTTGGAGCACCTGGATCTGTGCCTCTGCCTCTAGACGCGCGACCCCGGCCTCGTGGATGGGTTCACTCAATAGCACGGTAGGTCTCACAGAGCAAACACCTCTCCTCTAATAACCACCCATTAGCGAGTGGGCGAATTCGGCAGCGCGGCGAGGATCTTCTGCGGGGTGATCGGGAGGGTGTCCAGTCGCACGCCGCAGGCATCCGCGATCGCGTCGGCGATCGCCGCCCCACCGGGGATCACCGGCGGTTCTCCGACCCCCTTGGCCCCAAACGGACCGCCCTCAGACGGCACCTGGACCATCACGATGTCCATCGGGGGGACGTCACTCGCCTTCGGCAGCGCATAATCTGCCCACGTCCCGTTCAGCAATGTGCCGCCTTCATCGTAGACCATTGCCTCAAGCAGTCCCCAGCCGATCCCCTGGACCGCCCCGCCGCGCATCTGCCCTTCGACGGCTGCAGGGTTGATCGGAAATCCCACGTCCTGGATGACGACATAGTCCAGCAATTGCGCCGATCCTGTCTCACGGTCCACCCGTACTTTAGCCAGATGCGCCGCAAATCCCGGAGACGGCTTGGGCGAGGGGATCGACCCGTTGCCGAAGACGGGAGCATATTTCGCCCCGAAGGCCATGCTCTTTTTGAGAATCTCCCCTAAGGGCAACGCGCGCTGGGGGGACCCCTTCACCCGGACTTGCCCATCAGTAACCTCGAGGTCATCCGGGCGCGCCTCCATCTCTGAGGCGGCGATGGCCAGAATTTGCCTGCGCGCGTCTTCTGCGGCGAGCTTCACGGCCGTCCCCACCGTGTAGGTGGTCTTGCTGCCCCCGGACATCCCGGCGTATGGCGCGTGGTCCGTGTCGGCCGTGACAACATGCACCCGACTCGGATCCACTCCCAGCATTTCCGCCGCGATGAGCTGTAGCGACGTCATCACGCCCGTGATGTCGACCGCCCCGACGATGACCTGGAACGTGCCGTCGGTGTTCGCCCGCACGCACGCCGCGGCCGACTCAACTCCCCCGGGCCACCCTCCGACGGCCACCCCGTAGCCGATCCCGTCTGCGGGTACGCGATTCTTGTACTTCGGGTGATCGCGCAGGGCCTCGAGCACCTGCCGGAGCCCCACTTTAGGCCAGGGCCGACCGTTGGGCATGGGATCACCTGACTGCGCAGCATTGCGCAGCCGAAACTCCACGGGATCAATTTTCAACTGTTGGGCAAGGATGTTCATGGTCGACTCGATGGCGAACGCGGCCTGCGGCGCGCCCGGGGCCCGGTACGCCCCATTGGGGGGCTTGTGCGTGAGCACCTCGAGTGACTCGATCTCGAGATGGGGCACCTTGTAATACCCGCCCAGCAGGATCGCGGCGATAGACGCGGGCGCACCCGGCGAGGCCCCGGAGTCGAAGGCCACTCGACCTTGGAGCGCGGTCAGCGTTCCGTCGCGTCGCGCCCCGACCTTCAGCCAGATCTCACACTCTGGCCCGGGAGTCCCCAACAAGAAATCATCACGGCGGGTGAGCACCACGCGCACGGGTCGCTTGCGGAGCAATGCGGCCGCGGCAGTCAGCGCTTCCAGCAGGAAGATCTTCCCGCCGAATCCCCCTCCCACCGTCATCGGCACCACACGGACCAGATGCTGGGGAAGACTCAGGGCGGCGGCCGTCTCGTTGCGGACATAAAACTGTCCTTGCGTCGCCGTGTAGATCGTCACCGCGCCCGTGACAGGATCGGGGGAGGCGAGCGTGGCGTGCGGCTCTAAATAGGACTGATGCACCCGGCTCGTCGTGTAGGTACGTTCGATGACGACGTCCGCCTCGCGAAAGCCCTGGGCGACGTCTCCGCGGGTGAAGTGATACCGATTGGCGACATTCCGGGGCAGCGTCTCGGTGACCGCACCTGCACTGACGGTCGCGTGACCCGCGGCTTCCGGGTTTTCTTCCGTCTCTGTGGCGACGAGAGGGGCTCCCGCGCGCAGCGCCTCGGTGGGCGTCAACACTGCCGGCAGGATCGCATACTCCACCTCCGCACCCAGGCGGTCGGCCCCGTCGGCGGCCGCGGCTTCAGTCTCGGCCAGGACGATCGCGACGGGTTGTCCGGTATAACGCGTCTCCTCGCCTGCCATGATCTTGTGCGTGACCCCCGCAGGCAGGTCGGAAGCGGTGAGAACCGCGACGACCCCGCTCACTTGCATCGCGAGGGCAGCGGGGATGCGCACGACGCGAGCGTGCGCATGCGGGCTCAGCACAAGACGGGCGTACAGCATACCAGGAAGAGAGAGATCCTCCGTGTACCGGGCAGCCCCCGTGACCTTCTCCATCCCCTCGACGCGTTTCGTGGCCTTGCCGACCACACGCGTCGCAAGGGAATCGGCAGTTGTTTGCGCACTCATCGCATCACCCTGTTCACCACGTAAATGGCGGCGGGCCGCGTCCGTTCCGCGTTACGAGGTCGCATCCCCACCATAACCGATCTCATAAGACTCGAACATGCGGCTATACAAATCTAGCGCAAAACGGTCCGTCATGCCGGAGACATAGTCGCAGACGACGCGGTGCACGTCGGCGGACGGCAGCCGCTCTTGCGTCACCCGGGGAAGCAGGCGGGGTTCCCGGATGAACATCTCGAACAGCCCGCGTGCGATCCGCCGGGCTTTGTGCTCAATCAACAGCTTCTCCGGGTGGTGATAGACGACGTCGCGCAGATAAAACGCCAGCTGGCGCAGCTGGCCATCCCGCAGCGCGCTCATCACAACGATCCGCCTCTCGTGCCGCATCGCGTCGTCGGCGGACCGCACGCGGTTGGCTGTAATCGCCCCATCAGACGTCGCGATGACGTCTTCCACGAGCCGCCCGATCATCCACCGGATCGCCTCGCGGACGCGCACGCCCTCACGCTTGCGCGATCCCGGCGGGAGGAAGCGCAGCGGCACTTCTCCGCGCCTCTCCTCCAGCGTCAGTTCCACCTGAGTCTCGGTCGCGTCGCGGCGGGCGACCACGCCCTCGGCCCATTGGGACGCCTCGGCCCACAACTCAATCCCTTTCGCCTTCAGGTCGTCGGCATCTGCCAGCCCGATGCGTAGCGCGTCGTCGAGGTCATGCGTGCTATAGGCGATCATGTCGGCGAGATCCACGACTTGCCCCTCCAGGGAAGCCTGCGCGAGCTCGGCAAACTCCGCGGGCACCTGGGGCGCATCGTAGAGCGTGGCGTGGGTCGCAATCCCCTGTCGCACGTGCCAGGAGAGGTTCAGCCCCGGGAACATGGCGTAGCGCGTCTCCAATTCGTCGACCACGCGCAGCGACTGCACGTTGTGTTCAAACCCGCCATGGGTTTCCATCAACAGGTGCAACTCGGCTTCCCCCGCATGGCCAAAAGGAGGATGGCCAAGATCGTGCGCCAGGGCAATCGCTTCTGCCAAGTCGACATTGAGACCCAGCGCGGCCGCGATACTACGAGCGATCTGGCTCACTTCGAGCGTGTGGGTCAGGCGCGTGCGGTAGAAGTCGCCTTGCGTGACGACGAACACCTGGGTCTTGTGCTGCAAGCGCCGGAACGCGGCGGAGTGCAGCACGCGGTCACGGTCCCGCTGAAACTCGGTGCGGTAGCGATCGCGCAGTTCGTGGTAGCGGCGGTGGGTGGTGGCGCTGCGCAGTGCATACGGAGCCAATGCAGACGCTTCCAGCGACTCGCGCGCGGCGCGTTCGAACGGCATGATCACCCTCGGAGATCTCGTGGGGATTTCCGTCCACTACGCACCTTTTCCTGTGCACCCCTGGTGCGTTCACAGCGGGAGCGCGCTATACTAAAAGGCGCCCCTCGTTCAGTGCGTGGGGAATTCATGGGACGGAACAACCAAGTCTACACCGAGATCACCATCCGCTTGTTTGACCAGCCCAGCGAGTTCGCGCTGCGCGGGCGCTCCACCAAGGCGGTGGTCGCGGCGCTGGTGCGTGGCGCACCCGCGCACGGTCCGTGGCTCCGTCAGGTCGCGCGCTGGGTGGAGGAACTCTCCCACGACGGCTGGCGCTACCGCGGCTACACCGGGGACGCGCTCCTGTTTCGCTCCGTCAAGCCCCTCGATGAGAACGAAGCGACCGCCTATGTGCGCCGCCGATTGGGGCAAGACGCGCTCGAACGCGTGTCGGTGCGCGAAGCCGCCGAACCCGCCTCGCGCAATGGCCGGCCGCCGAAACTCCCCAAAGCCGACGACGAGTTCACGCGCGAGCTCCGGCGGCTGATCGGCCCCGAGCAGCACAAAGACGAACTGTACCTGGGCCACCCGCCCGAGGAGCTCGCGGAGCTCTTGTTGGATATGAGCTTCCTCTCCCAGGAAGCGCTGGAAGACTCCGAGATTTCCGGCCTGATTGACCAGTTGCGCGAAGAACACGAGCATGACGCGCAGCACCGCGATCTCCACTCCCGGTATCTCACGCTGATGGAACGCGCGGGGCCTGGGGACCCGGCGGCGGAGGAAGCGTACTGGGATCTGTTCTCCTACATGTCGCGGAAGTTATCGAAGTTGGTTCCTGCGTTGCGGCAGTTCCTGGACCGGCGAGGGTTCTCCGATTTGTGCGAACACGAGGCGACGGCGTTCCTCACGGCCGCCCTGGCCGCGGCCCTCGCCTACATCGAAGAGCGCGGCGACGAGTAAGGGTTAGTCCGCGGGTCGAAATCGCCGCACAATCTCACCCACGATTACCTGCAACGCTGCCGCGACCGGAATCGCGAGAAGTGCGCCCGCAATCCCCACGAGCGTCCCCCCGATAAACAACGCCAGAATCGTCAGCAAGGGCGAGAGGCCCACGGCCGAGCGCATCACGCGCGGGACGATAAAGTTCCCCTCCGTCTGCTGGATGATGAGGTACCAGACGATGGTGAAGATGAGCTTCCAGGACGGCTGAAACAGGGCCAGGAAGATCGCGGGAATCGAGCCCAACGTCGGGCCCAGCATCGGCACCAACTCCAACACCCCCGCGATGATGCCCAGGAGATACGGATACGGCATTTGAATGGCCGCCATTCCCACCCCTGCGGCGATCCCGATAATCAAGCCCAGCAACAACTGCCCTCGGACCCACCCGCCGAACTTCGCGCCGATCTGGTCGATGACGTCTGCTGCTCTCGCGCGGTCCCGCCGCGGGAACAGTGCCAGGAAGCCCTCCCGGAGGGTCGGTCCCTGGACCAGCATGTAGAATGCCATGAACAAGATCGTGATGACCGTCGCGATCCCACCCAGGAACCTGAACGCCACGCCGGCGGCCGGGGCGAAGTACTGGGACACGTTCGTCAGATCCTGGGGCAGACGCTGCATCAGCCCAGAGATATCGCCGGAGATATCCGGGATCCACGCATACCGCATGTGTAGCTCCCGGACGCCCGTTTGCAGTTGGCTGATCCGCTCGGGGAGGTTTGCCATGAATTGCTGAGATTCGCGCACCAGCGGAGTGAGGACCAGCGCACTAACAATCAGCACACCTACGATGATTGCGAGAAAGGTGAGGGCAATCGCCCACGCGCGCGGGAGGCGCCAGCCCGAGCGTGTCCATCGGACCGCCTCCAGCCAGGACACAAGGGGAGCCACCCCCGCGGCCAAGATGGCCGCGATCAGCGTGATGAAAAGGATCTCTTTGATCTGAATCAGGAACCACGCGAGACCGGAGACGACGAGGACGGTAACGACAACCAGTATCGTGCGTAGGACGAGGTCGGTTCCTGGTGACATCAGGGTGTAATCATTCCGGACACTGCGGGCCTGGTCCTGCGGAACGACCGTCGTGCGTGTGGAGAGGACTTCGAACCGCCACTCCGCTGGGATGCGAGTCCCCACCCCCTCTTGATCATGCCAGAACAAAATTTCTCATGCCAACGCCCCCACGGACGCCAGATGTAACTGAGTGGATGCTCATCGGAAGTGACGTCGTTCACCGGCGTGTGGACGCACGGCATGACACCAAGGAAATAGGTCCTCCTCAGCCATTAGGTGGAGGGTGCCGTCCCGCACAAGATGCACGGCGAAATCCCCCATCCGACCGCTGTCCACAGTGCCAAACAAGATCACAATTTGCTGTGGTGAGGATGTGAATCAACTTAGCTCACCAGAAAAGGAGGAGATTTTCATGCTGACCAGATTAGTTGCTCTCACCGCCGCATCCGTGCTGCTTGCGTCGTCAATCGCCGTCGCGGCACCGCGTGTGCGACTCACGAGTGACGACCAGGTGGACATTCAGGGGCAAGCGCAGGTCTACGTGCCGAGCCCTGAGGACAACCATCGCTTCGACCATCAGAACTAGCCAGGGTCGTGCACTTCGCACCGCACGGGCTAGCGGAGGCAGAACGGGTCATCTCCGACCTGCTCCCGCTAGTCCGTCTCTTTTTCCCCATGACGGCTTGAATCCATCGGACTCTTCTCTTCTTTAGCTGGGGGGCAGCGCAACGTCAGCAGAGGAGGTCACCCTGCGCGAAACCGGGTCGCGACCTTCTTGCTCGTGAGTTCTCTCAGAGCGTCTGCGGCGACCCACCGCGCGGGACGCGAGTCACGCCGGCTGAGGGCCAGAGCGACGGCAACCGCCCGGTGATTCAACATGCGATTGCGTTTGCCGATGCTCCGGAGGGCCCAATTGACTCCTTTGCGGACGAAATTCCGGTCGTCTGTGGCAGCGCGCCTAATTAATCGCAAGAACGCCTCGAAGTCGCGATCGTGGAGGGCTTCGTCGTGCACGGCGAGGCCAGCGATCATGGCAAAGGCGGCCCGCTTCACAAACTCTCGGTCATCCCCGGCCCACGCCGCAATCTTCGTGCGCGCCCAGCGCGTCTGTTCGAAAAGCCCACACACCCGATCGCAGACATCCCACGAGTCGAACGCGGCGACCCAGCGATCCATCTGGGCCGCAGTAACCAAGCGCGGGTCGTCGATGAAACTCGCAAGAATCCGGGCTTCGTGAATTCCCGATGCCCACAGCCGCTGGGCCAGCGCGTGATCAGTGCCGAGATCTCGCGCCAGCTTCCGGAGGTCTACAACGGAAATCCCCAGCGTCCCTGACGCATTGATGCCAAAGCGCATCATCCCCACCACGTTATTGGAATTTCCCAACCGCCGTAGCCGCGTGAGAATCCGTGCATACGTCGCATGAGAGCGGCGGGTAGGGACACGAGGACGTCGCATGCACTGCACTTTCGCAGGTTCAGCTCTCGCTACCCGCTGTCCCGCCGCACGGACCTCCTCCGGAGTTATGATAAGAGGACACTCCTCAGGAGGTGGATCGTATGGCCGATAAGGTACGCAAAGTCGATTATTACTACGCTACTGTACCGGACAGAGCCGGCGAGGGACTCAAGGTACTCTCGGCGCTGAAAAACGCCGGCGTCCTCTTGCTCGCCTGCTCCGGATTTCCCCTCGCAGGGGGACGGTCCCAACTCACCCTGGTCCCCGATGACGCACGAAAGTTCAAACAAGCCGCTGATGCGGCGGGCCTCGCGCTCACGGGTCCGAAGCGGGTGTTTGTCATCACCGGAGATGACCGGGTCGGGGCCGCTGCGGAGCACGCGAAGAAGCTCGCCGAGGCGAAAGTGAACGTCACCGCGGTGACGGCCCTGACGGGCGGATCGGGTCGCTACGGGATGCTCGTGTGGGTCGCCTCGGCAGACTTCGACAAGGCGGCCGCCGCGCTGGGCGCCTGAGGGGTCGCGCCGATTGACAACTAACTTGGGACGCGCAACCTGAGGAACTCGCCGTACCGTTGGGTGGCGCGCCGCAAGCCCTGAGCCTCCGCTGTATTCAATCGTTTGAAGGGATGGAGGCTGAGGTCGACCGTCTCTTTCCGAATCACGCGCCTCCACGTTCCTTGAATCCGGCCATCGATCACGATCGTGGGATTGAATAAGAGATTCAACCCACTGTAAACCCGGCGGGCGTGGCGCGGATCCAAGATGGGATCGCGCTCCGTGTACCCCAGGATGTATTCGTCGAACCCGGGCAACAGCTGTACGACGCGCGAGTGGGACTGGAGGGCCGACATGCGTCGAGCCATCCAGTAGGTTTTGGCGTCGACCACTTCTGAGGCCAACCGGGAGACATTCACCTCGATGCCCGCTTGGGCGTCTTTTGCGGTCAGTCCCGACCACCAGACGAAATCCTTGACAGTCGCAGGCCCATGACTAACAAAATACCGGAGCACCAGTTTCGCCAGCGCCTCCTCACGCTCTAACGGTTTCGCCGCCGGCACCCACTCGTCCAACAACACGAAAGTCTGCTGTTTTCCTCGGGGCGCGCCCAGGCAAATCAACCCCTCTTGAGCGTTCCGCCACAAGAGATGATATCCACGCTGGCCGGACGTCCGGATCTTCGCTCGTTCCAGGGCTTGGTACATTTCACTGCGGGTCAGATGCTTGCCGCCGCGGAGGACTTGATGAAATACCTTTCGGCTCTGCGCGAAGATCTTGTCGTTGAGTTCTAGTGCCTGCCAGCGCCCCTTGCTCGCGGACAACACACGGGGCGTGAGGAGCGCCAGCATCCACCTGACATCGTCTGGCGTGACAAAATGCAGCGTGCCTCGCATGGGCCAGGTGCGAATGATGGTCCGATCCGCCAAGGCCTGCTCCACCGTTGCGTCGGACACACCGGGCGCCCGCAACCCCACCGACCATTTCGCACCCAGAAAGTCCTGGGCTTGCATGGCGCCCAGCCACGCGACGACGTCCGCCGGCGTCCGGACGCTCTGCCGGGCAATGAGCTGATTCGAGAACCGGTACCGCGCGATATCAGAAAGCGTCATCGCTGTCCGTCCTGTGGGGTGTGTGGGGGTACTCGTCCGATTCACGGTGGGTTCCGACGGTTTGTGCTATTGGCGCACCGGGGGCTCCGCCTCGCGACGCTAAACCGAGGCGGCAGTAGACATGTCTGGGAGATATCTTGTTTAGTTGATTAAGCGCAAGGTTACCAAATTGCGAGAGCCTGCCAGCGTACAAAAGAGCGCAATGAGGGAGGAACAGCAAAACTCGCTTCTGCGCGAGAGGAGATTGGCTCCGCGGGTAGGATTCGAACCTACAACCCTCCGGTTAACAGCCGGACGCTCTACCATTGAGCTACCGCGGAATGGAGCAGCAAAGTCTCGCAACCTTATTCTATTGGCCGTTTGCAAGCAGTGTCAATCCAATCCACCGAGGAGAAGGGGCCATGCCGGAAAGTATCGCTGACCTCGTGCTCAATCAACTCGCGGCGGTGTTGCGGGAAGCGATTGAGGGATCCCCAGAGCGCTGGAGTTACTTCACCGACTCCGGCCAAAAAGGGGGATTCATCGGCACGCTGACGCCGCTCACAGCCGAAGACGCGTCGCTCGCGGTAGGCGGGACGTCTATCGCGGCCCATGTCCACCACGTCGCGTGGGGGATGGACGCGACCGCCGCGTGGATTCGGGGCGACCGAGAAGGGCGCGATTGGAAGGAGAGTTGGAAGATCATGACGGGGGATCGGGAGGCATGGACCCACCTCGTGGGAGAACTGCGCGGCCAGTATGATCAACTCCGGCAGACAATCCACTCACACGCGCTCGACGGCGATGAATCCTTCGGGGGCGCAGTGGAGGCCATTGCGCATCTTGCGTACCATTTGGGGGCCGTGCGGCAGAAAATCGCCCTGCTTCACCAACGCTGAGTGATGCTCCCTCTATCTCCATGGACGCAGCCAATGACCACGTCGTCTGGACCCCGCCTGGCGCCAGAGGCTGTCCCGGCCTCAGCGCACTTGAGCGCTCAACGCTGATGAGTGGGTCGCTGACCGAGCAGATCAAAACCTATGCGCATGAGATCGGGTTTGATCTCGTCGGAGTAACCGCGGCAGATCCGCTCCCTGACCAAGACGCGCACCTGCAGGAGTGGATTCGCCAAGGCATGCATGGCGAGATGGACTACGTGGCGCGCCACGCCCCTCGCGCCGCGACCCCCACTCTCCTCGCCCCGGGCGCCCGGTCGGTCGTCGTGGTTGGCCTTGCTTACCGCTGGGATGCCGCTGACCCCGATCCTGAAGCGACGCTGCGCGGCCGGGTCTCCTCGTACGCGTGGGGCACGGACTATCACGAGGTGATGGAACGCGGCCTCCACCGTCTCGCCTCTTTTCTCACCGACCACGGGGCGACGGTGGCACGATATTCCGTGGATACTGGCCCGATCCTCGACCGCGCCGTGGCGCATCGCGCCGGGCTCGGCTGGTTCGGCAAGAACACCATGCTGATCACGAAAACAGGCCATGGGTCGTACGTGTTCTTGGGGGAGATCCTCACCGATCTGCTGCTGGATCCGGACGCGCCAGCGGAGGGCTCCTGCGGCCGCTGCCGGATCTGCCTGGACCAATGCCCGACCCACGCCATCGTCGCCCCGTTTGTCGTCGACGCACGACGCTGCATCTCCTATCTCACCATTGAACTCCGGGGCTGGATTCCCCGGGCGCTCCGGCCCCATATGCAGACGTGGGTTTTCGGGTGCGACGTGTGTCAGGACGTGTGTCCCCACAACGCATTGGTGAAGGAAGGCCTCCACCAAGAGTTTGCCCCGCGCCGGGATGTCCCATTTCCGGACCTCGTGGAGCTGTTGCACATCGATGAGCCGACGTACCAGGAACGGTTTCGCCGCAGCGCGATCAAACGGGCGAAGCGGCAGGGCCTACGGCGCAACGCCGCGGTGGCTCTGGGCAATCTCGGAGACCCTCGGGCGATCCCTGCACTGAGGGCGGCCTTGGACGATGAGGACCCGGTCATCCGCGGGCACGCTGCCTGGGCGCTCGGACGCATCGGAGGCCCTGATGCGAGCGCCGCCTTAGCGGCCCGCTTGGCAACCGAGGCGGATGCCCAGGTCGCCGACGAACTGACAGACGCTTATGGGGAATCCGAGAAGCGGATGGTCAGCTAGGATACAGCGGGGTGCTGGTGGAGTACCGAGGTTGCGGCGCCATCGGAGGGCGGAGTCAGGAACGGATCGAGCCACCGGTTCACCCCATTCAACACGGCCTTACTGATCGCAGCGTATTTGTCTCCGTTCATCGCCGCCGCACCCGAGGTGTAGATCTCGTTCTTCCCCTTCCCTACCACCAGCGTGACCACGACCAGGGGCTGCGGGCCGGATCGCACTTCCGCCACGGCGTCCAAGGTCAATTCAAACCGACCGTTGAGCAACACCCGAACGGCGATCAGAGTGGCCTCCGCTACGACCTGCCGCCAGATGCTGTCCGTGGTGCGTGCGCGGGCCAGGCCGGAGGCGATCTGTTCGCCATGGCTAAGCTCCACGCGGCCGAATGTCATCGACCCGTCGACGCCACAGTGGACTTGCTCAATGCGTACCCGTGTCGACATCTTTGGTCTCCGTCCTACGTCCCCTGATCGCCTCAGCAGGATCTCCGAGGCCTAGCGTCCCAATCCGCCAGCTTTGCGCTTATCCCGGCAGACCCGGCGGGAAATCAAATCGCCCACCTTCGATCCCGAAGATGGGCGGCTTAAAAGTCGGGGAAGAACGATTCCCCATCTTCGGCAACCCGGCTAACTGCAACCCCGTCCCGGGGGCAGTCCCGTAGCTTTGCGTCCCCGCCTCGCGACGGGTTTGCCCTCTCGTGTTTGAGACCGGCTACCCTTCTCCTACAGCAACCTGGGTGCCGCGACCCGCCATCAAGCTTCTCAAAATCTTGCAGCTCGGACGAATTCCTGGCGGCCTCCCATACCCAACTCGACTAGCGACAACTGTTAGGCGGGCTCGTAGCGGAGCAAAACAGCACCCAGACTGAACGTTCGGGTCTCGACCAGCTTCAGCCCCGTGGCGTCCGCTCTGCCATTGAAGAACCTCTTCCCACTCCCCTGATAATGGGGATGGACTAAGAACTGATACTCATCGATGAGGTGCTCTCCCATCAGGGAATGGACAAGGGTAGCACTACCGGGGATCAGAATGTCGCGAACGGCCTGCATTTAAGCTTGGTGATTTGGCCTGCGATATTTCCACTCAAAATTGCGGAATTGTTCCATTCCGCATTCTTCAGCGTGGACGAGGCGACATATTTCGAGGCGCCGTTCATCTTGTCGGCGATCCCCATCTCGTTCTGCTTTAAAGAAGACCAGTAGGGCGCGAGCATTTCATGGGTCACCCGTCCAAGCAGGAGAGCATCGCAGGGCCAAGATTTGGTTTTTGATGTACTCTCCCCGCTCATCGCTGTGATGGAGATGAAACCACTGCTCCATCGTGCCCGCGTCAAAGACGCCATCCAACGTCACCCACGCTGAAACGAGTAGTCTCCCCACGTTACCGGCGGCCTCCTTTCACGAAGTGATAGGCTTCAGTGGCGAGGTCGACCCAGTTGACTCTCCCCGCCTCGACGGCGATCCACTCCTTCATGAGCCGTCCGTGGCCGGGGTCGAAGTAGCCGCCCTTGCGCTCATCGACGAGTTCGTCGACGCGTTGCCGTGGTAGCTTCACAACAATTTTGTCCTTCACGAGCATCGCGAAGATCTTTCCGTCTACGTTGAGGACGTTGTGCGAACTGAACATCCTCTTCTGGCTGACGCGCTTGTCCCTTGCAAAGGCGGCCACGACTGGCGCAAAGCGCGGATCCACGGTAATCGCCTCGCGGGTCGTGGCCGTCTTTTTCGGTTGTCTCTTCATCACGCGTCCGCTTTCAGCGCTCACTGCCGGGGATGCGTCGAGACGCTACTTGTCGTCCCCAGCGCCTGTTTGAAAGAGCCCGACGACATGGCCTTCGGGATCGCTGAACATAGCAACGCTCCCGCCAGGCACGGCCCTCGGCTCGACCACGCGCCGGCCGCCGAGCTTCTCGATCCTGCCCAAGGCGACGGTGAGGTCCGGGACCTCGACGTAGAACGTAACATGGCCCGGCGCGCCGTTCGGCGCTGCGCCCACGCCCCCGTTGATGCCCCCGGCCGCATTCGGATGCGCCATCGAGTACCCTGGGACAGCAGGTTTCATTTCCCATTCAAACGCAGTCGCGTAGAAACGCTGGAGCGCGTTCGCGTCCTTGCCCACCACCTCGAAGTGCACCACCGGATTGCCCATCGCGTGACCCCTCCTCGGGTGACTTCATAATGTGTAGCTAGCAGTCCATACAGTAAACTACCATCTGTGGACTGTCAAGTACTTTTTGTGTATAATGCACAGCATGCGGCGAGATTACGCACAGATCTGCGGGCTGGCGAGAGGGCTTGATGTCGTGGGCGAACGGTGGACGTTGCTGATCGCCCGCGAGCTGCTCTACGGGCCGCGGCGTTTCACCGACCTCCTCGGCGGGCTCCCCGGTATACCGCCGAGCTTGCTGTCGAGGCGGCTGAAGGAAATGCAAGCAGCCGGGATTATCTCGAAGACGGTCCTCCCCCCGCCGGCTGCGTCGATGGTCTACCAGCTCACCGACGCCGGCAAGGCGCTGGAACAGATCCTCTACGCCTTGGGACGATGGGGGGCGCAGTTCGGGCGGACACCTCGGCCAAGCGACGCCGTGCGGCCTGAATGGATCGTGTTTGCCTTACACAGCATATTCCGGCCAGACGCCGCCAACGGAGCGCACGTCACAGCCGAGTTGCGTCTGCCTGAGGGAACTTTCCATCTGGCCGTCAACCATGGTGCGCTCACCGCGGGCCTGGGATCACGGGCGAAGTCGGACCTTGTGCTGACGGGTGAACGTGCGCCCGTCCTAGGCGTGCTGATGGGACGGCTGACACTGCGGGAAGCGACGCTGGGGGGGAAGATGAAAGTCCAGGGAGACCGGAAGATACTGCAGCGTTTCCTGAAACTGTTCGGGGTGGGTGTGGCCCAATCGACGGAGCAGACTTCGGAGAAAGAGCCAGCCCAGCGAGTCTAACGGGTCTTCGTTACGCGCGCGATCCTTAACCTGCTTATCGCGCTCGTTTTTCGTACGGCATTCGTGGGACCCTAGCCGACAAGACAGCCAGGCTGGTCTATCGTTGGGGCCGCGAGCGCCTTTTCCCCATGTCCTCGTCATATGATCCATCACTGCCCAGTCTTGACCAAACTTTGAGATAGAGAGTAACGTGGACGGTACATGACTATCATCGACAGCCATCTCCACTTGATCACCGCCTCGATGCTGCGCCGGCAGCGAGAACGCATGCCGGTCTACCGCCAGAAGGCCGTGGCCTCCGCCCAAATCCGCGGAAAATCGTTTGAGGAACGACTAGCGGAATTGGAAGGCACCTCGTTAGAAGACCACGCGCGCTCCTGGCTTGCGGCGTTCGATCAGGCAGGGGTGGACGCCGGTGCGTTCATCGCCGTGGGCGAGGGCAACGACGAACTCTCCCGCTTTGTCTCGCTCAACCCCCAGCGTCTGCTGGGCTGGGGCTCGCTGACCGATCCCCGCCACCCGGATAGTGCCCGCACCGTAGCCCAGTTCCGGGCAATGGGGCTGTCGGGCCTGAAACTCTACCCGCCGATCCAGCGCTTCTATCCCAACGACCGCGCCCTGTACCCGATTTACGAAGTTGCCGCCGAGCACCGCCTGCCGATCCTGTTCCATTTTGGAATCACGATCGGCACCTTCTATGACCTCTCCTATGCCAGCCCGCTTCCGTTGTCGGCCCCTGTGAAAGAATTTCCCGAAGTCACGTTCACGATCGCACACTTCGGCGCCGGGTTTTTCCGGGAGACGCTGTTTCTCGCCTACCACACCGACAACGTCTGCGTGGACACATCGGGAACCAACAACTGGCGGGAGTACTATCCCGGGGCGCCGTCGCTAGAGCAGATCTTCCGTGACGCACTCCGGGCGTTTGGTCCCAAGCGGATTCTCTTTGGCACCGACTCTACGATCTGGGGCGGCTACCGCCACCACATCCTCAAAGAACAACTAGACATCCTCAACCGCCTGGAACTGCCCCCGCAGGATCGGTCGGCGATCCTGACCGAGAACGCTCTGCGCCTACTCCGGCCAACGTAGCATGAGAAGCTCCGTCTGCATCCGCTCGCGCCGTGATGGCTCTGCCCCGCGCCGCGCCGTACTCCCCTAATGTCGAGCCATTTCAATTGCATCGGATTTCCCGTGGACAACATGGACGCGTACTGGGCGTTGGCGCGTAGGGTGGCAGCGGAGGGTATCCGCATGCCAGTCCCCGGAGGGGGCGCGTTAGTCCGGTTTGAGCTGCCCCAGGGCCCCCAGGTCTGGGCGCAGATCGACCCAGGAGGTGAGATCGTCGGCATCACGCCGTTTTTCGCCACTGGCGCACCTAATCGGATCGCGATTACCGGAATCGGCGAGGACCCCGAGGAGCCTCTGGACGGGTGGATCGACGGCTGGTTGGAACCGCGCGAGAGCGATGAACCCTACTCGGGAGCATTCCCGTTGCGGACGAGCCTCGTGGATTTCGCCGTGGTGCGCAACCGCATCACGACATTCCCGACCCTCGGCCGAATAGAAATTGCCGCGCTGGCCTCCGAGGCTGAACTCTTCGAAAACGAGGAGGCGTACCGGACCGCTCCCGGAGAGATCTACCGCCCTCCCGCGGAATCCTTCGCCTCAGCGGCGCATGCCAGCATCGACGACACACCCGCGTTCCAGGAACCGACTGCGCTGATCAACGGGCGGCTGACGCACGCGCGAATGCTGATCAATGCAGTCACAGAATCCCCGTACTGGTGGCTCCAGGTCCGCGTGCGTGAAGTCACGGTGCACGCCTTCGCCGATCGTGCCACCTTGGGAGGCCAGCCCCGCGAAGGCCAGGTCCTGACCGGCACCTTTTGGTTGGTAGGGAAAGTCGTCGACCTCGGCAGTTAAGAGCGCGGTTTTCCCTGTCTATCCAAACATCACCCGCTCATCCGCGCGCGGGTAATCGTGCAACTCGGAAGGATTAAACCACAGCGGAATCTCGCTTGAGGCTTCCTCAACCGACCCGGAGGCGTGGATAAGGTTCCGCACCGGCCGTTTCATCGCGTTGGCGACGGTGGGCGAGTCGGCAGAGAAGTCCCCACGAATCGTCCCCGGTGCCGCTCGATACGGCAAGGTATCCCCGACCAGTTTGCGCACGACGCCCACGGCGTGAATCCCTTGCACGACGAACGCCACAACCGGACCACCTGAGACGTAGTCGAGCAGCCAGCTGCGGACCTGTCGGCCGATTTCCAGCGGGTCATCCGTGCCCGTCTCCTTCTTCACATCCAATCTCGCGCCCGCGAACGCTTCCTTCGTTTTCCCCCCGATCGTCTTGAGGAACGTCTCGTCGCGCGGGTAGTGGCGCTCCAGCAGTTTGCGGTCCGGCCACACCATCTTTAGCCCCACGAGTTTGAGCCCCGCACGCTCGAACCGGCGGAGCACCTCGCCCACGAGGCCGCGCTGCACGCCGTCCGGCTTTACGAAAACTAAGGTGCGTTCGCTGCGAATGTCCTGCACTCCATCACCTCCGCCAGTCTTTGCTCTGAAAATCCTCAATATCCGAGCGCGCACCCATCAGTCCGCGGGTCCGATCCGCCCCAGAGGACACCATCGCGAATCTGAATGGCCTGGGTGGCCCCCCCGGATTCCATCTCGGTCATCTCTACCAGTGCGTGTCCGCGCGCGGCCAGCTCGGATGCGGTCGGGGCGGGAAATCCGGACTCCAGCCGCAGCTCAAATCGGCCCGGGAGGGTCGAAGGATCGGTCGTGGGAAAACTCATCCACCGCGGGGCCTCGATGGCCTCCTGAACACTCATCCCGCCATCGACTATGTTGCTGAACACTTGCGTGTTCCACTGCGGCTGACCGTCGCCGCCGGGCGTGCCAAAAGCCAACGCGGGCACCCCATCCCGTAACGCCATGAACGGCATCAATGTGTGCATCGTCCGCTTGCCCGGCCCCAGACAATTTGGATGCCCCTCTTGCAGCACGAACCCCCGCCCGACGCGATTGTTGAGAAGGATCCCCGTGCCCTCGACCACTTCCCCGCAACCGAAGCTGGCTGACAGGCTCGTAATGAAGGACACCACATTGCCCTCAGCATCCGCGACGCAGAAGGACGTCGTGTCCCCCACTCGCTCGGCGACCATCCCCGCAGCAACCTCGGCCTGCGCGCGGCGCGGGTCGATCGCTCCGCGCCGGCGGGCAGCGTACTCCTTGGACTGCAAGACGGCAAGCGGATTGTCGTGAAAGCGAGGATCGCCTAGGTAGGCCAGGCGGTCGGCCACCGCCAATTTCTTGGCCTCGACCATCAGGTGCACCCCGTCGGGTGTTCCCCACCGCAGCTGAGCAGGGGCAAATCCCTCTAGGATATTCAGCATCTGCAAGACGATAATGCCCTGCGAGGGAGGCGCCGTGGTGCACACCGTCAGCCCGCGATATGTCGTCGAGAGCGGCTCGTAGATATCGCAGCGATGTTCGGCAAACTCCCGCTCGGTGAACAGCCCTCCGTGGTCCCGGCAGTAGGAGACGACCTGGCGCGCTACCTCTCCTCGGTAGAACACCTCGCGTCCGCCCGTGGCGACCGCGCGCAGAGTGCGGGCGAGGTCGGGCATGACCAGGACATCCCCCGCACGGGGGAGCTGCCCCTGCGGCATGAACACGCGAGCCGAGGAGGGATACTGTGCGATCACATCAGCGGCTTGGGTGATCCAGGTGGCCACTTTTGGGGCAACCGGAAATCCTTCGGCCGCGTAGCCGATCGCCGGCTCCAACAGCTGACCGAGCGTGAAGCGCCCCGAGCCCCAGCGTTCCACAGCGGTGGCCATCGCCTCGACGGCGCCGGGGACCGCGACGGCGAGCATCCCGCGCAGCGGCATCGTGCGGTGACCATGCGCACGAAACCACTCGACTGTAGCCGCGTATGGAGCGATCCCGCTGCTGTTGAGCGCGTAGACCTTGCGATCCTTCGCCAGATATGCCAGGGCAAAGGTTTCCCCGCCGAGGCCCGACATCATCGGCTGGACCACCCCCAGCACGCCAGAGGTGGCGACAGCCGCGTCGACGGCGTTGCCCCCGGTCATCAAAGTGCGCAGACCGGCCGCAGACGCGAGGGGGTGACCGGCGGCGACGAGACCGCGCCGGGCGAGCACAGGCGAACGACTGAGACGCGTGACCATCTACTCCTCCTCCACGAAATCCAGCGATGATTTCTCTGACGCGTACAGGGTTGTCCTTCCCGTCGGCGGACGCCCGGGGCCAAGGAGATCGGGGATTCCTCCGCCTGGATGAAGAACAGAGTGTGCCGTGCGTCTACTCTGCGTCGTTATCGCCATTGCGATCACCCTCCTATCGGCTCCCCCCGCCCGCGCTCAAACCGTGGTAGCCTCGGATGTCGCCGAGGACGCCACCGACGCGAATAGCCAACCCAAGGTGGGATTTACCAGCCGCGGGGAGGCGTATCTCACATTCGTCAAACCCATCCGCGATGTGGGACAAGTCTTTGTGGCATCGTCGCCGGACCTCCGCCGGTGGGATGTCCAGCAAATCACGCATGCCACCGTGCCCTCCCGGTACCCCGCGCTGGCCGTCGGAGGCGACGATACCGTGCACATCGCCTGGACGCAGTATGACCAGGGTGTCGGCAGAGTGTACTACGCGCGCACCGAACGCGGTCGGTGGAGTCAGCCGGTCAAAGTATCCCCCGGGGACGCGTATGCGGGTGTTCCCGCCCTGGCCGTGGACAGTCGCGGCACGGTCCACCTTGTCTGGTATGGCATCCGCCCCGAGGCACCCGCCGTGAGAACGAAGCACGGGTCAGTGTACGAAATCCTGTACACGGCGTCCCATGACGGCCAGTGGCTCCCACCCGTCCTGATCAGTCCCGGCGTCCCCGACGCGGTCAACCCGTCCCTTGGGATTGATGACCTCGGGCGGATCCACAGCGCCTGGTACCAGTTTGACCTCCGCACCTACCAGGCGCGCCATGCGATGTACATCAGTGCCTGGACGCCGCCCCGCACGATCTCATCGGGCCACGATGACGCGTTCGCAGTCTCCCTGGCCGCAGGCAAGCAGGGGACCGTGTACGTGGTGTGGGAAAGGCGCGAAGCCGCAGGAGGCCGCATCTACTTCGCCGAGTTCCAGAAGCAGTGGAGTCCGCAGCAGCAGATCTCATCGCCGACGGAAAACGCGTTTCATCCCGCTGTCGCTGTCGACGATACCGGGCGCATCTTCGTGGCCTGGGACGCGGGCGGGCAGATCATGGTCCGCCAGCGGGGCAGCGACTGGGAGAGCGCCGAACGCGTCCCCGCAGACGGAAGGAATATGCAACCGACCTTGGGGACATCGAAGGGTACGGTCCTTCTCGCGTGGACACAGGCGCTCGCGGGCACATTTCGGATTCAAGTCGCCACGCTCCAAGGAAATCGTCTCGCCCCCGCCCCAGCGCAGTCGCAGACGCCGTGGAGCGTGCTTGCCCTGCTGGCCGTTCTGATCAGTGCAGCGTTCCTGTGGACCCGCCGACGCCGGTCGATAACTTCCTAACTTGCAATCACCAGCTCGTGCCGGCGCCCGGGG
>Ga0209283_10000456_pt1 | contig 20682 bp, 22 predicted proteins | sample CZO8metaG_2_FD_188354 | JGI IMG/M metagenome (GOLD analysis project Ga0209283, IMG submission 188354) | Vadose zone soil microbial communities from the Eel River Critical Zone Observatory, Northern California, USA - CZOApr15con2H1.8 metaG... | ecosystem: Environmental > Terrestrial > Soil >...
TCCACCGGACACACGTCCACGCAGGAGCGATCCTTCACGTTGATGCACGGCTCAGCGATCACGTACGTCATCAACTGTCTCCGGAAGACATGCCCTCGCGAGGCCTCGGTCCAGAGATGGCGGGCGGCGACGCGAGACCAAGAACCGAGACGCGGGTCAAAGGTTTAGCACGATGCCTGCCACTCCGTGCGTGAGCAGTTCGAAGTCGGAATAAGGTGCCCCTCTGAACGAGGGTCGCTCTGGCACCTTGATCACGTGCACAACCCGCGTCTTGTCGTCTACGACGAGCCGGAGGTCACCGTTCGAGCAGACCAGGGCGTTGAGAATGTCGTAGCTTCCCGAAGTGGGAACCTCGAGGCCCTCTACAGCAACGTTGCTCGGCAATGGGCGATCATCTCCCCGATTCAGGATTTCTCTGACCCGAATCGGGCCCATGGTGCAAAAGAAGACCTGACCTTCTCTGCCTCCCGCAAGCGCGGTAACCCTGATATTGGGTAGATCGGCCCTGATCTCCTGGCCGTGGTATACCCTCGCCTCTTCCATTCTCTCGATGAGTCTAAAAGGCTGCGACTGCGCTGTGATGTGGGCTTCCATACGTCCCTCCGGTTAGGTCTCAAGCCGACGATCGCACTTTACCAAGACCACAGATAAACAAACGCCAAGCAATAGAAACGGTGGTGCTCGCTCTCCCTGACCCATTCGCCGATTCCAAGGACTTCAACAACAATTGGCCGCCGCGGTTATCCCGAGACATCAGCCGCCAGTGCCGCCCATAGCCCCGGAGCGGCTGCTCCCGGCGCGCCAGCGCGAGCCCAAAGATTGCCCCGTGCGGCGCTGGTCACGCGCCGACCACCGGCCCGGTGGGTACGGCCGCACGGCTCAGCTCCAGCCATTCGGTGGCGAGCGCGCGGAAGCTCTGCTCGTCGTCGTCCCACAGCCGGACGAGCTCTTTCACCACTTGCACCGGGACGCCGATGAGGGGGCCGACGAACTGCTCCTTCCGGCGGGGCTTCTCCATCTCGCGCGCCAACGCACCGGGCTCGCCGTACGTGGCGATGGCCAGGAAGCAGTCCTTCCAGCGGTGCCCAGTCGCCGTGAGGCCGCGCATCACGCGCTCGGGTCCCAGCGCCTCGAACGCAGTCGTCAGTAGGGCTTTCTCCTTGGGATTCATTGTACACTCCTCATCGTGAGTCGTCATGCGGCTCGCGGAGCAGGGGTGCGGAGTCCCCGGTCCGCGTCAACACTCCCTGCTCCGTCTACCCGACGCCCAGCAAAACGCGCTGGTCGTAGATGACGCTCCGCGACCTAACACGACCTCGTGGCCGATGGTTAGCGCGACTTCAGTGCCATCTCCCCAGGTTCCCTGGGGGCCCTCACGTTCGCGGGCGTTGCAGGCGTGCTGGTTCGACGCTGCGGCTCCCGGCTGTCAGCGCCCCGCGAGGAGATCCGGGAAGGGCGCCGCGTCCGCGACGGCCCCCGCTCGGCGCTGCGCGCCTCAATGTCGGTTACGGGCGCCACAGTCTGAGGCATCGTTCCCTCCTTGGTGAGGGTGACTCTTGCTTTGGGAACCCTGAAAATGAGACCGGCCGCACCCCCAATAGCCGGGGTGCGGCCGGTCGCGAGACTCGTGAAGCCGTTTACGCTATGCGAAACCCACGCCCGCTCCGGACCCCGATCACGGGGTCCCGGTACAGAGGCAGGCTTTTGCCCCTCTCACGATCACGGGTCCAATCCAAGTTGCCATCGCCTCGTCAATAACGGCGAAAGCCCTCGGCATGTCAAGGCAGGCACGTTTCTTGTGATCCTCCTCCTGCAGCGACTTATCTGCGACGGATCCCGTCCGGCAGCTCACCCGCTAGTTCGTCGGGTTGTTTAATGTTCAGTGGAACGGTGAGGGCCCAATGGGCGAGCTAATTGAAGTATCGACACTGACCGACCTCGCGCCAGGCACTTGCCGACAGGTGGACGCGGGAGGTCGGCCGGTGGCGGTGTTCAACGTGAATGACACGATCTACGCGATCCACGGGACGTGCACCCATCGGGGCGGTCCCCTGGGGGAAGGCGAGCTGGACGGCGCGGTGGTGACCTGTCCCTGGCACGGCGCCCAGTTTGACGTGACGACAGGGCAGGTCGTAGGCCCGCCCGCGCCGCAGAGCGTGCCGACGTACAAGGTCGTCGTTGAAGGCGAACTGATCAAGGTTGAAGTGACCTGACACCCTAGGCCTCCGTAAGCGCTCGGCCTGATGGCACGACGCACCATCGTGGTAGACAGCTACCTCTGGAAGGTGTATAGCGCGGGCCGCGTCACGGTCTACGGGAAGGACGAGTTTGGGCTGCTGTTCGAGCTCGGGACCGGCTCCGAGCGCAAGCGCCGCTTCACCCGCTATTCGCCTCTCGGGTCCCGCAGTCCCGACGCGTCCCTTGCCGAGCTCACTGAGCGGCAGCTCCAGGACCTCTTCCGGCAGTCACAGCCCGCCTGGACATTACCCGAGGGCAGATACGGCGCACTCTGAACGGAACGCTCGGGGAAGCGGTGATCGTGATCCCGCTCAGGCGCGACGAGGCCAACGGACTCGTCCGCGAGTGGCACCGCCACCACAACCCGGTCGTCGGCTCCCGCTTCTCGCTCGGAGCCGAGCCACTAAGGACCTTGACCGCTGTCGGCACCGCCGTTAACTAGCATCGCATGAGCGACCGTTCCCTCTCGTCGCCGGTTCGGCTGTGCGGGTGCCGCGCCGGCTGCTGTTGCCCTCCCCTGACGGGGGTGGGGACCGGCTCGGCGGAGATGCGCACCGTGTAGACGGGCGTCGCGAAGCAGAGCAGAGGCAACTTGGCCCACCTCCCGAGTCATCGAGGTGGGCTTTTCGTTGGCAGGAGGGGTGTGTGGCGGGCAATCTCGCCGGAACGACGCACGAAGTACCGACAGTCCCCGGCCGGCGCGAGCCGGTGCTGTGGGGGCTCGTCGGGAATACGCCGATCATTCCGCTCGAGCCACAGGACGCGCTCGCCTCCGCCGGGCCCGCGTTGCTCCTCAAGGCGGAGTGGCTCAACCCGGGCGGCTCGGTGAAGGACCGCCCGGCGCGCGAGATCCTGCGCAGCGGGTTCGCCATGGGCATGCTGCCCGAGCGGCGCCTGCTCGACTCGTCCAGTGGCAACACGGCGGCCGCCTACGCGATGCTCGGCGCCGCGGCGGGCATCCGCGTGACCGTCTGCGTGCCGGCCAACTCCTCGCGAGCCCGACGCAACCAGCTCCGCCTCCTCGGCGCGGAGGTGATCGAGACCGACCCGCTCGAGGGGAGCGACGGCGCCATCCGCCGCGCCCAGGAAATTGCCGCCGCCGACCCCTCGCGCTATTGGTACGCCGACCAGTACAACAACCCCGCGAATCCTCGGGCGCACGAGCGCACGACGGGGCCAGAGATCTGGCGCGCCACTCGCGGCCGGATCACCCACCTCGTGGCGGGGGTGGGGACGAGCGGGACGCTCGTCGGGGCGGGCCGGTTCCTGAAAGGGCGGCGCCCGGACATCCGCCTCGTCGCCGTCCAGCCGGAGAGCCCGCTGCACGGCCTCGAAGGGCTGAAGCACCTGGCGACGGCGATCGTCCCCGGCATCTACGACCCTGCGCTCGTGGACGAGACGGTGTTTGTGGCGACGGAGGCGGCGGAGGCGAAGGTCTGCCAACTGGCGCGCGAGCGGGGACTGTTCGTCGGCTGGTCCACTGGCGCGGCGCTCGTCGCGGCGGAGGCGGTGCTGGCGCGCGCGGTCGCGCAGCGCGGCAGGCCACCGGTCGTCGTGGCGATCGCGCCGGACGGAGGCGCTAGGTACCTCGCCGACGAGCGGCGCCTGCTCGGAGAGCCGTGAGTATGCGGATCGCCCCCGGCGTGCTGGCCGAGATCCGGCGCCACCTGGCCGCCGCCTACCCGACGGAGGGGTGCGGCCTGCTGGTCGGCACGCGGGGACCCAACGGCGACGTCGTCGTCCGGCGCCAACTCCCGGTTCCCAACCGGCGGGCAGCAGACGGCGGCGGGCGCACCCGCTACCTCATCGGGCCCGAGGACTTTCTCACGGCCGAACGCGATGCGCGCCAAGCGAGCCTCGTGGTGGTGGGCACCTACCACTCGCATCCCGACGTGCCCGCGCGCCCCTCCGCGTACGACACCGAGCACGCCTGGCCGTGGTGCTGTTACCTCATCGCGTCGGTCGCGGGCGGCGAGGTCCAGGAGGAGCGCGTGTGGGAATTGCGCGACGATCGCAGCGGTTTTGTGGAACGCGAGCTCGAAGTGAAGGAGCCTTGATATGCCAGTGACTGTGCACATTCCGACGCCCCTCAGGCCGTACGTCGGGGGGCGCCACACCGTCGCAACGAGCGCGGGAACGGTAGGCGAGATCCTGGAGCGGCTGGCCGCCGACCACGCGCAGCTACGCGCTCATCTCTACCGCGACGACGGGCGGCTGAGGACGTTCGTCAACGTCTACCTGAACGACCGGGACATCCGCGACCTCGCGCGCGAGGCGACGCGCGCCGCGGACGGCGACGAAGTCTCCATCGTGCCGAGCATTGCGGGCGGCGCGGCCGGCCCGGCCGGCGCGGTGGACGTGGCGGCCGCCATACCCGAGCTCAACCACGCGGAGATCCTCCGCTACTCACGGCACCTCATCCTCCCCGAGGTGGGGCCCGGTGGGCAGCGGCGCATCAAGGCAGCGCGCGTGCTGCTGGTCGGGGCCGGCGGGCTGGGCTCGCCCGCCGCGCTCTACCTCGCGGCGGCGGGCGTCGGGACGATCGGCCTCGTGGACTTCGACGCCGTGGACGCGACCAACCTGCAACGCCAGATCCTGCACGGGACGGGCGTGGTCGGGCGCCCCAAACTGGAGTCGGCGGAGGCGCGGCTCCAGGACCTCAACCCGCACGTCCACGTCGAGACGTTCCCAGTGCGGCTCACGTCCGAGAACGCGCTCGAGATCCTGCGCGACTTCGACGTCGTCGTGGACGGCACCGACAACTTCCCGACGCGCTACCTCGTGAACGACGCGTGCGTGCTGCTCGGCAAGCCGAACGCCTACGGCTCGATCTTCCGGTTCGAGGGGCAAGCGTCGGTGTTCCACGCCGTGGCGGGCCCGTGCTACCGCTGCCTCTATTCGGAGCCCCCGCCGCCCGGGCTCGTCCCGTCCTGCGCCGAGGGTGGCGTGCTGGGCGTGCTGCCCGGGATCATCGGCAGCATCCAAGCGCTGGAGACGCTGAAGCTGATCTTGGGTGCGGGCGACACCCTCGTGGGGCGACTGGTCTTGTTCGATGCGCTGAAGTTCCGCTTCCGGGAGCTCACGCTCCACAAGGACCTCGACTGCCCGGTGTGCGGGTCTCACCCGTCGGTACGCGAGCTGATCGACTACGAGGCCTTCTGCGGGATCGGCGCGGCTCCCGCCTACGAGGGCCCGGAGATCACGGCGACTGACCTGGCGCGCGATCTCAGGGAAAATCCCGCCCTCGAGCTCGTGGACGTCCGCGAGATGCGGGAGTGGGAAATCTGCCGCATCCCGGGGGCACGGCTGATTCCCTTGGGCCAGCTTCCCGAGCGGCTGAGCGAGCTGGATGGCCACAAGGAGATCGTGACGCACTGCCACAAGGGCATCCGCTCGATGCGCGCGCTCGAGATCCTGCGGGCGGCGGGCTTCTCGAAGGTGCGCAGCCTCCGGGGCGGCATTGAGGCCTGGGCGACCGAGGTGGACCCGTCGGTGCCGCGGTATTGAGCCGCGGGGCGGGCCCCTCTTGCCGGGGAAGCGCTGGATCGCGTTGGTGAACTAGTGGAGGTGACGCGGTGACGTTGGCCTGCCTGCATTGCGGCCTGGATGTGCAGATCGAGATAGCGGAACTCGGACGCACCGAGGAAATCGGGCCCGCGGGATCGGCAGTACATCAGGCCACCCATCGGATCATCGCGGGCGCCACGCATGCATCTCCGGTGTGCGCGTCGTTCGATTTCGCTGCCTGGTTTCGGATAAGCCTGGCGGCGATGCCCAAGTCCTCCACGTGGAGCTGACGCGGCGCGTAGATTAGGGAATGAATACTTCACCAGAGCGGCGCGGCTCAAGCGCGATTCGGTAAGCAGCGCCAGATCGAGATCACGAAAGTGCCAAGACGGAACCCCTCGAAACTCGGAACTCGTGGCCGACAGATCGAAGCGGTTCTTACTCACTGCCGAATCGATGCAAACGCGGTTCACGCCTACGACGACGATTCTCAAGGCTTCGTCGTTTACGCAGAGGGCGGGGCGGTACAAAAGGTACGCTCCGCATTCCAAAGCCTCGAAGTGGCTTACAAAGCAGCGTCGTGGGGCCTCCCGCTTCGTCGCTACAAGGGTGCGACTACCGCTTCGGCGCTGCCTAACATGCGCGTGGGTAAAGCGCCCGGCGCTCGATCGATTACAAGCAGGCACCACTAGCTGCCGTATTACCGCGTCAACCCTCGGACGCTCTCAGCGTCTGGTTTCTCGTTACGGTTGTGAACGCCGCCAACTGTGACGCGGCACGAAATGATGCGCCCTTGCGGCTCAACGCTTATCAGGGGGGTCATGGGGTCCCTGCGGAGTTTCGCAGCAACATGGTCATGATTGAGCGCGGCGATAATCTCGTCAACGGGATGGTGCTCGAACACGTCTTGGGAAATCCACAGGGTTGGCGAGGGCGCACCCTGCTCGACCTGAAAGCGATAGACGCTCGGCCTGCCCTCCTCCTGCAGCTTCGTTTTCGCAGGTTTGAATGCTTCATTCATCCACGCTCGAATGCCGTCGAGCGACTGCTGCGACACCGTCATTGCTCTCTTTTCACCGCGGCCAACGGTCTTCAGCCGCCCCACGGGTGCTGCTGGCCACCCATCAGCCTCAAACGCTTGGGTAATGTAGTCACTCTCCCCGACGTCTCGCCTTGTGTGCGGCCAAAGGCGCCCCCGCGAACCCCTTCCGCACGCCACTGCGCGAGCATATGCGCCCGCGGTATTTGTAGACCAGCGTATCGGCCCGCATTAGGGTTTCACCACGTTGGCTGCGCAAACGAGCGTCGCAAATGGTTGCGGCGTCACGCGGTGCGGCTCGGGTCGCACAGCTGTGGTGCCCCAGACTTAAGATCTGGAGGGGGAGAAACCCCTGCGCCGGTTCGAATCCTGCTCCGGGCTCCGCGTACATCGGCGGCAGCCAGGGACCGTGCGGTGATCGTCGAAGCATTCCCGGTCGGAGGAGGGCCTCATGGGTGATGCGCTGCTGGCCATTCTCGCTGCCGTCGGCCTCTACCTCTTCTCAGGCCTGCGGGTGCTGCGCGAGTACGAGCGGGCGGTCTACTTCTTCCTCGGTCGCTCGTGGGGTTCCAAGGGGCCGGGGCTGATCTATCTGCCGACGCTATTCGCGCAGATGCAGAAGGTCAGCCTGCGCGTGATGGCGGTTGACATCCCGCCGCAGGACGTGATCACCCGGGACAACATTTCGATCAAGGTGAACGCGGTCCTCTACATGCGGGTGCAGGATCCGGTGAAGGCGGTGCTCGGCGTGGAGAACTACCTCTACGCCACGAGTCAGCTCGCCCAGACCACGCTGCGCTCGATGCTGGGCGAGACGGAGCTCGACGAGCTGCTTGCCAACCGCGAGAAGATCAACTCGATCCTGAGGCAGATCATCGACCAACGCACCGAGGACTGGGGAATCGAGGTCTCGGCGGTCGAGGTGAAGGACGTGGACCTGCCCCCCGAGATGAAGCGCGCCATGGCTCGCCAGGCGGAAGCCGAGCGCGAGCGGCGCGCCAAGATCATCAACGCCGAAGGCGAGTTCCAGGCGTCGGAGAAGCTGGCGCTGGCGGCCGCCGTGATCGGTCGCGAGCCGGCCGCGATCCAGCTGCGCTACCTCCAGACCGTGACCGAGATCGCCTCCGAGAAAAACTCGACCACGATTTTCCCGATTCCGATCGACCTCTTCAAGGGCTTGCTCAACGCCGTCGGTCGGCGCGGCGACAGTACCGTGCACGCCCTGCCGGCGCGAGGGTCGGGCAAGGCGCTGCCCCCGGTGCCCGACAAGGACAAGGCGCCGGCGTAGACAGGGCGGGCGAGCCGATCAGTCGGGAGGTCTGGGTCAGCATCGGATTGGTAATCGGTGCCGCGGTCGGTGTAGGGTTAAAGAGTTGTGGTCGACGTCGGCTTTGGTGCCGGGATCGGCTTGGCCCTCAGTTATTTGTTGCGATCGAGACAGGATCGGTAGGTGCGCGTGGGCGCCATTCAGGTGGCGGAGAAGGATCTCTCCCAGTTCGAAATGGCGGTCGCCATCGCGTGCGCAATGAAGTCCGATAAGAAGCTTGGGCATCAGCGTCCAGCGAACATCGACCGCGCTTCGCAAACACTGCCGTCCTGCTTCACAGCAGAGGACGGCTCGCTGGTTATCTCGTTCGATCGTGGCTGGTATCCGTTCCTCTCCGACACCGGAGGCTACAACAGGGGCTCCCAGCGCTGGTATATCCCGAAGCTCAGTTGGCTCATCGCACAGGTTGCGCGTGCCCTGCAAACGCCGATGCAAGGGGCAATCAGCTACATACCGGGTGGACGAATCTTCTTGGACGCTGCAGGAGTTCGACGCAGACCCGAAGGCCACGCCGAGATCGTGGTACTGGGGTGGAGCTTGCCTCGGGAGAGCTCCCTCCTGCCGCCGCGCTAGCCGTCCCGCTCTCGATACCTGTTGAACGCACCGAGTACATCCGGACGCCCACCCAAGCGGCTCCAGCGGACGGGCTCCGACTGCGAGGAAGAGTAGCGTTGCGTCGGTTGGGAAACTCCCTCCAGCCGTGCGCGTTGTCGGCGCGAGCCAGCGGGATCGTTCAGACTAAGGCCTGACCGCGCTCGTCCGCTGGTGGCGCTCTCACCGCCGGCCGAAGCGCCCAGTCCTCACGTACTCGGTGAAGGCGACTCTCACTGAGCGCGGTCGGATGGTGGTACCACGACCCCCGGCAGCGACTCAGGAACACAGCGAAGCCGACGGCACCTCCAGCGCCCCTGATGCACGTACATGGGGTCGGCGCCCCGGGCACGCTGGGTACTTCGGCAAACAGTTGGGCAAAGCGCCCTCCAATAACAACGGACAAGACAAGTTGGCGCCGCGCGACGGATGACCAATCCGTTGTGCATCTGGTGGTTTCAGAGCTCCGGACCTTGAACGGATGAGCCGAGCATTGGCAGGAATGCGTTTCTAGTGCCGGCATCGGCGTCGTGAGTCGGCCCCCGAAGATCGAGCGAACGTAGCAAGAAACTGTCAGCAGAAGTCACAGTGCGTGACCCCCTGAGTGCTTCAGGGGGTCGGCCGCTGGTGGGCATTGGCCGCCGTTGGGGAGCAGCGAGGCAGTCGGCCTTGCAGGTAAGTCACTCTTTCGCCGCTTTCGCATAAGCGAGCTGGATAACGGCCTCGGAACCCGCGTCGGACACGAGCACGCAGACGACCGCGCCCTCCTGCCAGAACACCAGCGTGAGTCCCCCCGAGCGGTACACCTGGAACGTGATGCCATTATGCTCGTGCACGTCGACACTTCGGGGCAGCTCCGCGAGCCGTCCCTCGAACATTTGGCACACGAGGTCGCGGCCCTCAGGTCCTTGATACGCGAACAAGGCACTGGGGCGCCCGCGAAGCCGATGGACGCGACCGCCGACCAGCCGGTATTGCATCATCCTGAGGTCGAACACACGCGTTCGGAAATCGATCCCACCCCTGGCATAGAGGCTCTCGACCGCCGGACCGTCGGAGCTCCGGAGATCGAGCGCGAGGTGGCCGTTGGAATACTCAGCGAAATCGCGGGCTACGGCCTTGACCAGATCTGCTCGCGGTCGGAACAGGAGCAGCGCCAAGGCGGCGGCCGCGAGCAAGGCGCCGGCCGTGGCCCACCTCCACCACCGGATGGTCCAGCTCGCGGCCGGCCGAGTTCGCCCGTCGGCCGCGTCCAGGGCGGCGGCGACTCGGTCCGCGAGTGCGGGCGGCACCTCCTCGCCCGGCAGCTGTTTGAGCGCGACGTCCCGGACCCACCGCAAGGCCTCCAGCTCGGTGCGGCACCGCGGGCACCCGTCGAGGTGTGCCCGGACCTCGACCTCCCGCGTGTCGTCGAGCCGGCCGTCGAGAAAGTCCTGGAGCGTGGCGCCGAGGTGATTCACCGTGTCAGTCATCGGTCCCGTGAGGTGCCTTTGCCGTAGCCGGCCTCGTGCGCGTACTCCTGCAGCATGGCGAATAACAGCTTGCGGCCGCGGAACAACCGTGACCCGACGGTCCCGACCGCGCAGCCCAGGACCGAGGCGGCCTCCTCGTACGCCAACTCTTCGACGTCGACCAGCAGCAGCGGCGCGCGGAAATCTTCCGGCAGCTGCCGCAGGGCGCGCTCCACCTCGGGGCTCCACCGCCTCCCCCACCCGTCGACCGTGGTCATGTCGGATGCCGGATCCGGCGCCTGGGCGAACTGGTGAAATCGCTGCTCCAGCTCTTCCAGCGACTCCACGCGTGGCCGTTGCTTCGCCTGGCGGTACTGGTTGACGAAGATCGAGTAAAGGATGGTGAACAGCCAAGCCTTGCAGTTCGTTCCGGGGATGAAGTTCTCGAACGTGCGATAGGCCCGAAGGAAGGTCTCCTGCATCAAATCAGCAGCATCTTGGGGCTCCTGCGTCAGCCGCAGGGCCGTGTTGTACAGTGCCCGCATGAACGGCAGGGCGAGGGACTCGAACCGGACCCTTCGTTCGTCGGCGTCGCTGTGCGGCATGCCTGGGTCTCGCGCTCGGGAATTTTTCCGAGGGTTGGCCTGTTAACTCAATATGACTAGCCCAAGTCGGCGGGCCATAGCGCGTGCAACAACATGAAGAGGAGGACTCAACATGTACAGGATTTGCCGTGTGGTTCGCGCCGCGGGACTAGGTGCCCTTGCGGCGGCGCTCGCTAGCTGCGCGCCCGACGCACCTGTCCGGCCTAGCAAGGCGCCGTCGTTCGACGCGGCGGCGGCGAGCCGCCCATCGTTCGTCTTCCCCGCCGGCTGCTGCTATTACCAAGGCCGCATCGTGCGCACGGTAGTGCCGCCAGCAAGCGACCCGCAGGCAGGGATCGACAATTTCTACGGGTTTCCCGCGGGCGCCACAGCTGGGCAGAAAGGCGTGGTGGGCGTGGCACCGGGAGCCCCCGGCTATCACGGTGGGCACTGGAAGTTCTTCGCGGTCACGTGGAACGTGACGCCCTACCTGTTGACTTCCGAAACCGCCGTGCTCGCCGCTGCCGCCGCGGGCGATGCGACAGTGACACGCGCATCCGACAACGACTTCAAGTGCCCGATCCAGCCCTAGCGTCCCGACCCGTCCGACCGCGAACGACCGGCGGGGTGTAACGCTGGCCGCTCGCGCTGTCTCACACGCCCGACGGGCGACTCCGGAAGGCGTATAGATCTGTTCCGGTCAGATCGGCGGCGCTACCGGGCAAGGGGTCTATGGAGGGGGAAAACGTGATGCGCCATTTCTCTCTGACGGCCCTTTGGGCCGCCACCCTCGCAGTACCGCTCGACGCGCAGCTGTCGACTATCTGGCTCGATGCGTCAGTTGGTGCTAAGGGTGGGGCGCAGCGGGCCGCCGTCAGCGCCTGGTATCCCGTGGTCCATCTCACTGGGCGCCTGTCCTTGGGCCTTGGCGTGCGAGCCTCGTTGTATGGGGGCGACTCGATCGGCTACACGAACCGCGGGACTGTCCAGGGCAGCCTTGCCTCGACCATCTCGATCGACCCCGCCGTGTACGCGTTCAACGGCGCGGTGTTCGGTCAGCTCGATCTCACGAACCTCGTCGCCTTGGGCGCGAACCTCGACGTCATCGGCGTCGCCACAGGCCCGATCCGGATGGCGGGCTCGCTCTCGGAGCAGCCTCAGGGGCTCTCCTACTTCCGTTACGGCTCGAGGGACCACGGAGCCCTGAACTCGGAGTTTTTCGTTTCACTGCAGGTGGCGCCGCGGGTGCAGGTGCGTGGCGGCGCGAGTCATTATGTGACCAACTACACGGTCACAGATACGGCAGCCGTGGGTGCGCCAAGCAGCCGCTACCAGAAGTTCCAAACTGTGCCGTTCATTGCCGTCAGGCTACGGCTGTAGACCCACCGCGACGACCCACGGCTCGGCGACGAGAATGGGCGCCCGGTCGGCGACCGGACGATTGGGCCAGATCTCGAGATGTTGCCGCGGGCCCAGCGGTGGTGCGCGCAGGAGCGGAAGACGCACAGGGCATTATTTGGCGAGGGGATTGTCCTTGGAGCGCGCCGGCCGGGACATGCTGCTGTTGCAGTTCTGCCCGCAGCACGAGGAGATGCAGCGCTTTGGCGAGGCGGTGATCGAGCAGTAGGGGCGACCTCGCACCGCAACAACCGGTACGACAGACGGAGTTGGCTCGCGCGCACGCGCTAAAACAGAATGCATTCCACAATCCACGCCCGCCGTCCGCTGACCGAGCCTGACGAAACCACCCACCGCCGGACCGGGTATACCGCGTATCCGTCGACGGTTTTCGCCCCCGGTGGGAGGCGCTCCATGCGAACGCGAGTCATTCTGGTCATCGGTGCCTTTTCAGCGTTGCTCGGTTGTGGCAGCAATTCACCAACGTACGGCGGGGGCGGGGGAGGTAACGGCTGCACGCCGACGGGGACACAGGTGTGCATGATGAGCCTAGCGTTCAGCCCCTCGAACCTGACGATCAGTCACGGAACGACGGTCACCTGGAGGAACGGCGATGCCGTTAACCATCAGGTAGCGAGCGCCATCGGCTCGACCGATACCTACAACAGCAGCTTCATCGCCGGGGGTGGCACGTTCAGCCACACCTTTGCAACGGCTGGGACTTACCAATACTACTGCACGATCCATGGGGTTGACGGCACCCCGCCAATGGGGATGCATGGGACCATCACGGTAAACTGATCGTCGGTGGGAGACCGGCTGGCCGCCCGGATCCACGTAACCACACTAACCTCCGGGGTCCCGCATGGTGGACTGCGGATTCCAAGTCCGCTGTCCGCCCTGAAGTTGAAAAATGGCATGACCGGTATCAACGGCTTAGCCATAATGTTTGGTGTATTTGCACTCCCGTGCGAAGGAATGTTACAGGAACCACTCGTGACGTGATCGACTCAGTTCAACCCAAGTCACGTGTTACCCGAGCTCGCCGGTACCCTAGCGTCTTCGACCTTTCGAAACCTACCGTGCATTCACGCCCGATCACGTCCTTACAGTGTTGCCCCCGGCGAAATCGGTGGCAACCGCATCCTCCTCGATGGCTCGAGCGCCGCTGGCTCCTCGACCTCGGCACCCGCGCTGAAGCGCGGCTCGGCGGTCAGACCCGCACGTTCTTTTCAGGAAAGGAGTTGCGCGGTGAAGCCCGCTTGCAAAAGCAGGTCGCAAGCTCGCAGAAACACGAAAGCCGGAGAGCATTGCTCCCCGGCTTTCGTGGACCGGTGCCCCGGGCGAACGAATTCCGATTCGGATTACTTCATAACCACTCCGTCACGCCCCCATGATGCGAACAAGTTCCCTGCCGATGCTTGCTAAAGCTGAACGTCCCGTCGCGACATTTCGCTGAAGCACCCGGCGGCGGCTGCCCATCCGCAGTTGTGCTTGGCGACGGGACCCACTGTCCATCGACGTTGATATAGCCACGTCCCTGTTGGGTCGGTGCAGTCGTGACCTGCTGGGGAGGCTGTGTTGTGAGGAATTCTTCAAGCGCATACCCAGCGAGACGTTGCACCGACACAACGCACCAGCCCTCGGAACAGTGGTACAGACGGACCCGCGTTTCCTCGGCGAGAATCGCCACCGTGCGCGCGGTCGGCGATGGCCGCTCGCGCATACGAATCGTGGCAGTCGTATACGCGATAGTATCGTTTGTTGAAGAAGGGGATTGTGCTGCGAGAGACCAGCTAAGCGATGCGAACGCCAGGAGCGACACAAGGTGTCGGCGCATGGTTCCCTCCTAGTAGGGAGCGCCGAACCAATACGACGACATAACGCGCCGAGTTGCAAGGGTCGTGGCACAGTTGCGATGCCTGCCCCAGACTCGCATTGTCACGTATGCCGCACCGTCTCTCCAAGTCCCGCTTCGTCGCCGGCATGCAGTGCCACAAGCTCCTCTGGTGGAAGGTCCACGAGCCAAACGCCGTCGAGCTCCAGCCCGACAAAGTCCTCCAGGACCGCTTCGACCAGGGCGCGCAGGTCGGGGCGCTCGCGCGCGACAGCATCCCCGGCGGCGTGCTCATCGATCTGCCACACCAAGCGTTCGCGGAGCGCGTTGCGCTCACCCGCAAACTGATCGACGACGGCGCGCCAGCCATCTTCGAAGCGAGCTTCCTCGCCGACAACACCTTCGTCGCGGTCGACGTCCTCACCCCACAGGATCGCGGCTTCCACCTCACCGAGGTCAAGTCATCGTCGTCACAGAAAGAGCAGCACCTTCCCGACGCCGCCCTGCAGGTCCACGTCCTCCAGAAGAGCGGGATTCGCATCACGGGCGTGGACGTCATGCACCTCAACAAGGAATGCCATTTCCCCGATCTGTCGAATCTCTTTGAGCGCACCGATGTGACCGCAGCCGTTCAGCCACTGCTTGGGAAGATCGGCTGGGAGATTGACGCGCAGCTCGCGATGCTCGAGGGCCCGTTGCCCGATGTGCCGATCGGATTGCAGTGCCACGAGCCGTACAAGTGTCCGTTCATGGAGCGCTGCTGGCCCAAAAACCCCGATCACATCATGCGGCTCTTCAGCATCGGGCCCAAGAAGGGCTGCGACTTCCTGCTGACCGGCGTGAACCGGATTGCGGATCTGTCGCCGAAACAGAAGCTCTCCGCGACGCAGAAACGGCAGATCCGCGCCATGAAGGAGGGCCGGATCGTTGTTGAGCCGGGTCTGAGGAAAGCATTAGAAGGATTTGAAGGGAGGCTCGGCTTTCTCGATTTCGAGACGATCCAACGCGCCGTCCCCGTCTGGCCAGGCATGGCGCCGTGGGAGCAGGCGCCGGCGCAGTTCAGCTATCACGAAGCCAACGGCGACGGGACCTACCGGCACGCCCAGTACCTCGCCGAAGGCTCGCACGATGCTCGGCCCGAGCTGGCGCGCGCGATGGTCGAGGCGACGAAGGGCGCCGAGCGAGTCGCCACGTATTCACATTTCGAGAGGACGAAGATTCAGGGGCTGCAGAAGGCGGTGCCGGCGCTGCGTCCCGAGCTCGAGGCGCTCGAGCACAAGCTGATCGACTTGCTGCCGGTCATTCGGGACAACGTCTACCATCCCGACTTCCTCGGCAGCTTCAGTCTCAAATACGTACTGACGCCGCTCGTGCCCGAGCTGACGTACGACGACCTCGTGATCGTCGATGGACTCGTCGCGAGCGTCGAGATCGCGCGGCTGCTGTTTGTAGCACAGAAGATTTCGCCGGAAGAGCGCGATCGGGTCAGGCAGGATCTGCTGAATTACTGCGAGCGGGATACGTGGGCGATGGTGAAGGTGCTGGAGAAGCTGCGGGAATTGGCTACGTAGCTAGTGAACGAGCTTCACCACTCCGAACACGAGTGCTGCCGTTGTCGCTGCGTGGGCGACCCAGAAACCGAACAGGCGCTTGGTAAGACGCGTTTCCAGTCGCTCCAGTCCGACTTGGATGTCCGAGCGCAACTCGGCAACCCGCTGCTCCAACTTTGCATCGAAACGGGCGTAATTGAGCTCGTTCAGCTCCCGCAGCTCTGACCTGTAGGTCGCATCCACCATGTTGAACCAATCCACGAGCTCGTTGGCAACGTCGTCACCAAACTTCTCATAAAACTTGCGCGACAGCTTGGCCGTAACCGGCACACGAGCTCCACGGGTAGATGCCGGTATATCATACGATACGCTCGGTGGACTCCCGTATCAATAAACTTCAGACTGGGCCCTAAGAACCCTCCTTCCAATCCACTGCTGTCTCTTCCAGCGTACTGTTTGCACTGGTTGTGAATCGCCCCCACTTTCGAGACCGTGGACCGGCCACTCGTTGAGCGCATGGCCGCCGGCGACGAGCGCGCCCTGGGCGAGCTGTACGACCGCCACGGGAGCACCGTCTACGCCCTGGCGCGCGCCATCGTCGGTGAACGCGCGGATACGGAAGAAGTCGTGGCGGACGCGTTCGGCCAGGCGTGGCGGACGGCCGGCCAGTTCGACCCGGCGCGCGGCAGCGTCACCGCCTGGCTCGCGACTATCACGCGCACCCGAGCGCTCGATCTCGTGCGCGCGCGCGGGCGGCGGTCCAAGATCCTAGCCCGCGCGGCGCAAGAGAGCGATGCCGGCGTCGCCGCGCCCCTGGCCGCCAGCGATGCACCCGATCGCGACGTCGAGCGGCAAGAAGCGCGACAGCTTGTGAAGCAATCGCTCGGCAAGCTCCCCGAGCCGCAACGGCGCGTCATCGAGCTCGCCTACTTCGGCGGACTCTCCCACAGCGAGATCGCCGCCGAGCTGAAGGAGCCCCTGGGCACCGTGAAGACCAGGCTGCGAGCAGGGATGGAGAAGCTGCGTGACGCGCTCAGCCCGCGCATCTCGAGGGTGGAGCCATGAACGAGCATCGCTGGGCCGAACTCGCCGCCGCTTACGCTTTGGGTTCTCTCGATCCCGGTGAGCGCGCCGAGTTCGAGCAGCACCTGGAGACCTGCGCGAGCTGCCGCGCCGAAGTCCAGTCGTTCCACGAAGTCACGGGGCTGCTGGCGCAGAGCGTCGCGCCCGCCGCGCCACCGCCCATGCTGCGCGAGCGCGTGTTGCGCACCGCAAGGAAGGTTCGTCCCATTCCCTGGCTCGCCGCGGCGGCCGTCGTGGTGGCGCTCCTCGGCGCCTACGGCTACTGGCGCGCGGAATCCCAGAAGCGCGCGTTCCAGACTGCGCTCGCGACGGCTCAGGCGCAGCTCGACAGCACGAAGCAAGTCGTCGCGGCATTGCTCGACTCCTCGGTCGCGATTACCGATCTCGCGGCGACCGGCAAGGCGCCGACCATGCGGCTGTACTGGAACCGCGCGCGCAACATCATCGTCGTCACCGCGTTCGACCTGCCGCCCGCACTGGCCGGCCGCACCTATCAGCTCTGGGCCATCGAGAAAGGTCGCGCGCCGGTGAGCGTCGGCACGTTCAACCCGCCGCCGAACGGACGGGCCGTTCTTACGCTGGCAATGCCGGCGGGCCTGAAGCCGGATCTCAGCGCGGTCACGGAAGAACCGGCGGGCGGCTCGCCGCAACCCACGCAGCAACCGTTCCTCGTCGGATCCTGGCAACGCCGCACCTAGCGGCGACCAATCCGATCGTCGCGGACGGGCGTAGAGAAGATGTCACTCTACGCCCGTCTCTTTTTCCGGAGGAACCCATCATGTCCCGCAAGGTTGTGTTGATCCTGCTGCTCGTGGCTGCCGCCGGGCTCGGCGTCACGCGTTTCATCACGGCGTCGGACCACAAGGACAGCATGCTGCTTGCCGGCGATCCGGCCGCCGACATCGCGGACCTCTACACGTTCCGCAGCCCCACGAATCCGGCCAACGTCGTGCTGGTGATGACCGTATCCGGATTCATCCCGCCGTCCGAAGCGAGCACGACGTTTTTCGATCCCAACGTGCTCTATCAATGGAAAATCGACAACGATGGCGATGCGGTCGAAGATCTCGTGATTCAGGCGTTCGTAACCGGGACCGGTGGGCACCAGGTCATGCACTTCCGCGGTCCGGCCAAGGCGTCCGAGATCGGCTCGACGACCCGCGTCATCGAGGGACCTGAGACCGCCACCGTCGCGGTCAGCAACACCCCCACGCCCATCGTCGCCACGCGCAACGGCATGACGGTGTTCGCGGGAGTTCGCGACGATCCGTTCTTCTTCGACCTCGTGCAGTTCAAAAAGATCATCGCGGGCGAAGCCAGCGCGTTCCGCAACCCCGGCGTCGACACCTTCGCCGGTACCAACGTGCTCGCGATCGTCGTCGAGCTGCCCAGCTCGCTGCTCGGCGGCACGAAGCTCAGCGTCTGGGGCAGCACCAGCCGGCCGCAGCTGTAGACGGCCATCCTGTTCTCGAGGAGACCACGCACCATGAAACGCACCGCATGCAGAGTTGCTTCGTTGCTGGCGAGTCTGACGGCGATAGCGGCAGCAGGCTGCCAGAATTCCTCCGCGCCGATCACGAGCCCGCACATCGAGGCGAGTGTGTTGATGCATCAGCAGATGCTGCAGGAAGACCGCTTCGGGCTGCCGGCGATCGCGACCGTCTTCATCCCGACGGATCTGCGGGACGCGTACAACCTGGGGTCGCCCAGCGGCGATGTCGCGACCTTCAAGAGCTTGATCGTTGCCAAGCTGATGGCGTTCGGGCAGGATGCCGCCTCGGCCAACGCGTTGGCGAGCGCCTTGTCGCCGGACGTGCAGCCGATCGACCTGTCGCAGCCGAGCAACTTCCTGAACGGTCGGAAGCCGAGCGACGATGTGATCACGGCCGAGCTGCATCTCATTTTCGGCTCGAACGCCGCGTTGAATGACGATCACGTCGATGCGAATGACGTGCCGTTCTTGACGACGTTTCCCTATCTCGCCGGTCCGCACGTCCAATGAAACGCGCCCGCTTCTGGGTCGCCGGCATGGTGGCACTGGGAGGCGGGGGAGGCGCGCTCGGTTTGGCGCTCTCCCGCGCCGCGCTGCCCGGCGCGGCGACAACCCTGCCCGCGCCGAATGATACGGCCATCACGTCACGCAGCATCGCGTTCTTCGAAGGCCGGCTGGCGCAGGACCCCGGCAACTTCATGATCGCCGGGCAGCTGGTCGCCCGGTACATGCTGCGCTTTCAAGTCTCCGCGAACCTGGCCGACGTGCGGCGCGCCGAGTCGCTCGCGCGGTCGGTCCTGCCGCTCGTTTCCGATACCGGAGGGGCGTACGCGCGGCTTGGCGCCGTCTATCTCACGCAGCACAAGTTCGCCGCGGCGTATGACGCGGCGCGCCGGGGCGTCGCCTGGAATCCCGCCAATCAAGGGGCGCTCGGCGTGCTGTTCGACGCTGCCGTCGCCAGCGGGCGTTACGCCGTAGCGGAGTCGACGCTGACCAAGCTCAGGCCCGGGCGTCTGCCCTATCAGTTCCGGGCTGCGCACATGCTCTCCATGCAGGGCCGGATGGACGGCGCCTATCACGCGCTCGACCACGCCTGCGTCCAGCTCGCCCGCGCGGCGGTGCGCCCGCAGCAGCTCGCGTGGTGCCTGACCGAGCTGGCGAAGATTCAGCTCGCACGCGACGGAGGAGGAGAACCGGCGGCTGCCGCGCTCTACGAGCAGGCGCTCGCGGTGCAGCCCGGCTATCGCGCCGCCATCGAGGGCCTCGCCGATCTCGCGTTTGCGCGGGGGGATTGGCGCGAGGCACGCGACCTGTTTGCACCGATCGCCGTGGACGCACATCCCGATTTGTACCTGCGACTCGCCGAGGTGCACCGGGCGATGGGTGAGGCCGAAGCGGCACAGCGATACGAGCGGCAGTTCCTTGCGGTCGCCCGCGCGCCCGATGCGGAGGCGCTGTACGCCCATCCGCTCGCGCTGTACTACGCCAGCAGCCGGGTGACGATCGATACCGCGCTTGCGATCGCGCGGCGGGACGTCGCGCGCCGGCCCGCCATCGAGAGCTACGACGTGCTCAGCTGGGTGCTGTTCCGTCGCGGCGACTTCGCGGCCGCGCTCGCGGCATCCGACCAGGCCCGCCGCTGGGGCAGGCCGACGCCAACCATGGACTTTCACCGCGCCCGGATTCTTGCGGCGCTCGGTCGCAACTCTGAAGCGGCAGCGTTGCTGAAGCCCGTGCTTGCGCAGCCGAGCCTGCTCGAGCCCGCGGCGGCGTGGGAGCTACGCGGCTTATGATGGTGTCGTTGTTCGCGCTCTTCTTGGCGACGCCGGGGGGGCCGGGGGGGGGCGGTGTGGTGCGCGGCGCCGTGCTCGACGCGGCGACCGGCAGGCCGATCAGCGGAGCCGTGGTGGCGGTGGTGAATGCCACGCCGCCGCGTGTGACCAACGCGTCAGCGGTTGGGACATTCGCGATCCGCCTGCCCGGCGACACGGCGCGCCTCGTCGCGGCGTTGATCGGGTACGCGCCCGAGACCCTGGCGGTGGCGGCGGGTGATCCGCCGGTCGCGTTTCACCTCCGTCAGGCGCCGCTCGCGCTCGATCCGGTAACGGTGCGCGCCGAGCGGACGTTCGAGAGCTCGACGGCGACGACGCCGCTGATTCGCGCGCTCGACATCCAGCTCCGCCCGCGCGAGTCCTCGCAAGAGCTGCTGCGGCTCGCCCCAGGACTCCTGATCGCGCAACATGCCGGCGGCGGGAAGGCGGAGCAAATCTTTCTGCGCGGTTTCGATGCCGACCACGGGACCGATGTGGCCATTGCCGTGGACGGCGTGCCGGTGAACATGGTGTCGCACGCGCACGGTCAGGGCTACGCGGATCTCCACTGGCTGATCCCCGAGGTCGTGACGGACGTGGCTGTGCGTAAGGGGCCGTATAACCCGGAAGACGGCGACCTTGCGACCGCGGGGGCGGTCAGCCTGCGCACGACGGATCGTCTCGCGCAGGCGGAAGTGAGTACGCGCGGCGGCAGCTTCACCACCGGCCACACGGTTGCCCTCGTCCCAATCGGCAGTCGGGACGCGTCCATGG
>Ga0209283_10000458_pt1 | contig 20633 bp, 23 predicted proteins | sample CZO8metaG_2_FD_188354 | JGI IMG/M metagenome (GOLD analysis project Ga0209283, IMG submission 188354) | Vadose zone soil microbial communities from the Eel River Critical Zone Observatory, Northern California, USA - CZOApr15con2H1.8 metaG... | ecosystem: Environmental > Terrestrial > Soil >...
AATGTTGTTGTCGTAACGCTATTCGGTGCTATTGACGGACCGCTCCAGTTTGTGAGCGCGTATTCGTTGCCGCTTGAGTCTGTGACGTAGTAAGTTGTTAGTGTTGCAGTTCCGTTGCCATTGTTCAGAAGATCCACCGCTACTTGCGTGGAATCTTGGAATGCGGTGGAAGTCGGAGCTATGTTTTCCGTGTAAGTCGCTGGTTTAGCAAACGTGGTCATGAACTGGTTTCCGCACCATGTCTTGACTGGAATCCAGATTTCAGAGTTAGCATCTTGGACTGTCGTGAATGTTCCGTTCTGTCCTGCCGCGATTGCTACGTTGATGCTGAACGACTGTGTCCCAAGTATGTAAGACGTGAGGCTCACCCCTTGTGATTGTGCGTTATGGACTATGACTGTGTAGGTATTCGGTGTGCTTTGGTTTGCTGTGAAACTACCGGCTAGAAGGTTCGAGTTTTCAGTGTTGCAAGAGGACGTGGAGGTTAGCGGAATGCTGAGTGCCCCGGTTGCCAAGACGATTCCGATTGCCCCTACCGCGATTGCGCTTACGAGTATTGCAATTACCTTAGTATTCACTTTTCGTCCTTGTCCGGCTCGTGAGCTTGACGTATTCAATCGCCTTGTAACTGGACATTGCCACCTATCCATCAAGTCTGTCAAAAAGTCCGAATCATACGCCAATCGAAGGAAGATTGGAGATTGGTGAGCGAATATGGAGTGACCTCTTCGAATCTCTCAAGACGAACAATAGAAAATCTATGCGGTTCAATTCACTCACTTACCCGTCGAAAGAACGTGATTAACGGACAACGAATTCAGTGCCTCAGTCTAGTTCTACGTAGATCTCGTGGTTTTCGATTTTGACCTCGTGCTTCTTCAACGGCTGTGTCGCAGGAGGGTTTACTGCCTCTCCCGTGAGTAGATCAAATTGGGAAAGGTGAAGTGGACAAGTAACTCGTTCTCCGAGTAGGAACCCGGTTGACAAGTCTGCTTCTTCGTGTGTGCACGTTCCGTCCCAGGCGTGAAGAACCCCATCAATGTTAGCCACCAGGACCCTTCTTCCGTCAAACTCTGCGCCCTTCAAGGTTCCTGGCGGTAGCTCCGCCAAGTCGCAGAACTTGACAAACTGTCCCAGGCTTGTGGCCTCTAGCGGTACTTGTAGTGTCTCTCGAAGAGGTCTGCGGTCCCCGGTTGTGCGGATTCGGGTTCCTCCTCGAATTCTGGGAGAGAGTCAGCCCTGGGTGGAATCATTCCTTTTCGTCCCATCCATTTTTCTTCTATGAGGTATTGAATTGCGGCTCTGACAGCTCTCAGTGGGATACGCTGGACGGCGGGGTGAAGGAATCCGCCGATGATTAGACGTTGGGCTTCGCTTAGGCTGAGACCTCTAGACATCAGATAGTAGACTTGTTCCTCGTCGATCTGGGAAACGGAGGCAGAATGGGTGGCTTTGACCTCGTTGGTGTTTATCTCAAGCCCAGGAATGGCATCTGCCCTCGCCTTCTTACTAAGAATCATAGCGTGCTCTGCCAAGTACGAATTAGAGTTCTTGGCTCCCTCCCGGATCCGTATCATCCCTTTGAAGATCGACCGAGCACTGTCCTTCAATATTCCCCTAGCCAATACATGTCCAGTGGTATGGATTCCCCGATGAGTCAGATCGGTTACAACGTCAAATTTTTGTGACTCAGCACCAAAAACGATTTCGACATCTTCAGCCGTGGCTCCCGGTCCGTCTAGAACGCTGTCCATCCGAGACCTAGTAATGCCTCCACCGATGTGTCCAACAGTCCAGTTTACTCTAGAATCCCTCTGTCCCACTGATCTTCTGTTAACCAGTGAATGGACCCGTTCCTCGAAATTCTGGAGGCTGGCAAAATTGACCTCCGCTCCCTCCCCCACATAGACCTCGGTAACTTCACTGTATAGCGCTGGGTTCTGGTTCGAAGAATCAAGCTTTGAATATGCTTCTTGGAGAAATGTGACTTTGCTGTCCTCATCCGCGATGATAATGTTGTGAGCGAACGCTCCCAGGCCCGCCGACTTCAACAAGACGATATTTCTGAAAGGTATCTTGATCGAGAGCCCCTTGGGCACGTAGAGAAACGTTCCCGCTGTGAAGAAAGCGTCGTTGAGGGCGGCGAACTTATCGTCGTCAGGCGGCACCGCCTTGGTGAAGTGCCCGTTGACCAGCTCGGGAAACTTGGAAAAAGCAGATGCAATGTCAGTAAAGACTATCCCCTCTTTCTCCAGAGCCCCGTGGACCTCTGTCCGGACCATTTGAGAATCCAACTGCAACGATAGAGTTGGTTCATCTCGACCCCTGACCAAGTGGGCGACATCCTCTGGAATCTCACGGATTCGGGAGGGGACTCCCAAGCTGAAAGAGTCAAGATGTAGACCCGAAAGTACGTCTACGTACTTCGAGTAGAGGGGCGACTTTTCCAGGGGTAGCTTGTTGAAGAAATCCAGCGCCATCGACCTCTGCTGGCTCACCTGAGAAGGTTCAGACAATAGCCCGGAGAGTTCCTTCACCATCTCGGGTGAAGGTGAGGCTAACGAGGAAGCCATCGCTGTACTACAGCAGAGTCTTGAGAACTAAAGAAAAATCTTGGTATGAGCCGGGTTTAGCCGACGGCTCCTTCCATCTCCATCTCAATGAGACGGTTGAACTCGACCGCGTATTCCATGGGAAGGACTCGTGTGAATGGTTCCATGAAGCCGGTAACGATCATGCCTAAGGCCTGAGTTTCCGTTAGGCCTCTGGACATTAGGTAGAACATCTGGTCCTCGTTGATCCGTCCAACAGTAGCCTCATGGGTGATTGTAGCGTCGTCCTCGTTGACCTCCATGTAAGGATAGGTGGACGTCTTTGAGCGTTCGTCCATGAGGAGAGCGTCGCATCTGACGCTGGACTTTACGCCGACTGCGCCTTTGGCAACATGCACCAGACCACGGTATGTTGTTAGTCCCCCGTCTTTGCTGACGGATTTCGCCGTGATTCTTGAGCTTGTGTAGGGAGCGAGGTGGACTACTTTTGCGCCAGTGTCTTGGTGTCGGTCTCTTCCTGCGAACGCCACGGATACTATCTCTGCCTTGGCTCTGGGACCGACGAGATATACTGAAGGATACTTCATAGTGAGCTTGCTCCCAACGTTGGCGTCTATCCATTCGACGCTAGCATCTTCGTACGCATAGGCTCTCTTCGTGACCAGGTTGTAAACGTCGGACGACCAATTCTGAAGAGTCGTGTAGCGGACCTTAGATCCTTTCTTTGCAATTATCTCGACAACCGCAGAATGCAGTGAATCGGTGGAGTAGACAGGGGCTGTGCAACCCTCTATGTATTGAACATCAGCGTAGTTGTCCGCGATGATCAGGGTCCTCTCGAACTGTCCCATGTTGGCCGCGTTGATTCTGAAATATGCCTGTAATGGGAGGTCGACTTTGACACCTTCGGGCACGTAGATGAAGCTGCCACCGCTCCATACAGCGCTGTTAAGGGCGGCAAGCTTGTTATCTTCTGGCGGGATGATTGTGCCGAAATATTTCTTGACAATCTCCGGGTGCAGTTTTAGTGCCGTATCAGTGTCGCAGAAGATTACGCCTTTGTCTTCAAGATGTTTCAGAAGGCTGTGATAGACGACTTCCGACTCGTACTGAGCACCTACGCCGGCGAGGAACTTTTTCTCCGCCTCGGGTATCCCGAGTCTGTCGAACGTCTTCTTGATCTTGTCGGGAACATCGTCCCAGCTCTTCTCCACCTTGTCGGTTGGACGGAGGTAGTAGTAGATGTCGTTGAAGTCGATGTGGGAGAGATTACCGCCCCAGTTGGGCATAGGCCTCTGAACGAAGTGATCATAAGCCCGTAGCCTGAACTTCAGCATCCATTCAGGCTCCTTCTTCATACCAGAAATCTGCTCTACAGTCTGTCGTGAGAGACCCTTCTCCGACTTGAACACGTACTTCTCAGGGTCTTTGAAATCGTACTTCGCGTAGTCCAAGTCTAGAATGCTCTTATTGGCCATCTTCTTCTCAATCCATTATGACGTATGTTATACCAATAAGTCCTGTGTCTCAGTGTATTTACGGGTTCCGTCCCACTCTCAAAGCCTCCCCTCGAAGAAGTGAAGACCCTCGTACATCCCAGTCGACCGGTTTGAAGCCCTTTACGAAATAAACCCGCGAGAAGCCTTGAATGCTTCTCAAATGGCCGAACTCCCCACAAAAAATATCTTTTCCCTAGATCCCCCCGGAGGAGTATCGCAGTGGCGCGCAACTGCCCCTTGTTTGCGGGATTCTGCGCCTTTCTCTTAGGGTTCCCCTTCGTTTTCCATATCCTCTCAGTCCGAGATTCAAACCCAAAACAGCTCAGAACCGGAGACCAGGCCCATTCTCAACGAGTCCGGACCACCCCCGCCCCCCATAGCCGGGGGGTCTCCACCGACCAGTCACAAACAACGAGAAGGGAACAACCGAAGTCTTATGTGAAAGACGACCCGGGCTACCCTCATGCCAGGTAAAAGATACACTCTACCCGACCTACCCTACAAGTACAATGCCCTAGAGCCACACATCTCCGAAGAGATCATGCGCCTACACCATGACAAGCACCACCTCGCGTACGTAAACGGTGCTAACGCTGCCCTCGACAAGCTCGAGAAGGCCCGCCAGACCGGATTCGCAGGAATCGATGTCAGGGGCATAGAACGCGACCTCTCCTTCCACGGTTCAGGACACACTATGCATAGCCTCTTCTGGCCAAACATGAAAGCCCAGGGCGGAGGAAAGCCTGGAGGACGAATAGCCGACAAGATCAACCAAGATTTTGGAAAGTTCGAATCCCTCAAAGAACAGCTCAGCAACGCTGCCAAGCAGGTGGAAGGCTCAGGCTGGGGAATACTAGCCTACGAGCCAGTTTCAGATCAACTCGTCACACTACAGGCTGAGAAACACAATGACCTGACCATCCAAGCGGCGGCACCCATTCTGGTCGTTGACGTTTGGGAACACGCCTACTATCTACAGTACAAGAATGACCGCGGATCCTATGTTGACGCTTGGTGGAACGCGATCAACTGGGACGACGCAGAAAAGCGCCTAGAAAAGGCCAGACGCTAAGTCCTCCAGATCCTCCTCTTTTTCTTCCTTCTTCAGAGGAGCCTTCACAGTACGCTTCTTCAGCCTCACCGAGGAACCCGGCAACGGCTTACCGTGCCCAGGACACAACAACATAGGCCCTAACTCCAGCAGGCGCTGGACGCTAGCTTCAGTCTGCGGAATGTTCTCCATGAACATGGGCTCAACTAGCTTACCCCGCTTGCTCCTTAACAGGTCTCCGATTATGGCAATCTTACTCTTGTTCAGATAGAGGGAGATGGAGCCTTTTGTGTGGCCGGGAGTCCACATGATTGACCCGTCCAATCCCACCTCCTCTAGCACAGATTCTTCGTCGGCATCCCGGTCCACGTGAATCGGATGATACTTGACTAATCGGAACAGTTTCATGGTCCACGAAGTGAAATTCAACAATCGTCTCGCAATCCTCCCGGAAAGGCTCCAAGCCGCGGGAGTAGAGATTACAAGAGTCCCCGCGACGTACGGCTTCTCAAAAGGATGGGACACTATAGTAGCGGTCGTTGCTTTTTTCATAGCGGCCGCGCTGCCAATATGGTCCAAGTGTCGATGGGTCAGTACGACCAGTTTGACATCAGCAGGCTTCTTGTCAAGATGCTCTAAGGCTTTCAGAATTTTCCTGTCACTGCCAGGCAGTCCAGTATCGACCAAGACCAGGCCTCGCGGGGCTTCGACCAGGTATGTGTTGGCAGCTCTGGCCGGAATCCGATAAACGCCGTCAGCTACTTCAGACAATAATTGAAAAATCCTCCTCTATCGTTCTCGCTAGTGCGATGGCCCATGTACAACTATGATCGTTCTCCCTGGAGTCTCGCCCTGCTAGCAACTGTCTTTCGCAATTCGAACTTTACCTGAGCGGGAGTTGATAAGACTCGTGAAACCCTAGGGCTTGCTTGCTTTCTGCACCGCATCGATTTCTCGGATAACCTCTGAAAGAGATGGTGGTTCAAGCCCATGCGTCTTCAGATACGCGGCGCAGGCCGCGTTAGCAAACACCAGACGTTCTTTGTGATCGAGTCCGATGCCGTGAGCGAAAATGTCAGCAGCATTCCAGACATCGCCCGCACCCGTGACCTTCAAGGGCACAATCTTGGCACATGGGACCGTCACCCTCTGACCGTCGACGAAGGTAGCGGAAAAGTCCGGCGTGTGAAGATCGACCCTCCCGCCCATCATGCTGAATACGCTAGCCGCGCTGTACAGCGGGTCTTCGGTCGCTTCAACCTCAGGAGGCTGTTCGGCCACTTCAGCGGCCAGTCGCATCAACTCGTTCTCATTAACACTCAAGACGTCGACCAGACCCGTCATGAGCACTCTGCGGTTCAAGTCCTCTATTTCACCCGCTCGAGATGTGGGGTCTCCCGGATCGAAAAAGGTGACAGCCTTGCCCTCCTTCTTTGTTAGTGAAAACACTGTCTCCGCAAGATCGGTACCTTTCAGGTTCTGGTTCCAGTTGAGGACGCATACAAAGTCCGCTTCCTTGATGAGCTCTCTGTCTGCCTCGGTTAACTTCTCTGGTCCAAACTCGGACATGGAACCGGGGTCGCTGATCATGATGTTGACGCGCCGCCCCGCGTGTTCGGTCTCGACGGATAGAGTGCGCGAAAGTGACCCTGTAGTCTTCACGTGGGACAGGTCAACGTCCTTGAGAAAATGGTCTAGGACCTTCCGTCCAAGCTGGTCAGTCTCTATTATGGGGATTACTTCACAACCAAGCCTTGAGAGTTGGGCAACTACGTTGGACGCGTTTCCTCCCCGACCGACGACATGTTTCCATCCTAGCAGATTTCCACCACCTCTCCGAGCGACATCAAGGAAGGAGGTGACCATGTCCTCGAGCTTTCCTGGATAGGAGAGAATGTAATCCAAGAAGAAATCCGGCATAACGGCCACCTTGAACTCTGGCTTGACACGACTAAGAGTTTCCTTCAGATCTTTCATTTCACCAGTCCACGTTAACCGGTCTTGGCTCTTGCCAGACTACAGTCAATTGTATCATCTATTTGTTGATAAATATGGACCGGTGTGATGGGATGAACGAGCTGACGAACATGGTCGTCCAAACTGACCAACGCGTATCAAGGTTTCAACTTCGCCAAATGTGGACCCGGGTGAAGAACGTGACTAGATTGAATGCTGAGGGTGTCCTTGAACTGAAGGAGGACCGTCAAGCGACAGGACAATCTATCGCAGTGTTAGTTCTTGCAACGCTTTCGCTCGGGGTCGGATTTGCAGTGTTTACGGCATTTCAGGGGCATAGCCTGTCTGTTTACGGGATTATTGTCGGAGGTCTCGGCAATATGATCTCATTCTCCTTTTCAGCTGTCGTATGGTCAATAACATTATTCATCGTCGGCACGAAGCTCTTTCAAGGAAAGACTGGCTATTGGGGACTCGCCCGTCCGCTATTCTTTTCGTCTGCACCTGGCACCCTCTTCGTTCTAATTTCTATTCCCGTACCGGTGGTGTACATCTCAGTGACGATCATCGCCGCGGTTTGGGTTGTCTTATCTCAGGTATTTGCTCTAAAACAAGCCATGGGGTTTACTATTGATAGAACTCTACTGACAGTTGGAGTAGGTTTCCTAATTCTACTCTTCCTCGGTCTGACTATCCAGACACGTTGAACTCCAATCACTGTCCTATAGATTGATAATATGGCTTTAGCCGATTCAGAAAGTAGCCGCTGATGCATTCGCAGCTGGACCACGAATTGCCAGGCATAATCCGAACTATGCTTCGCCGAATGTGGAAGGTAGCGAGGTTTGACCGTGAAACCATTCAAGACTTAAAATCGGACCCCACAGCAACTCCCCAGGCAGTAGCTGTCGCCGCCCTAGCTGGGTTAAGCTACGGTTTGGGATTTAGTCTCTTCCTGGGAACAACCATCGACAGTGTGCTATTGGCCGCTGGGGCCGGGATCGTCGCGGGCCTTCTTATCGGATTCGCTTGGTTGTCCTTGACATTTGTTATCGGAACCAGACTATTTCGAGGAGTAACGAGCTATTGGGGTCTGGCGCGTCCTTTCTTCTTCGCCTGGTCGCCCGGTCTCCTGTTCCTCTTCATGTCAATTCCAACGCCGCCAATTCCGACTTGGCTAGGGGGATTGCGAGTGCATGGATAATTATTGGCAGTGTTCTCGCCGTTAAGCATAGCATGGGTTTGGAAACCCAACAGAGCTTGCTGACATTCATACTAGTTTTCTTTGTCTTCACTGTAGTTCTGATTTCTTACGGATTCATTTCCTCACTATGACGGGGCTCAAGTCTGCTCTCCCTCTACGTAGGTTTGAACGATAATGTAGGCGGTCACAGGGATTGAGACGTAGCTGGATCCCTGGTGGCTTGGGTCTTGTATTTGTTGAAAATTTCCATGGCGGGATCTTTCTTCATATCGTGGTCCCTGTAGAGGTGGTCCTGAAGTTCGTAGTAGGTGTTGAAGGTCCTCTCAATGTTCTTGACCGCACAGGCAAAACAGAGAATCTTGTCCTTCACTACGCGAACCACTGTAGCCTATGAAAGTGGCCTTGTTAGGCGCGGAATAAAAAGAACCCTTCGCGCCACATTAATGGCCCGCTCAGGTAAATGCAAGCGATCGACGAAACATAGTGGGGGATGGACGGATCAAGCGTTTGCCGGGCTCCCAACCACTAATGGCCATTGGAAACTCGGGATCATGAGGCCAGGAACGGAAGGCTTAAGACCGCACTGGCCATCAGCCAGCATCAGGCCGTCGCTGGGAGGCGAGAATTCTATGTGTGACTCATGTGCCGCACACAACCCGAAGAAGAAGAAAAAGTAACAGGTCACCTAGGGTGCTTCGCCATTCAACCCCTTCTTCCTCGCTCTTTCTTCTGCCTGAACCTATGCCCAATTTCCAGCGGACTTGCCTTCCACAGTTCTTGGAACATGCTTCAGCCTACGGAAGTTCAGAATACGCGTGGGTCTCATGCCCTCCTCATGCCAAAAGAGTGGGGCTTCATCAAAGGGCTGACACTACTGTCAGGGTTTGAGCAATCTTATAGCCTCGAACCGCACCATCTCCATCTTGGTACTCAGGTTTAACTCTTGGACGCAACCCTGGCCGTAAATCGGGCTACACCACCAGAGCCAAACCCTTGGAAACTAATACCCTTATCAAGTTGCCCAAGAAACTGCGGGGCTTGGGTTCTTTCCGCGTAGGAAAGTAGGGTTTTCATCGTCCAAGTTCGCTACAACAAGCTCGGTGATAGTTACAAGCCTTCTGAACGATCTAAACACTTTTAAGAAAGTATCTCGGTGGACCGCTTGATGAAAAGGATATTAATACTCGCATTACTTGCAGCCATAGTTCTGTCGATATCCGTAACGCCTGCGATCGCAGCCTCTCCTAGTCTCATTGTTACTGCCTTCAACGGCCCCGGCTCCACTGCCGCATGGGTCAACGTGGGTGGCGCTGCTGAGACGGGTAGCTTCGTCGTGTCTGTCAATACGGTACTAAATTCATTTGGAGGGGTTGTGTACCATGGTGTGAGGGGTCTAACACTTTCGCAGCTGCCTCATCTTGGTTTCGATATCAAGGTGTTTTCGACTAATGGTGGGTCCCCTGCATTCGGAGCAGGAGCTCCTCGCCTCTCAATCGGCCTTTCCAACGGCGTTACTCTGTTTCCAGACCCGTTCTACTGCTCCGACGTAAGCGGTGGCGCAAGTTCAGCAAGCTATGTTCACTTCGACGTAGTAACAGACACATCGTGCACGGTGTTTGCAAGCACTTCAGGGACTACACCAGTAGGGGCATGGTCAGCTGTGTTGGCATTATACGGAAGCTTGCCAATCTCATCGATAATAATGGTTCAGGATAACCCCTTCTCAACATTCTATCTGGGTACCATCATCGCTGGATGCGCATCCATAAGCTCACCACCACCTAGTAGTATGCCAATCCTCGGCTGCTAGTACGCAGACGTAACATGTCGCTCCTGCAAGGCAGGAACTATGCTGTCCGAGGTCACAGCCATTATCCTGTCACCATAGTACAAGACCAAGGAAAGCCCCTGGGACGCAACACCTTCTCGTAGTAGGTAAAGAGAAACTCGGAGTAGACACGAGCAGTTGCCCTAGCCTTCTTTGGGAGCTTCGCAACCGACCTCGCCTAATTTCCAAGACGGGAGTTTTCAACTTGTCAACCTCTTCACGACTTAGCTGCCTGTTTATTGTGGCATCGCTCCACATGTAGGTGATAAGCCCCTGACGTTGGCCTTGCCTTCTTCGGCGAGGATTGGTATCGCGTTCACCTAGTTTCCCTTAATGAAGCGCAGTAATCCTCAGTCCGCTTTCCAGGAAGAAATGGGATTTTCGATCATAGAGCTTGAGTAATCGCAAAACATCAGGCTAGCCCGCCCGAATGTTTCCGGCTCATGCTTGGATTCTGGGCTTCTCGGCCTTCACAGAATCGTAAAGCGTCGTAATCTCTAATCGTCTCTCTAGCACAGCGCGATCCAAGAACAGCCGCCACGTGAGATGCAATCGAATTCCAACTTGGAACACATGATGTTGCATCTTCAGGAGCGGACTCCCTGGCAGAACAACCCGAAACCAGCTTCCTAGAAGCTGGCTTTGGTACTCAGGTCGAGAGCCTGGGAGCCCGTCTACGAGTTGGCGTATCGCTATAAAGAGAGAATACCCCTCGAGCGCTCATGGGCAACCGGAAACCCTCACAGAAGAATTACGGTTTCATCAAAGACCCCATTCACGGTTACATTCGCATAAGCGAAACAGAGCGAGCAATAATTGATACTCAACCAGTTCAGAGACTTCGCCGTTTACGACAACTCGCTGGTTCAGAATTTGTCTATCCCGCGGCAAATCACACACGTTTTGAACACGTCCTCGGCGCCATGCACTTGGCAGGTGCACTAGCAGAGGCCCTGCCAACCCATCTTAACAGTCATCAGCAGGAACAGATGCGTCTCGCCGCCCTGCTCCACGATATTGGACATGGTCCGTTCTCCCATGTCTTTGAGCCTCTCATGATCCGGTACCTGGGAAAAACGCATGAGGACATGGTGCCCTGGCTTGTAAACGAAACAGAAATCGCGGCCAAGCTAGAGAAGGCAGGTTTCAACTCTCGTGACATTGGACTCCTCGCTGTCGGCCGTCTAAAGGACAAGAAGAGGCCGTATTTCGACCAGATCATAAGCAGTAGTGTTGACGTTGACAAGATGGACTTTCTAGTCCGAGACTCATTCCACACCGGGGCGGGCTATGGCTCGGTAGATGTTCACAGGCTCCTCTACACGATGGACGTCATTGATGGGAACTTGTCCGTAGATGGCACGGCTGTCGCCACACTCGAAAGCTTTGTCCTAGCTAGACTGGAATCGTTCCGCACGATCTACTTCCACCGGGCTTCACGGGCGGTCCAAATCATGATAGTCAAAGCCTTGGAGGTAGCCAAGGACGCGCTGGATCTCTTGGATTTTGACGAGCCCGAGGACTATCTACGCTTGGACGACTACAAGGTCTGGACTGATCTGAAGGAATGCAAAGAGTCCAAACGGATTATCCAAGATCTGGAGGCCAGGAGGTTGCTGAAGTGCTCCTATGAAAGAACCCTCTACGCGAAAGAAGAACTAGTTTCCAACGTGATCACGAAGGACAATGTACGAGAGGAGATACAGAGAGAGTTGGCCAAGAAAGCGAAAGTCCCAGTAGACGACATCTTCATCGACGTGCCAACACTGCCATCAGTTCCCTACTATCACGCTGCGGGGATACAACCAATGGATATACCAGTCTTTACCCGGGGCTCTTCAAATAGGAAGGAGATAGTGCAGCTCTCCGAGATTTCCAGAGTCATCGGTGTTCTTAGAACCTTCATGAATCTTGTTAGAGTCTACACAAAACCCCAGTATCGTTCTAAGGTGGAAGTGGCCTCGCGACAGATTCTGGGAGAAACCTCGGTTTCCGGGAAGATCTCATACTAGGGGAAGAAGCACGCGCTGACCCTTGTCGGTGTCACTGAGTTAGAATTCTGGAAGTTACATCAGCACTTTATTTCAACCCTTGAATGTACAGTGATATCCGAAGAAACCGTGGTGCCAACCCTTGCCAAAGTTCATGCAAACCCTTGATGATACCATCTACCGAGAACTGGAGAAGATAGCGAAGCGGCGAGGAATATCGATCCAGGAGTTAATCAGAGCCGTGATAGTTCCAGAATGGGTCACCGGACACAACGGAACAGATGCGAAGGATCCTCCCGCAAGTAAGCTCAACAGTTGGCGCTAGTCTCCACTACTTCTCAAGCCCGCGGTCTCAACTAGAGACCACACGACCAGCAGGTCGAGAAACAGCTCTCATCCTATTAAAGAATCGTGGCAGAAGACCCGCGGACTCAGCCGTTACAGCGAGCATAACGTGGGCAGAGAGATTCTTCTTCTCGTGACAGAGAAATGTCGCGGGAAAAAACTAGAATCAATCCGAGGATTGCAACCATCCTCTCGATGATCCGGTTGAGTGTGACGATAAGATGAGCGCCGACGTGTTCGACAACACCATGGCGGCTCTCACCTTCACCGCCACCGTGATAACCGTCGCGCTGGGGTTCATTCTCAACCTATAGACATCGTCAGGTGATTCCAGCATTACTGGGCTCCTCTAGCCTTGTCCAGCAAGCCGGAATAGATCCGTAGAGCCTCTCCCTCCGTGAGACTCGTATTGAGAGAAACTAGGCTCATTTTGTTGAAGATTGCAGCGGACCTTTCCGCGAGTGCTCGTGCTGCAATGAGATATTTTCCGCCCAGGAGAACAGAGGAGGTGCCTACTGCGCCCTCCCTAAGGCCCGGAGTAGACACAGCGAGGGTTCCCATCTTCATTGGTCCCTCGTAGAAGAATGTGAAGACAGCATTATCCATCTGAAGAAGGCTTACTTTGTGCATCGTCCCGTCCCGTTCGAAACTTGCTTCTATCGACGGAAATCACTGGCCTAGTCAGGTCAATTGTTTGAAATATAAGAAATGGCTCAACGGAATTGGACATATGATATAGTTCTTGGGTTATTGCCGCAGACCTAAGTTATGTAGCGGTCTTTTCCTTCTTCCGTCTTCTCCTCGCCTTCCTTGACTTCCTCGAGCTCGGTATGCCGGATCTTTTCCATCTTCTTTCTCATATCCTCAATCTCTGAGTCAAGGCCTTTGAGCTCAATGGGAATGCTAACCAGTCCCGTGAGCATCTGTATGACCGCTCTGGCCGCTTCAAGATCCGGGTATACGCCTGTTGTTGCGCCAAGGAGGCCTGCGCATTGAAGCCCCCTTTGCCGGCCAATTCCCAAGATTACTCCTGCTGCGCCGGTGACAGCTCCACCCTTAGCGAGTTTGGCCCCCATTTTTTTCAGGCGATCTCCCAAGACCGGATCCCCTACCACAGCGTACACAGCACCTACGTCGTTCCCGGAACGGGTGCCATAGCCCCCCATAGTAAACAGCATTTTGCTTCCGAATCCTTGGACAAAGTCTAGGACCATACTAGCTACTTCGTATTGGCCGGTAACGCTGGGCTGGGCATCTCCCGTAAGGAAGATGATGTTAGGCTCCTTGTCTCCAAACGAATAGAATTCGTAACGTGGTAGGGAGTAGGTCCCGTCTTCCGAAATGTTGATCCCTAGGTTTCCATCCGGAAAGAGTAAGTAAGAGGAATAGAGTTCCGCAACTTTCTTCGGCTTTAATTTCTCTATGAAATAGTCCACAGCGACTTTGCCGACATAGCCAAGCCCTGGAAGCCCTTGGATCAATATTGGCTCCTTCAGTTCGATCTTGGAGAGTTCGTGGATTCTAGTGTCGCCAAGCATGAAGTAAGCCAGGTGGAAGACTCGCGCGATTTTCTGGTAGAGTTGTTTAAATAGTTTGATTCGCGCCTCCACTCCAGAACCGCGAGAGAACGTGCAATAGATGAGCTGCGCCCCATTCGTTTCGTCACCACACGATGTTGTCCGCAAGATGCTCGAAGTTGCGAAAGCTAGTAAAGAAGATGTCTTGGTAGATCTCGGATGCGGCGATGGCCGCATTCTATCGACTGCTGTCAAAGACTTTGGTGTGAGGTCTGCGTCTGGCTATGAAATTCGCGAAGATCTCTTCAAGACCGCGTCGGGGGAAGTTGAGAAGCTGAACTTGACGAATAAGATCCACGTTTACAACAGGGACCTTTTCCAGGCGGACCTAAAAGATGCCACTCTCATCACATTGTATCTGACGACCTACGCGAATGAGCGATTAAAGCCGAAGTTGAGAGCAGAGGCTCGTCCGGGAGCGAGAATCGTCAGTCACGACTTCATGATTAACGGATGGAAGCCTTCCAAGAAGGAGAACTACAATGAGCACACCATCTACGTATACTCGGTCCCAGAATCCTACTCAATGTAGGGCATTGTAGCCTACCTCTTCGAATTTGGGCGAGAGAACGACCACTCCCAGTTCGAGGATGTTCGGGATTTCCGTAGTCTGAGTTTCCACTAGAGCTATTCCGCTGCGGACCTCATTGAATCGTCCGATCGCGTGAAGCGTACTATCCTCCCTCAATAATCCTGTTATCCGGCCCCTGAAGTTTCTGCTCCCAGCAAACACTGTCTGGTTGGGCTGATCAAACATTCTTAGCTTCACTTCATCGATTCTGATTCCCAATGGCTTCGAGCCACGGAGGAATCGTTGGTAACCCGCTTCCCGAACCCTTTTCCGATCTTCTTTCGTTCGGGCCTTTGCGAAGCGAGAGTTCTCCAGTTTTAGAGAAGTGCCTGCTACGAGGTCTAACAGAGGATCGATCTCGATAGACCGAGCAAGTCCTAGAACTATGTCGGGATTCGCTTCAGTGAGCAATTGCGACTTGTAGCCTAGCGCGATAGTGTCCCCAATCCAGCCATCGGTGTTTACGATTACAATGTCGGTAGAACTGGCTAGATCTCTTTTGAGACGGACGAGAGATTGGGTCAGCTTTGCGGGAACGGATGATGGGCTTGTGTCTCCTATGAAGAACAAAGTTTGAGGTTCCAGATCTTGCAATCCCAGAATAGGCTCTTTCACTTGCGAGGAGCTGATGGTTGTTGGAGGTCCAATGTCCGCTTGTCCCACGTCCGCGTCAATCACTCCGACCTTCAGTCCTCGCCTGATGCTTTCATTGGCCAGAAATGTGCACAGGCTAGACTTGCCCGTGTCTACATCTCCCACTATGACCGCGACGCCCGGAGATTGGCATAGTATTTGCGACGCCTCCCTCCAGCTTGTAGGGATGGTCGATCCTGGAACCTCTTTCCGACTAGATCCCGGTCCGAACTTGATCTCTAAGAGTGAGTCTTCAATCGCGTGTACAGGAATTTGTCTTGGTCTCTCTACAAATGTCCACTCGCTGGTGGAAATAGGAGCGGAAAGGCAGTCTGCGCTTCCCGTCAGTAGCTTGATGTATGCTGGTCCTTGGAGGAGGAGAGTATTTCCCTGGTAGAGCTGGTAAGTGGGCATTCTCACTTCAGCCTTGAGACGCCTAAGCCTCTTAGGCTTCTACTAGGATTTCCAAAATCTCAACGATGGAACGACTCAGTACAGGGTCCCACGGCATTGACGGATTGCTGGGAGGCGGATTTGCATCTCACCAGATAAGCCTGGTATACGGGGAAGCTTCAACCGGCAAAACAATCCTCTCCATGCACTGTGCCCTAGAATCCGCTAGGAACGATTTCAAAGTCTTCTATGTTGATGCTGATCAGTCATTCTCCCCCCATAGGCTTGAGCGACTTCCTGGTGCTTCGCAGCTTGCTGAACGCATCATACTCTTTCGCCCGGAAGACTTCCGAGACCAGGTAAGAATCGTAGAAAGCGTCGAGAGCATGCTATCTAGGACGCCAGCGTTGCTAGTCATTGATTCCATTACTGGCCTCTATAGGTCCAGTAATGGGAAGACTGACGAGGTTTTTGCTCGCAACAGGGAATTGAACCGGCAACTGGCGTACCTGAACGACCTCGCTCCCAGATTTCATCTCTGGATCTTGTTAACGGGCCAAGTTCACAGCTCACCCACGGGAAGAGATTGGCTGGTGGAGCCCGTAGCCACTCGGACACTCAGACACTGGTCTAATTTGATTATGAGAGTGCGACAGACTCCGCGGACAGACGTACGTGAATGTATTCTGGAAAAAAGGGATGGCGTTGAGGTTCACGGATCTCGGGTGCTGTTTCGGATTGGCGAGGATGGTATTGAAGACGTGTAGAGTCTGAATTCTTAACTATGCACAGTACGAACGGTCGCCGGAAAGGCGTTACGAATCCCATGTATGGACCATTCACCGCGGCTCTCCTCTTCATCGGTCCATCTTACGTGGCCAACGCTGCACCCTTATTGCTGGGCGGTGGAACAGCCCTGGACCGAGGCCATCGTTTTGTCGATGGTCTGCCAATCTTCGGGCCTCACAAGACAGTTAGAGGATTGTTCGCAGGAATAATCGCCGGGACAATCGTCGGGTTGACGGAATCGCTCGTCGATCCAAGACTCGCCTTCGGAGGTTTCATGATTGCTCTGGGAGCAGTTCTAGGCGACCTTGCAGGTGCGTTTGTCAAACGCAGACTTAAGATCCAGCCTGGCAAACTGTTCCCCATACTAGACCAGCTGGACTTTGTTCTCGGCGGCCTGGCGTTAGGCTTACCCTTCTTCCCATTAGCTCCCCTCTCAATCCTAGCAGTACTCTTGGTGACACCCCCAATCCATCTCGGGACGAACTACGGTGCGTATCGTCTAGGAATCAAGAAGACCCATTGGTAGCGGTTAGCCGGATGTTCTTGGGATAAGTAGATAACCTCTGGGAGCGCTCTGCAGCGTGATTGGACTTTGATAGTCAGCTCGACAGTTGAGAAGGACATGCGACAGTGTGAGGCGCTCTGTCCGAAGGATGGAACACGCTGTAGGCTTACCAATTTCGAACAGGCAAGCTATTTCATGCACGGACACCTTGTTGACGACAAAATGTGCGTATGGACAAAACACGAAGGCCACAGCTCGCAAATCTGAGCCTAGATCAAGCCCACTGGAAAAACCACAGACTATTGCTGAATCCTCACTGCCTTGCGTCGTCAGAAAGACTCAACTACGCCGCGCCACAGATCTTGAATGTCCGTATTGAATACGATCTAACTTGCGGCGATCGGTTAACTGCTATATTGCCTCTGGCCTAGGCAGCTCTGGACACCGTGAAGTCAGATTTATCCCATGCTTGAAACAGAATGTGCAATGTGAGCCCCGAGGAGCGTGAGCTACTTCAAGGGATGGGCAACTGCTATGCGGCTTGCCACGCGACATTCGAAGAAACCGTTGAGATGGTGGGTGGAAGTCGAGGTCTAAAGCCCAGCGAAGTGAAGAAGATGTTGATAGACATTCGAACAAAGCACCACCAAGATGAGGAATACAAAGCGCTGCGAAGCAGATTCCCTGAAGAGTTTGCAGCATAGCCACCCGGTCGAGGGAAGGTGTCAAGGATAACTAAGTGTCCTCTTTGTCGGCAGACATTTGCTGGCGGAGACTTCTCTGGTTTATCCGACCATTTTTTCCAGCTAGCTGAAAAGAGCGATGTAGACCACGTTATGTGGCTCAACCGTAACATTACGAAGAAGAAGACTGATAGCAAAACATTGACGGTACTCCTAGCAAGTTTCTTCTCTGTGGATGGTTCCGGTCTTCAAGAGTGGATCCGACAGCGCTTTATTGAGAAATTTTATGGGCCGAGACCTCACCCCTTCGTACTTGCTCTGCAACATCCTTCGAGGGCCACCCTGATAGGATATGTGTTGGAGCACCAGCACTTCCTCAGACAATGGGTCCGTTCCTGCGCGTACATCGTCGCGAGGACTGATAGAACAGATGTCGTTCTGTACGAGCTGGATAACATTAACACGGAATTTGGCGGGTATGCCGGGAAGCCATCTCACTACGAGCTGTTGCTCCGGATGGGAGAAAGCCTAGGTCTTGATAGGAGGAAGATTCTACAATTTCAACCCTTAGCAGATACTGCTTCGGGTATCCATGTTTGGAATCGGATTGCTTCTGAAGATCACTGGACGGAGGCGATGGCGGCAATGCACGGGCTTGAACTAATAGCTGATCGAAGCGTGAAAGACTACGGAGCTAGCGTACGATACTTTGACCCTGTAATACTCAACAACAATGAGATTACAGAGGAGGCGAAGAACTTCTTGCGAGAAGGATATGAAGCCGACGTTGGACACTCAGGAGAGGCGCTGGACCTAGTAGCGAAATATTCCAAGGAGCTGGGTACGACCGAAAGTGTCCAGGCGACTTTTCTTAGGTCGATTGACGCTTTCGACCGATACCTGATGGCCCGACTGGAGAGGGCGAAGGACTTTGAAGATTCCTAACGAAGGCTGTGCTCTCTGCGAGGCCACCTGGGGCGACTATTGGGCTGAGGTCGAAGGGCAGAGGATGTTCTTCTGCTGCAGCATCTGTGAAATTGAGTTTCGGAACGTGATTAGCCGGGTAAAGCAACGGACGGGATGGACCTCGCTGGACGAAATCAAGATGAAAGGAGACTATCGTGGACGTGAATGCACTGCTCTATTCGGAGACAAGTTGTACCAGTTCTTCGTCAGATTCGGCTCTCAAGGAGAGATTCAAACGTTCTCCGAGAGATAAGACCCATCGTTCCCCGGTAACTAGCATCTATGCCAGCACTTCCTAATCGACTTTGCAGAAGGCGCACCAATCGCAACAGTATGCATTTTCATCGTCAACCGACTGGTAAGAGACGACTTACCTCACAGCAAGAGACTCCTAGAATCATTCTCGGATCATAAGACGACTCACGAACCTGCCTGTGAAACGATAAAGTCAGCTACCATAGCGTCGAGAATGGCCAAGCCGCCTGATTTGAACAAAGTAATGTTTCTCGGACTTGGCTCTAGGACCTGGTCGTGGACAAGGAGTTCTCCCAGTTCAGCTCTAATGTGTGTCTCTTCAATCGCATGTTCCTCGATTGGTATCATGACATCACCGTAGGTGGAGAGTGCTTGCTGTCGTGAATCCACTATCAGAATAGATCTTTGCACTAGGGAAGTGTCAATTTCTCTGTATCCAGGTAAAGCCGCGCCTATTGCGTTCACGTGGGTTCCGAGCTTGACCCGTTTACTGTTAAACACGGGAGTCTGAGACGTAGTTGCGGTTACGATTATGTCAGATTTCCCTACAACTTCTTCGGGTGATTCGGCCGGCACTATCTGAATGCCATACTTCCGCGAGACATTCTTGGCGAAAGCGTCTCTACGTGTCTTCGTTCTAGAGTAAGCGAAAACTCTTGATAGGTTTCTCACTTCTCGGATCGCGGCAATGTGGGCCTCAGCTTCCCTTCCACTTCCAAAGACTCCAAGAATCTCAGCGTTCTCTCGGGCCAAAAGGTCGGTTGCGACGGCCGTGCTGGCTGCTGTACGGATCGCTGTGAGTGTATCAGCGTCTATCTGGGCCACTTCTGCCCCTGTCTGGGAATCGTAAACATAGATTGTGAGAATTACTGTTGGAAGGGATTGTTCCGGATTTCTCGGGTTGACCCTTGCGACCTTGACTGAGACTGTTCTCTGTCCAAATATGTGTGCAGGCATGAAGAACATGGCTGCTCCTCCAGGGACAACGAGCGATACACGTTGAGGGTTGAGGGCTTCCCGCTTTGCCAGCTTCAAGTAGGCTTCTCTGGCTAGCTCAATGGCCTTTGGGAGGGTGAACATGCGTTTTACTTCAGCGTCTGTTACGTGCAGCATCTCGCGCCACTAATGCCCACAAGAAGATTCTGAGAGGGGGATAATAGAGGAGTTCATTATCGGGTCAGAGAAAGTCTTCGGAGAAGATCTTCAAACCATCCATCTGGCTTGAAACGGTAGCCTTCCCGTCTGGATTTGGCACTACTACGGCGTACGAAACACCGAATTCCTCAAGCTTCTCCATTATGCGCTTGTTCTCAGTCCTGTTCCTTGAAAGCATCAGCCTCCTCTGCCCTTGGGGTGAGGTATACTCGGATTTTTCAGCTTTGGAATCTAGCGCAATGCGGACACAGATTCCCTTATGTCTTGCTTGGGGAAAATTCTCTCTGAACTCTGAAACTAGCCTTGCAAATTCATCTAAGGGTTGAACGTTTGGATGCCAAGCGTCTCCCAGAGTAGCCGCCCGTTTCATCGCAGCCCTGCTGTTGCCGGCTATCCATAGAGTGAGGTCTTTCTGGACGGGTCGGGGTTCGAACACCGCATCATGGAATTTTTGACGGAGAATATGACCCTCAAACGCTGTGCTTCCGCTCCAGAGTGCTCGGATTAGTCGGATGGATTCATCAAGTCTCTTCCCGCGATTGTGAAAGTTTGACCCTAAGTGAGAAAATTCCTTCTCATTCCAGCCTACACTGGTGGCTAGCATGACTCTTCCCTGGCTAAGGTTGTCTATTGTGGCGAGCTGCTTGGCCACCACCACTGGATTTCGCATTGGTGTAATG
>Ga0209283_10000464_pt1 | contig 20533 bp, 16 predicted proteins | sample CZO8metaG_2_FD_188354 | JGI IMG/M metagenome (GOLD analysis project Ga0209283, IMG submission 188354) | Vadose zone soil microbial communities from the Eel River Critical Zone Observatory, Northern California, USA - CZOApr15con2H1.8 metaG... | ecosystem: Environmental > Terrestrial > Soil >...
GCCAGGGCCCAGCCGGATCAATTCCGCCACCGCCGCGGGCTCGCACCCGGCGCGAGGCGGATCGAGGATCACGGCGTCATACCGGCCCAGCCTGACGTCCCGCAGGACCTTTTCGACCTTCCCCGCCACGTACTCGACTCGAGCACTGTTGATGCGCGCGTTGAGCCGCCCAAGCTGCACCGCGTGAGGGTTTTCCTCGATCGCGGTCACCCCCGCCGCGTCGCGTGCCACGGCGACTGAGATCGTGCCAATCCCGGCGTAGAGGTCGAGGACGCGGTCATTTGCTCCGGGTTGAAGCATGTCCAGCGCGGCGCGATAGAGGACGAGCATCTGCCGGTAGTTCGTCTGGACGAACGTGTCGCTGCGCGCGCGGAAATTGAGTCCCCAGAACTCGAGCGAGATGGCGTCGTCGAGCAGCGTCTGGTCCGGAAGCAGCTCGGCCACGCGGTGCGCGAGCTCGTCGCGGGGCCAAGCTGGCTTGCGGCCATGGAACCGGAGCCTCCAGAGCAATCCGCTCCCCGCAGGCTCCGCGGTCAGCAGGAGGTTCTGCAGGCCGCTGAGCTGCACCTCGTTCGCCGCCTGGGCGAAGGCGGGCAGTGCGCGCTCGATCCGCAGGTCGTGGATCAGGCAGGTGTCGATCGGAAGCACGGTGTGCGATCTCATGCGGTGGAACCCGAACGTCCATCCGGCCGGCCCGGCCACCGCCTCGAACTCGCCGCGGATGCGGTAGCGCCAGGGGTCTTCCATGCCCAGCACGGGTGTGTCAGGAGGCAGGCGCAGGCCCGCGCGGGCCCAGGTCTCCTCCACCACCTGCTTTTTGAGCTCGAGCTGGTACGCGTACGCCGCGTGCTGCACCTGGCACCCGCCGCACGCGCCGAAGTAGCGGCACGGTGCCAGGGTGCGGTGCGGCGAGGGCTCGATGACGCGTGTCGCGGCGGCTACCGCAACGCCGCCCTGGCGGCCGCGCGGCTCGGCCTCCACGACTTCGCCGGGCAGCGCATAGTTGACCAGCCAGACCTTGCCGTCGTCCCTTGCGACTGCAGCGCCGCCGTGCGCCGGCGACGCCGGCTTGAGGATCAGCGGCGCCACAGCGAAACCGGGTCACGTGCCGGCTTGAACCCGGCCGACTCGACCATCTGCATGGCGATCCGGAAACCCTCCGCCACCTTGTCCGGCTGGTGGGCGTCGCTCCCGTACTGCACGGCCTGGCCACCGAGCTCGCGCCACCATCGGACGACCGTGATGTCGGGGCACAGGGTCTGCCCGCGCGTCGTGTTGACCTCGAGGACCCGTCCGGTCCGGGCGGCAGCACTTAGCACGGCTCGAATCTCGGTCTCGTAGTCCTTCTCCTGGTAGGGTGCCGCGCCGTCGAGCCAGTAGCGCTTCGGGTAGTCGAGGTGGGCCAGGGTCTCGAACGGCTGACCGCTATCCACCATGGCCAGCACCTCGCGGAAGTACTCACGCACCGCGGTGGGAAAGTCGATGCCCTTTCGTCCGCGGAACTGGCTGGCGTCGAGCATGCCGCCGTCGAGCCGGATGGAGTGAATGGACCCGAGCACCTGGTCCAGGGGTCCGGCGGCCAGCACGGCGGCCGTTTCATCGGGAAACCAGTGGGGCTCGCCCAGCTCCACGCCGGTCAGGATGCGAAGTTCGCTGAACCTGGCGCGGCATCGCTCGATGGAGTCGAAATAGCCGTCCAGGTCGACCGAATGCTGTCCCTCGTGGACAAGGGCCCAGTCTGCATGCTCGGTGAAGGCGAGGGCCGGCAGGCCGAGCTCGATGGCGCGCTCACAGCTCTTTTCCATCGAGCCACGCGGGGCGTCCCACGACCACTCGGTGTGCACGTGGAGATCGGGCGGGAGAATCACGCCGTAAGGCTACAATCCGCGTCCGTGGGGTACGTCCTGGAGGGGTTCGCATATGTCTTCGGCACGATGCTGATCGGCGCCGGGCTGTACCTGGTCATGCGCGGCACGTTCCCGGCCTGGTGGCGCAGCCGGCTCCTGTGGCCGCTGGTGCGGCTGACGCCGACCGTGTCCCACCTGCAGGGCTGGGCCGCCATCGGGCTCGGCATCTCCGTGCTGGCGATCGTCTTCACGACCGTCGCCCCCGAGCTGGTGGCGGGCGTTCTCGTCGTGCTCGCGATGGCCGCCTACCTCGTTGGGCTCGTCCTGTTTCTCTTCAGCACCTGGCTGTCCCGCCGCCCAGCCGGCTAGCGCGCGTCTGGAGCGCCGCGGGGAGCGCGATCTTCTTCGTGGCTGCGCCAGGCGTGGTCGCGGGCCTGGTGCCCTGGTGGCTGACTGGATGGCGGTTCGCCTCCCCGCTGCCGTTCTGGGGTCCAGTGCGGGCGATTGGCGCGTTGATCACGCTCGCGGCGGGCATCGTGCTGGTCGGCGCGTTCGTGCGCTTTGTCACGGAAGGAGTGGGCACGCCGGCTCCCGTGGCGCCGACGCAGCATCTCGTGGTGGGCGGGCTGTACCGATACGTCCGCAACCCGATGTACGTCGCCGTGGTGTCCGCGATTGCGGGCCAGGCCCTCCTGTTCGGACAGCTCAGCCTTCTGCTGTACGCGCTGGGAATCGGGCTGGTCATGTTTGCATTCGTTCGCTGGTACGAAGAACCGACGCTGCTGACACGGTTTGGCACGGAGTACAAGGCGTACCGGCGCGCGGTGCCGGGCTGGTGGCCACGGCTCACTCCATGGAAGGGCGACCGCTAGGCGAGCAGTTTCAGCAGCAGCTCGTTGGCGACCTTCGGGTTCGCCTGGGGGGCGCGCTTGCGCAGGTCGGCCATCAGGGCCTGCATGGCCTGCTTCTTCCCGCCTCGATAGTCCGCGGCCGCCTTCGGGTTGGCGTCGATCACCGCCTGGGCCAGTACGCGGAGCTCCGATTCGTCGCTGACCTGCGCATAGCCGTGCTCGGCGACGATCTCCGCAGGCGACCGCCCCGTCTCAACCGACTCGACGTGAACTTCCCGCGCCTGGTCTCGTGTGACCGCCCTCTGCTCCAAGAGGTCCATGAGCTCCGCGAGGTATTCACCGGACATCAGCTTCCCGCTGGGTGCAACCTCGTTGACGATCCAGTTCGCCGTCGGCAAGGCAGGCGCGCCTTTCGCCACGGCGGCCTCGTAGAGATCGGCGAGGTTGCGGTCGGACCCGATGGCCGCCACCTGTGCTGCAGGCAGCTGGTCGAGCAACCTGGCGCGGCGCACGCTTGGAAGTTCGGGCAGCACGCGCTGCAGCTCGTCGATCCAGGCTCGGTCCAGCTCCAGCGGTGGAATGTCCGGCTCCGGGAAGTAGCGATAGTCCTCGGCGAGCTCCTTGCTGCGCTGCGAGAAGGTGCGCTGCTCGGTCTCGGACCAGCCGCGGGTCTCCTGCACGACCGCGCCGCCGGACTCCAGCACCTGCTGCTGGCGGTCCACCTCAAAGAGGATCGCGCGATGCAGCGCGCGAAAAGAGTTGATGTTCTTCAGCTCGCTCTTCACGCCGAGCTCCTCCGACCCCACGCGGCGGATCGATATGTTCGGCTCCGCCCGCAGCTGGCCCTTTTCCATGTCGGCCTCTGATGCGCCGATGGTACGCAGCAGCGTGCGCAGCTCCATCGCGTAGTCGCGTGCCTCGTCCGCAGAGCGCAGGTCGGGCTCGCTCACGATCTCCATCAGTGGAACCCCCGCGCGATTCAGGTCGACGTACGACTCCCACGCCTTGTGAAGCTTGTCACCCGCATGCATGAGCTTCCCCGTGTCCTCTTCCAGGTGCACACGCCGGATGCGCACCTTGCGCGCGCCAACCTCGAGGTACCCGTTGACGCTCATCGGTAGGTCGTACTGGCTGATCTGGTAGCCCTTGGGCAGGTCGGGATACATGTAGTTCTTGCGGTCGAACTTGGTGTGGCGCGGGATCTCGCAGTTGAGCGCGAGCGCGGTCTTGATGCATGCCTCGACCGCGGCCTTGTTCGGCACCGGCAGGACCCCGGGCAAGCCCAGGCAGACCTCGCACACGTAAGTGTTCGGGGGTGCATTCAGCGGAGCCACCGCGCAGCCGCAGAACATCTTCGATCGCGTCTTCGGCTGGACGTGCACCTCCATGCCGATGACGACCTCCCAGGAATCAGACAACGTCCGCCACCTCGGCCTTGACGTCGCTCGCCTCCTCATAAGCCCGTGCAACACGCAACGCGACGTTCTCCCCCCACTGAGGTGCCAGCACCTGCAGCCCGACCGGCAGGCCGTCGGACGTCCCGCATGGAACGCTGATCCCCGGCAGCCCCGCCAGGTTGCCGCCGAGGGTCAGCACGTCGCACAGGTACATCGAGAGCGGGTCTTGCGTTTTGGAGCCGATGGGGAACGCGACGGTCGGCGATGTTGCGGCGACGATTGCATCGCATTTCTTGAAGGCATCGTCGAAGTCGCGCTTGATCAGGGTGCGCACCTTCTGCGCCTTGAGGTAGTAGGCGTCGTAGTACCCGCTCGAAAGCGCGTACGTCCCCAACATGACCCGCCTGCGCACCTCGGTGCCGAACCCTTTACGCCGCGTCTGCAGGTACTCCTCGGTGATGTTCGTCGCGTCGACCTCGGACAGCCCGTACTTCACGCCGTCGAACCGAGCCAGGTTGGACGAGCACTCGGCCGGCGCGATGATGTAGTAGGCGGCCAGGCCGTAGTCGGTGTGCGGCAGCGACACGTCGACGATCTCGGCGCCGGCCTGGCGCAGCACGAAAAGTGCCGCATCGATGGCGGCCTTGACGCCCGGCTCGATGCCCTGCACGTCGTAGTACTCGCGCGGCACACCGAGCCGCATGCCTTTCACCCCTGCGCCGAAGTTGCTGAGGACCTCCATCCCCGGGCGGTCGGAAGAGGTCGCGTCGAGCGGGTCGAGCCCGCTCATCAGAGAGAGCACGATCGCCGCGTCATCGACCGAGCGGGCAAACGGACCGATCTGGTCCAGGCTCGAGGCAAAGGCGATCAGCCCATAGCGACTGACGCGACCGTAGGTCGGCTTCATGCCGACCACACCGCACAGCGCCGCCGGCTGCCGGATCGATCCCCCTGTGTCTGTGCCCAGCGCGATCATCGCCTCGCCCGCCGCCACCGCCGCGGCGCTGCCTCCGGAGCTGCCGCCAGGAACACGCTGGAGGTCCCACGGGTTGCGGGTTGGGAAGTAGCCGGAGTTTTCGGTCGAGCTGCCCATCGCGAACTCGTCGCAGTTGGTCACCCCGAGCATCACCGCACCGGCCTCGAAAAGTCGAGCCACGGCAGTCCCCGTGTAAGGCGGCCTGAAGCCGCGGAGGATCTGCGAGCCGGCGGTCGTTTCCACTCCGCGGACGCAGAGGACGTCTTTCACAGCGACCGGGATGCCCGCCAGCGATGGCGCGTCGCCCTGCCTGATCCTGCGGTCTGCCTCGCCGGCCTGCTTCTCCCACAGCTCGGGCGTGAATCGGAGGTACGCCTTGACGTGCTTGTCGAGGCGTTCGATCCGCTCGACGTGAGCAGTCACGAGGTCGGCCGACGAGATGGAGCCGAGGCGCAGCAGCCGCGATGCCTCTTTGATCGTCAGCGCTGTGAGGTCGTCGGAGGTCACGTCTCCTCCTGGATGGCCGGCACGCGAAAGAACCCGTCGACCGAGGCGGGCGCGTTGGCGAGAGCCTCCTCCTGGCTCAGGCACGGGCGAGGCTCGTCCTCGCGCAGCCTGCTCGCAACCTCCACGACCTGCGCGGTCGGCGGGATGTCTTCCGTGTCGAGCTGCTGCAGCCGGTCGATGTGGCCGAGGATGCCGCTCAGCTGGTCGGCATAGAACTCTTCGTCACCTGGTTCGAGACCGAGGCGCGCGAGCATGGCGACATGGCGCACTTCGTCTCTGGAGAGTGGCACGGACTTAGCTTAGGTTCTGACGGGCCCTCGACTAGAGAGGAGCCCGATGATCGCGATCACGCCCGCCCACGAGCTGATGCAGGTCAGGACCATCAGGACCGCTGCCAACCATGCGGCGGATGGCGCCCAACTCGACCGAATGTACAGGCCGACCGAAGCCACCGCGCCGACGATCGCCGTCACCAGCGAGGCTCCACTGATGACCACCAGCGCGACGCCCATTCGGCCTTCAGCGGAGGGCTCGGAGGTGAAGCTGAACACGAAGACGCCCCACACCAGCAGGAACACCGAGCCCGCGATCAGGGCGTTGGAGACCCAGTGCGGAACCTTCACTTGGGGAGCAGTGCTTTGAACTGCTCTTCGTCGAGGATGTTGACCTTCAGCTTTTGCGCCTTCTCGAGCTTCGAGCCGGCGCCGGGACCCGCCACGACGTAGTCTGTCTTCGCGCTCACGCTGCTCGCGGCCTTGCCGCCCAGCTTTCGGACCAGCGCTTCGGCGTCTGGCCTGCTCATGAACTCGAGCGTGCCTGTGAAGACGAACGTCTTGCCGGTGAATGGACCCTCACCGGGTGCCTCTGCCTCCTGCGGGGCGACACCGGCGGCGAGCAGCTTCTTCACCAGCTCGGCGCCTGGACCTGCGAAATAGGCGTGGACCTCATGTGCCATGCTCGGCCCGACGCCCTCGACGCGCAGCAGGTCCTCCTCACCCGCATCGCGCAGCCGGTCGATGCTGCCGAAGTCCGCCGCCAGCAGCTGCGCGGTTGCCTCGCCAACCTGGGGGATGCCCAGCGCGTAGAGGAAACGCCCCAGCTCCGGCCGCGCGCTTGCGGCGATCCGGTCGACGAGGTTCTGGGCCGATTTGTCGGCGAATCCCTCGAGGTCGATGACCTGGTGCTTGCTCATTCGGTACAGGTCGCTCGGATCCTCCACCACGCCGCGGTCGATCATCTGTGTAAGCGTCGCGTAACCAAGACCTTCGATATCCATCACCGCGGCGAAGTGGCGCAAGCGCTCGAGCCGCTGCGCACCGCAGAACGGGTTGATGCAGCGATGCGCGATGTACGGCTCCTCGCGCACCACCTCTCCCCCACATACCGGGCACTTCGTCGGCATCCTCCAGCCCGGCTTCGGGTCCTTGACGCTCACGATCTCGGGGATCACGTCGCCCGCGCGGTGGATGACGACGCGAGCGCCCACGTACACGCCCTTCTCGTTGACCTGCGCCTCGTTGTGCATCGTCACGTTGCGGATCGTCACGCCTCCGACGACCACCGGCTTGACGTGTGCGACCGGGGTGAGGACACCGGTACGGCCGACGTAGCACGCGATCTCCTCGACGTCTGTCTCCGCCTGCTCCGGCGCGTATTTGAAAGCGATCGCCCAGCGCGGCGAGCGCGCGACGAAGCCGAGCTCGAGCTGCTGTGCGAAGCCGTCCACCTTGACCACCATGCCGTCGATCTCGTACTCGAGCTCGTGCCGGCGCCGCTGCCATTCCACGTGGTACTCGATCACCTCGTCGATCGAGTCGAGGCGCCGCCGGTTCTTGTTGACGCGAAAGCCCATCGACTCCAGCGTGTTGAGCACGTTCCACTGCGACTTCGCCGGGCCTGCCGGATCGAGGGTGTACATAAAGGTCTGAAGGTCGCGGCCGGCCGTGACATTCGGGTCGATCTGGCGGACGCTTCCCGCGGCGGTGTTGCGCGGGTTGACAAAGCGCGGTTTGCCCGCAGCCTCCATCTCGCGGTTCAGCCGCTCGAAACCCGCGATCGGGAAGTAAACCTCGCCTCGCACCTCGAACAGGTCGGGCAATCCCTTGGCCGGGCTGACGGCCAGCGGCACGCTGCGGATCGTGCGCACGTTGGCGGTGACGTCTTCGCCGGTGGTCCCGTCGCCCCGGGTGGCCGCGCGCTGCAGCCGGCCCTTCGCGTAGGTGAGGCTGATCGCCAGGCCGTCGATCTTCAGCTCGGCGCAGTACACCACCTTGTCGCCCACCGCCCCGCGCACGCGCTTGTCGAAGGCCCGGATCTCTCCCTCGTCGAAGGCGTTCTGCAGGCTCAGCATCGGCGAGCGGTGGCGCACCTTGGCGAACTGGTCCGAGGCCTCGCCGCTCACCCGTTGGGTCGGCGAATCCGCGCTCACGAGGTCGGGCCGCTCATCCTCGATCCGGCGGAGCTCGAGGAACAAAGCGTCGTATTCGGAGTCGGAGACCTCGGGCTGGTCGAGCACGTAATAGGCGTGCTCGTGGCTGCGAATGAGGTCGCGCAACTGCTTCGCCCGGGGAGCGGCATCGACCTTTCGCTTTTTCGCCTTGGTCATTTGGTCAGGGGCGCGAGCATCCCGCTGAGGATCTTCAAGCCCGCTTTGTCGAACTTGACCAGCAGCTCCTCGTCGGTCCGCGTGAGCGTGCTCTTGACCACTGTTCCGGCGCCGAACGCTGGATGCGTGACCCGGTCTCCGCTCGCGAACCGCTGGACCGGCGGCGGTGCGGGCGCGGCCGCCACCTGCCGCTCGAGGTGGCGCTCCTTGTAGCCCTGGCGCGGCGGCGCGACCGGTGCGCTGCCGCGCGGCGCGGCGAGCAGCGACTGCGGGATGTCGGTCAGGAAGCGGCTGGGAAACGCGGGCTGGGAGCGCCCGTAGAGGTGGCGGCGGAAAGCGCAGCTCAGGTACAGGCGGTCCTTGGCCCGCGTCATCCCGACGTAACAGAGGCGGCGCTCCTCCGCCATCTCGGTGGTGGCGCCGGCGGCCGAGGGATTCTCCTCTCGCTCGTCGAGGGCGCGCTGATGTGGAAGCAGTCCTTCCTCCATCCCCACCATGAACACGACCGGGAACTCGAGGCCCTTGACCATGTGCAGGGTGATCAGGGTCGCGCCTTCGCCGTTCTCGTCGTACGCGTCGACGTCTGACACCAGCGCCACCTCGGCGAGAAAATCCTCGAGGCCCTGCGCCGGGTCGCGGTCGTCGAAGCTCTCGGCCAGGCCGCGCAGCTCGTTCAGGTTTTCGATTCGCGCCTCGCCTTGCGGCGTCCCGTCGAGGTAATGGCGGCGCAGGTCCATCACGTCGATGACGTGGTCGACCAGCTCGCTCGGCCGGAGCACGCCCATCGTCGCGCGCACCGACTCGATCTGCGCCCGGAAACCCAGCAGCGGACCGACCGCGGTCTTGGGCACGCCGGGCACTCGCCCGGGATCGGTCAGGATCGCCATGATGTCCGCTTCGCTATCGCGGGCGTATGTGTTCACGGCGTCGACCGTGACGCTGCCGACCTTGCGCGACGGCACCGAGACGATGCGCGAGAAGCTCAGCGCGTCCCGCGGGTTGAAGCAGAAGCGCATGTACGCCACGAGGTCTTTGACCTCACGCCGCTCCCAGAAACGGACGCCGCCGACCAGCCGGTAGGGAATCCGGCGTCGCGCCAGGAGGTCCTCGAAGGCTCGCGACTGCGCGTTGGTGCGGTAGAGCACTGCGAAGTCGGAGTAACCCCGGTTCTCCGTCTTGCGCAGACGCTCGATCTCGTCGGCGACGAACTCAGCCTCCTCGACCTCGTTGTACGCCTGGGTCGCGACGACCTTCTCGCCGCCCGCGCGCTGCGTCCAGAGGCGCTTCTCGGCGCGCTCCGGATTGCTCCGGATGACGCTGTAGGCCGTGTCCAGGATGGCCTGGCTGGAGCGGTAGTTCTGCTCCAGGTGCACGACGTGTGCGTCGGGATAGTCCTTGCGGAAGTCCAGGATGTTGCGGATGTCTGCGCCGCGGAACCGGTAGATCGACTGGTCGTCGTCGCCCACGACCGCGACGTTGCGGTGCTCCGCTGCCAGCAGGTTGACCAGCACGTACTGCGCGCGGTTGGTGTCCTGGTACTCGTCGACAAGGACGTGGCGGAAACGGTCGCGCCACTTGGCCAGCACGTCCGCGTCAGTGGTGTAGAGCTCGACCAGCTTCATGATCAGGTCGTCGAAGTCGAGGCCGCCCGAGCGGCGAAGGACCTCTTCATAGGAGTCGTAGACGCGGCGCAGGACCTCGTCCTGGTAGCTGCGGTTGGGGATGTCAGCGGGACGCTTGAGCTCGCTCTTGGCCTGCGAGATCGCCTGGCTCAAGGCCCCGATCGGGTAGCGCTTGGGGTCGAGCCTGAGCTCCTCGAGCACCCGCTTCAAGGCGGCCCGGGTGTCGTCCTCGTCGAAGATGACAAAGCTCGGGATGATGCCGATCCGCTGGGCTTCGCGGCGCAGGACCCGCACCGCAGTCCAGTGGAAGGTCCCGACCCACATCTTCGCCGCGACTTCGCCGACCAGCGCCTCCACCCGACCCCGCATCTCTCGCGCCGCCTTGTTGGTGAAGGTCACGGCGAGCAGACGGTCCGGCCAAACGCGGTGGGACGCAATCAGGTAGGCGATGCGGGCGGTCAGGACGCGGGTCTTGCCGCTGCCTGCGCCGGCGAATATCAGGAGCGGCCCGTCGCCGTGCGTCACAGCCTCCTGCTGGGGCGGGTTGAGGCGCGCGAGCAAGGCGTCGATCTGGGACTCGGGAGACTCTGCCGCAGCCACGAGGAATCGAGTTTAGCGGTGGCTGGAAATGCCCTATCCGGCCCGCCCTCTCTCCCACCCCTGCGGGACAAGCCCGTTAAGGACGCGCTATCCGCGCCCTCTGATTGCTCCCCTTAGGGGAGAGGGAAACTGCCACATCCATCGTTAGACTCACCGTGGCTTTGGCTCGCGAAATCGATCTCGGCATGCGTGATCACCTCCTTTACGAGCTCGCGCGCGATCTCAGCTCATCCCTCGAGCTCGACGTCGTGCTGGAGAAGGTCATGGACCGGGTGATCACCTTGATGAAGGCGGCGCGGGGCTTCATCGTCTTGGTCGATCCGATCGACGGCAGCCTTTCGGTGCAGATGTCGAGCGGCGAGGCGGACCCTGAGAAAGCGCGCCAGTTCCTCGGTTCCCGGACCGTGATCGAGCAGGTCGTGAAGACGGGCCAGGCGGTCGTTTCGACTGACGCCAGCCTGGACGACCGCTTCAAAGGCCAGCAGTCGGTGATCCTCCAGAACCTGCGCTCGATCATCGCGGTGCCGCTTGTCACCAAGGACAAGGTCATCGGCGCCGTCTATGTCGACAGCCCATTCCGCGCCGCCATTTTCGAAGAGAAGGACAAGGAGTTCATGCAGGCGATCTCGGACCTGGCCGCAATCGCCATCGACAACGCTCGCCAGTACGAGCGGTCGGAGTTTCTGCGCGAGCTGTTCGAGGCGCACGTCAACAAGCAGGTCACCGACTACGTGCTCACCCGGTCGGGCCGGTCGCTGCGGTTCCTGCCCGGCGAGAGGCGCCAGGTGACCATGCTCAACTCCGACATCGCCGGCTTCTCGACCCTGTCGCAGAGCATGGAGGCCGAGGAGCTGGTCAGCTTCCTGAACAACTACTTCCAGCGGATGATCAGGGTCGTCCTGGACCACGGCGGCAACATCGACAAGTTCCAGGGGGACGGGATGCTCGTCGTCTTCGGAGCGCCCAACCCGATGCTCGACCACGCCGAGCGCGCGCTGCACGCCGCCCTGGCCATGGTGCGGGAGGTCGACCGCTTCAACAGGGAGCAGATCAACTCCGGCAAGCCGGCGATCGCAGTCGGGATGGGGCTCGACACGGGCGAGGTGGTGGCGGGGCACGTCGGCTCGGACGACCGCATGGAGTTCACGCTGATCGGCGTGCCGGTCAACAACAGCTCGTACCTGTCCAAGGTCCGGCCGGCACGAGTCCTGATGTCAGAGACGACCCGGGCTCGGCTGCCCAACGGGATCCAGGTCGCGGACTACGAACCGATGGTGCTCAAGGGGGGAAACCGGCCCCAGCCGATCTTCGAGCTGGCGATCTCGGTCACCGCCGAATAGGCAACGCTTCCCTCCGAATTCGGCACGTTTGTCGTCAGACGTGCTGTTCCCGATGACGAATTCCGCACGTTTGGCAACAGACGTGCGAATCAGAGCGCCCCGCACGCCTACCCCTGGCAGACCCAACGGCCGGGGCCGTAGTGCGAGTACAGCCAGGCCGCCGCGAAGGAGTTGGCGCGCGGGTCGAAAGGCGACTGGTTCGCGTACGGCGTGCCCGACCACGTGCTCGGCAGGAACTGGAACAACCCTGACGCGCCGCTGTCGGAGTTAACCGAGTTCGGGTGATAGCGCGACTCGCACCACGCGACGTTCATCGCCCACTGGACGGCCGCCGGGCCGAGCGGGCTGAAGGCGTCGGTGATGTCCTTCGCGATGTCGGGCGGCGGGGGTGGGTGGTTGCTGCGGGCTGCGATCGCGGCCGCCAGAGCCTGGGCGGCCGCCTCAGCCTGCTTCTGGGCTTCGTAATTGGCCAGGCCCTGCTTCAGCTCCTGCGCCCAGGACTGCACCTGGGCCAGCTGCGCGGCCTCCACACGCTGGGTCCTGGTCTGCTCCACGACCGAGTTCCGTTCGAACGCGCTGAGCTGGGTGACGGCGACCGAGACCGACTGCTGCTGGGGCGGCGTGAGGTGCGGCAGGATCACGGTCACCAGGATCACGACCCACACCAGGACCGCCCTGAATAGCGGCAGCAACCCCTTTCGTCGCTCCTTCCTTGGACTCGCCCTACCCCTGGGGCGGTGTCAGGCCTGAGCTCGGAGCGAGACGTTGAGAAGACGCGCTCAGGAACCGGGAAAGGTGCCACCTTAGCACAGGGTTGGCAACATTTCGTAGCCGTACGCCCCGGTACCGAACCGCCTGCTTCAGAACAGGTGGGTGAGCCTCTTTCGAAGCGGCTTTCGGCCCCCCGGCTCTACGTAAACGGGGAGTATCTCCTTCATCCTCTCGAATGCGAGCTCGGTCAGCGCAGCCGGATCCTGGCCCGTCGCTGGCAGCCGCTGGCCGACGATCGCCTTGATCCGCTTGCGCAGCCACAGGTCCTTGGTGCCCGACAGCGCGACAGGGACCACGGGCACGGCGGCCTTGATCGCAAAGTGGGCGAAGCCCTTGTGGAACGGCAGCAGCTCCCCCTCCCTCGGCCCGTAGTTCCCCTCGGGGAATATCGCCACCGCCCCGCCGAGCTCAAGGCATCGGTCGACGTGGCGGAACAGCGTCCTGTCACCGTGCCGCTCGCGCACGACGGGCACGTATCCGCCGGCCGTGCGGACCAGCCACCATTGGAGCTTGCGCGTAACGAGGATCGTCGGGTCCGCCAGGAAGTGGAGGTGCGGCTCGACTGGAAACAGGATCAGCAGGGTGAACTCGTCGAGCCAGTTCAGGTGGTTGGCGATGACGATGTAGTTGCCCGAGCGCGGTATGTTCTCGCGTCCCTGGACTTGAAAACCGAACAGCAGGCGAAGGATCGGAACGCCGATCAGACGGATGATCCGGTAGGGCAGGTTGGCGCGCGGGCCAACAGGAAGAAGGTCAGCTGCCGGTAGCGCTGCGGTCGCGGTGCTTGCCAAAGCACAGCGAGTTTAGGCCTCGAGAGGCCACCACTCCAGGAAGCGGTTGTAGGTCCCCACTGCGCCCTGGACCAGGTGCATGTCTGCGACCAGCGTGTTGAACGCGTCGCTGGAGATCCTGTTGGACCTCTGGTCGGCAATCAGCTCGTTGAGAAATGCATTGAGCTGGTTGTTTGCCGTCCTGGTGTCACCCCGAGTGATCGAGTCCGAGGCTGCATCCAGCTTGACGATCAGGCTGTTCTTCTGGCCCGCGTTGAGTCCTGAAAGTTTGCCGATGTATGCGTCCATCGCGGCCAGCACGTCCTGGGGCGTCCCGACCGTCACCTGGATGGTGGCCTGGCCCTGGGCGCCCTCGTCGTCCGTCACGGTCAGTGTGACCGCATAAGTCCCCCGGGCGGCATACGTGTGGGCGACAACAAGACCACTGCCCGGCAAGCCGTAGTCGCCGAAGTCCCATGACACGGTGAGTGTCTCCTGGGTGGCTCCGTCGCTGGAGGCGCCTGTAAAGCTGAGCGACTCCTGGGGAGCGAAGATCGCCAGATTGGCAAGCCAACGATCCGTCGGCTTGACGCTCACGATCGTCGCCGTCGGCTTGACCTCGGTCGCGGTAACCGTGAAAAGCGGAGTCGAAGCGGACAGCCCATGGCTGTCGGTGATGGTCACCGAGACCTGCGTCACCGATTCGTCGGGGGCGGGCTCGGTCCACGACCACGTACCGCTTGCGGTGGCCGACGTCGGAGTGACGGTGCCGGCGGTCGCGGTCAGGGTGACGGCGGCACCGCTTGGATCTGAGAAGGTCCCGCTCATGGTCGGGGCGATGCCCTCACTGACGCTCGTACCAGCCTTGTCGAGGGTGATGGTCGGCGGCTGGATGACGGGCGTCGGAACTGTGTCCGTGTTCACGTAGGTCGCGAAGACGAAGGCAGCTCCGTAGCTCGCGCCGGAATACCACGTCGTGCACGCGGTGCAGCCCACGTACAGGTTTCCCCCGAGGAACGTCTGGGTGATCTCCGGTGGCGTGCCCGTGTAGTACCAGTACACGTAACCGACGGTCTTCACGAAGATCTCGTACGTCGTGCCCTTGGTGATCGAGATGTTCGCCTTGGAGAAGTCAAAGGGGTAGGTTCCGGACATGTAGCCACTGCGTGTGGCCGTCGGCTCCGTGGAGGCCGGGGTGACCGGAGTTCCGTCTGGGTTCGCCTGCCGCACGGTGACGCTGACGCTGCCGGCCTGGGCGAAGAGCTTCAGGTCGACATGATCCAACAGGCCTGTCTTGCCGGCGATCAACGTCTGGACCATGAGTTGCACAGACTGCCTGGCGAGGCCACTCTGCTGCGACTGATCGAGCTCCACCGCGGCCAAGGCCGGGCCTGCAAAGGCCAGCGGCAGCACCGCCGCCAGCGCTGCTGCCATGGATGCCCGACCGACAACTCTCCGTAACGAAGTCTTCACTTGACCCTACTGACGGCACTTAAAACGAATTCCTGCGCCGCTTTGGTCGCTACTCGTATCGGAGGGCGGCGACCGGGTCGAGACGGCTGGCGCGGAGGGCTGGGAAAAAGCCGCTGACGGCGCTGAAGAGAGTTGCCAGCGCCAGCCCGCCGAGGACGAGCCACCAGGTGATGCGGAAGACGGAGAGGTCGAGCGGGATGCCCTGCGCGGTCGCGATGTTGTTGACGATCACGTTGCCAACCACGCCCACCACCGCCGCGAGCGCCAGGCCGACAGCGCCGCCGACCAGGCCGATCATGCCCGCCTCGGACATGAACATCCCGCGCACGTCGGCGGACCGGGCGCCGAGGGCCTTCATGATCCCGATCTCGCGCGTACGCTCGAGCACCGCCGTGTACATGGTGTTGGCGATGCCGAGGCAGGCGACGATCAGGGCGATCGCGGCGAGCCCGGACAGACCGATCTCCAGGATGGTGATGAACTGGCTGAAGCCTTTCAGGAAGTCGCCACTGGTGGTCGCCTGGTAGCCGAGGTCCTTGACCTCTTTGGCAACAGTGTCGACGCTGCCCGCCGTTTCAGCGACCAGCGTGAGGCTGCTGAACTCGTCGGCCGTCCAGTGGTTCGCCTCGGCCATCCGCTCCCAGTAGCCGGTCGAGGTCGCGTACGGCGCGCTGATGAAGTAAGCGCCGCCCGTCCCGATGTTGCCTGCATTCGAAAGCACCGCCACGATCGTCAGCTCGATGGGCAGGGAATTGGTCGCGACCCGTTGTCCGGAACCCGGTAGGTAGATCCCGGGGAACTGCCCGTGGAAAGTGATCTTGTGGCCGACGGCTGTGGAGGGTGTCCAGCCGAGCTTGTTCGCGGCGTCGCCGCTGATCATGACCTCGTTGGCGTTGTCAGACGACGGGAACCTGCCGGCGGCGAGGAACTTGGACAGCGCCTGTGGCGTTTCCGACAGTGGGGTGAACGAGGTCAGGTAGACGTTCGTGAGGTCGGACGGACCCCCCGTGAGCGTGCCTTCGATCACGAGGTTTCCGTACGCGTCCTTCACGTGCGGCAGCGCGGCCAGCCTGGACAGCGCGGCGGCATCGAGCGGCTTGTGCTTGGTGGGATCGACCAGGCCGAAGTTGTTCTCGCCGACGTTGACCTGGTTCAGCTGACCGGTCACGGCGAACGCGTTGTTCAGCGAGTCCTGAACGCCGGTGGCGAAGGAGACGATGATCCCCATCGCCGCGATGCCGATCGCCACACCGGCCGAGCTGAGCGCGGTGCGGAGCTTGCGCCGCCTGACGCTGCTCGCGCCCATGCGCGCCGTGTCGAGCCAGCCGAGTCTTTGCACGTTGCCCCTCGCTGTTGCCGGCTGCTCCGCCATCTTCTGGCCGCCCGGGTCCTCGACGATGTTGCCGTTGCGCATGCGCACGATCCGGCCGGCGATGGCGGCGACGTCCGGGTCGTGGGACACCATGACGACCGTCGCGCCCAGGCCGTGCATCTCCTTGATCAGGTCGAGAACTCCCTGCCCGGCCTCTTCGTCGAGGTTGCCGGTCGGCTCGTCGGCGAGGATGAGTCCCGGGCGATTGGCCAGGGCCCGCGCGACCGACACGCGCTGCTGCTCACCACCTGAGAGCCGGGTCGGCCGAAAGTTGATGCGGTCCTTCAGCCTGACCTTCTCCAGCAGGCGCCGGCTGCGCTCGCGGCGCTGCGCTGTGGTAAGGCCACCAAGAGTCATGGGCAGGGCGACGTTGTCGATTGCGGTGAGGGTCGGAATCAGGTTGAAGCTCTGGAAGATCGTGCCGACGTGCTGCAGCCGGTAGTCGGCCAGCTGGCGATCCCGCATCTCGTTGAGCTTCCGGCCGCCGGCAACGATGGTGCCCTCGGTCGGGCGGTCGAGGCCGCCGATCAGCGAGAGCAGCGTCGACTTGCCGCACCCGGACGGACCCATGATGGCGACGAATTCGCCCGGCGCGATGGTGAGTGACACGCCCCGCAAGGCGGTCACCGCGACCTCCCCCATGCGGTGGACGCGGACCACGTTGCCAAGCTGGATGCCGATCGGTTCGCCGATCAGCTCGTCTGGCTCGGCCTCCTCAGGTGTCGGTGCGGGAGGGACCTCTTCCTCTGCGACTGCCATGTCCAGCCGCACAGTCTACGTGGGGGGCGTTAAGCGCTTGGTGCACTCACCAGACCTGTGGCTTAGACTCGCCGGCTCTTGGATTGGCGCTTCTCAGAGACAGATGCCGGCGGGGCGAATGTCGCCGCCGGCACCTGGAGCAGCGTTGTACGCGAAGACCTTCTGGAAGCCCCAATCCGGCCGATCGAGGTAGATTCCACGCTCACTGCCCAACCAGATGCGGTCGCCGTCCCCTTGATAGTGCTGGAAGTAGCCGTCGAACACCAGGCTGCCTGAGTATATGAGCTTGCCACGGGACCCCGGTTGGTCGATCAGGCGAACCTCGAATTGTCCGTCGCTGCCGACAACACCGATTAACGGTCGGCCGGAAGCGAACCCGATCATCCAGGGATATGCCCCCGCCCGATAGAACCATTCCGTCTCGGCGCCGGTCGCCAGGTCGACCTGCGCCACGCTGTCAGCGGGCTGGATCTCCACCGGGGGCCAGACCGTTTTGTCTTGGGGATCGAGCCGGGCGACCCATGCCTTGCCGTCGCGCACTGCCCAAACTCGATGCACAGCCCTCACCTGCGTTACCGACCCGGTCGTCAGATTCAGCAGCCAGACGCCCTCGCCCGGTCCGCCGATTCCCGACGGCTGGTAGAGGTACACGCCACGGGTACTGAAGTCCAGTACCGCTGGACGGTCCAACGGCTTCAACTCGAAGGTGCGAACGCTCCCGGACGCGACGTCGACGATTTGAGCACTCGAGTCAGCCGTCACGTAGGCATAGGCGCTGCCGTCGGCCAGAGTCGCCGCCGGCGACGCCGGCACCCACCGCTTGGCTGCTCGGTCGTAGAAACCGTCGCCGTCACCGTAGAGGACAGGAGACACAGTCGTCGCGTAATCGTCGTGCGGGGATCCTCGGAGAGGCATCGTCCCGCTCGGATCGTCGGCCAACTGGCCGGCCGGAAAGGTGATGAAGCCGCCATGTAGGTCTGGCAAGGGACTTCGCGGATTCACGGTGACCACCGGAAGCCGGCACGAAAAGTCGACTCCCGTGACCGGCAGGTCGCCCGCAGGCGTGGGGCCGGAGACAGGTGACGAGGCCACTTGCGCTGTCGCAGGTACTGTCGGCTGGGGCGGACTAACAGCAGCGGTCGGGTGGGATTGGCTGCAGGCGATAAGCAAAATCCCGACCAGGCAAAGACGCGAGCTCTCACGAGCAGATCTCAGGCCTCCAATTCCCCCGCCAACGCGTAATCCACCGCTGCTGAGACTGGTCTCGCACGACCCGCAGACCAGGCGGCGCCGAACTCAGTCGGGCCGAGGGCGCGCGAAACGGCGTCCTTACTCTGCTCGAAAATCGGCGCCTCGTCCGGAGGCCACGCGGCGCCTTGCGCCTCGACCATCTGTGCCGCGGCCCCGAGCACCTCGGCAGCCCGCGTGAACTGCTTGAGCTCTATCGCGCACGCAGCGAGGGCACTCAGGGCATATGGGATCATCCACTCGTCCCCGCGACGCCTCGCGATCTGAAGCGCTTCGACTGCAAGCTGCCTTGCTCGCACCAAGTTACCCAGCCGCCGCTCGACGTGACTCAAATTGCCTGCCTCCACGGCCACTCCGCCAAAATTTCCCTGTTCGCGGGCAAGTTGCATGCGCTGCGTCATCCGGTCGCGTGCCTCCTCGAGGTCGCCGCGCATCTGAGCTGTGACCGCGAGGACGTGGAGTGCATTCGAACGACCGTCCTTGTCGTCGGTTCCCTCCACAACTTGAAGAGCTTGCGCGCACATAGACCGAGCCTCGTCCAGGTTGCCCTGTCGCAGCTCGACTCTGGCGACACCAACCAGCGCCACCGCGATCGCGGTCGGATCGTTCAACCGTCTGGCGATTTCGAGGCTGCGCTCATACGACAACCTCGCGGAGTCGTCGTGGCCTTGCCAGAAGGCCAGAAGACCACTCCGGTAGAGACCTTCCGCCCTGAGTCGTCCATCGTTTCCACCGGCTGCAAGCGCGCGGTCGATCCAGGACTGGCCCTCGGCGGTGCGTCCGGTCAGTCGCCAGAAGTCGTACAGAGCGACGGCCAGGAAGAGCGCGTCGTCGCTCCTGCCATGATCAAGGAACCAGCTCAATGCTGATTCGATCTCTTGGTTTTGATCCTCGACTCGATCGAGCCAGACCCTTGCATCGAGTCCCTTGAGCTCGTTCTTCGCCTTTTCGGCGAGAGCAAGAGCCTTGCGTGCCCGATCCTCAGTCGTCAAGGCTGAACCTTCCAACCGCTACGACTGTGGCACATCTCGCGCCTATTCGAATTCGGATTTGGTGCCGACGACAGGATTCGAACCTGCGACCCTCGGTTTAAAAGCTCGCCCCGAACTCCGCACGACGCCTCCTCCAGCCTCCTGCTGAACTCGAATCTCCGCATCTCGCCTCCTCGTGGCACCCCAAGGCACCTCGGCTTGGCAATACAAATTGGCTATACACTCGGCCGTCCGCTTCGCGGAAGTTATTCCGTTGGGACGTGTGGCAGGGCGGCTAGACGAGCTTCGAACTACTCAGGCGAAGAGCACGCCACGATCGAGGACCAACCGCGAGCGACCGCACAACGCGCTCGGCTATCACAGCCCGTCAGAGGTTCGCGCTGGGCCCCCTGACACCGATGGAATCCGCAGCCCGATCTGTCCATGCCTTCAGGGGTCGCTACTGGAAGCCTCACGGTCCCGAACCGTAGTAGCGCAAAGCTCGGGGTAGGCTGCCAGGCGCCGTTTGAGTCCACCTAGTCCGCGCCTCAGTCCGCAAATGCGGCCACGTGACGGCGGGACGCGGCCCGGGGTGCGTCACGCGTTGCTGCACGAGCCTTTGTCCCAGGCGGATGTTCTTGTTGAACGTCCGCCGATACATCAGCCAGGAATAGAGGAGCCGAAGGTCATCCCACGGCGACGGTCAACACATAATGCGAGGCAATGACGATCCTCGATGCAATCGGCAACACGCCACTCGTTCGCCTCACGGTCCTCCCAGACAAGACCGGCGCAGAAGTTTGGCTGAAATGGGAAAGCGCGAACCCGACGGGCAGCATGAAGGACCGCATGGCCCGACACATGATCGAAAGCGCTGAAGCTCGGGGTGAGCTGCGACCCGGTATGACAGTGGTCGAGTTCACGGGTGGCAGTACGGGGAGCTCACTTGCGCTCGTCTGCGCCGTAAAGGGCTACCACGCCCACTTCGTGACTTCTGATGCAATCGCTCGCGAGAAGGTGCAGACCATGCGAGCGTTTGGGGCAAAGGTCGAGGTCCTGCCGAGCGAAGGGGGGTTGATCACGCCACAACTTCGGGCCCAAATGCAGGCGCGCGTCGAGGAGCTGGCCGCTCGTGAGGACACGTTCTGGACGAGGCAGTTTTCCAATCCCGACAATCGCTCTGCCTACCACGTGATGGCAGAGGAGTTGCTTCGCGAAACAGACGGGCAGATTCAGGCCTTCGTCATGGGCGTCGGCACAGGTGGCTGCTTCTCCGGAAATGCCGAGGTGCTCAAAGAGCGCCTCCCAAAGATCCGATGTGTTGCAGTTGAGCCCGACACCGCTCGCGTCTTGTCCGGCGGCCCTGTAACCGGACATCACATCGAGGGCCTCACGCCCGGCTCGGTGAGCCCGATCACCCGCAC
>Ga0209283_10000467_pt1 | contig 20430 bp, 20 predicted proteins | sample CZO8metaG_2_FD_188354 | JGI IMG/M metagenome (GOLD analysis project Ga0209283, IMG submission 188354) | Vadose zone soil microbial communities from the Eel River Critical Zone Observatory, Northern California, USA - CZOApr15con2H1.8 metaG... | ecosystem: Environmental > Terrestrial > Soil >...
TGACCAGGCCTGGCACCACGACGCAGTCGGGCGCACTGATCACCTCACCGGCCGGCGGGGGAGGGCCTGAACCCACCTCGGCGATCACGCCATCGCGGGCGAGAATCCAACCGCCCTCGATCTCGCTGATGCCGGTGTAGACGAGGCCGGCCCTGATGAGCAGCGTGGAGCTCACGTATCTACGAGGTCGTGCGGGCGCACCGGCACACGGGCGAGCGGACGGCCGCTCGCCGCCCGGATGGCGGCGACGATGGCCGGGCCCGAGGAGATCGCCGGCGGCTCGCCGACTCCTTTGAGACCGTAAGGCGCGTTCGGGTCGCCCAGCTCGAGGACGTCCATCCTCACCGGCGGCATGTCCAGGGTGGTGGGCAGCAGGTAGTCGGTGAACGACGGGTTGCGAATCACGCCGTCCTTGACCTGGATCTCCTCCATGACGGCCAGCCCAAGGCCTTGCGCCGCGCCGCCCTCCAGCTGGCCCTCGACCGCCTGTGGGTTGATCGCCTTGCCGACGTCCTGCGCTGTAGCGAGCTCGACCACCTTGACCAGGCCGAGCTCGGTGTCGACGTCGACGACCGCTCGATGAGCCGCGAAGGCGTACTGCATATGCGCGTCCGCTTGCCCCGTCTCCGGATCGAGGCGGGACGTATGCCGCGGCCGGAACTCACGGGTCTCCTCGATCACCTCCTCGCCCAGCAGAGTCGCGAGCGGGACGACCACCTCGCCGCTCGCCGAGACGATCGAGTCGTTCTCGAGCCTGAGCACGGCCGGGTCGACCTCGCCGGTGCGACCGAGCTCGAACGCGGCCAGGCCGAGCACGCGCTCGCGTACCGCCTCGCAGGCGGCCTTCACCGCCCCGCCGGTTATGTACGTCTGCCGAGACGCGGAGGACGATCCGGCCGAACCGACCTGCGTATCCGCGTCGAGCACGATCACGTCGTGCACGCCGAGCTCAGTGCCGGCGATCTGGGCCTGGACCGTGACCAGGCCCTGGCCCACCTCCGCCCCGGCCGTGTGCACCTCAACCCGCGGCCGGCCGCCGACGACCAACAGCCGCACCCGCGCGGTCGAATAGTCGTTGAAGCCCTCGGAGTAGCCGACGTTCTTGAATCCCACCGCGTAACCGACGCCGCGGCGCACCGCCTCGCCGTGCGTGGTGTTGGAAACGCCCCCCGGCATGTGCGTGAGGTCGAGTTGGCCCCCTGCGACTGCGGGGGGCAGTGGCATTGATCTGACCCGGCGCAGCAGCTCCGCCACCGGGACCGGACCGTCGACCACCTGCCCCGTGATGAGCTTGCTCCCAGTCTTCATGGCGTTGCGGATGCGCAGCTCGACCGGGTCCATCGCAAGGGCGGCCGCGAGCCTGTCCATCTGGGCCTCGTGCGCGTAGCAGTTCTGCACGGAGCCGAAACCGCGCATAGCGCCGCACGGCGGGTTGTTGGTGTAGACGACCCAGCCGTCGATCGTGGCGTTGGGGCACTCGTACGGCCCCACCGCGAAGCAGCACGCGTTGGAGATGACGGCCGTCGAGCTGGAGGCATACGCGCCGCCGTCCAGCAGGATGCGCGCCTTGACGTAGACGAGCTTCCCGTCGCGAGTAGCGCCGTGCTCGTAGACCATGCGCGCCGGGTGCCGGTGGACGTGCCCGACGAACGACTCCGCGCGGGAGTACGACATCTTCAGCGGCCGGCCCGTCCGCAGCGCGAGCATGCACGCGTGGGCCTGCATCGACAGGTCCTCGCGCGCGCCGAAGGCGCCCCCGATGCCGGCCATCGTGAGCCGGACCTTCTCCGCGGGCAACGCGAGGCAGCCCGCGAGCTGGTCGCGGTCGACGTGCAGCCACTGCGTGGCGATATAGAGGTCGACCCCACCCTTGCCGTCAGGGATGGCGAGGCCCGACTCGGGACCGAGGGGGGCCTGGTCCTGCATGCCGACCTCGTACTCGCCCGTGACGACGACGTCCGCGTGCGGGTCCTGGTCGCCGTGGCGGATCTTGACCTGGCGCGTGATGTTGCCATCCGGGTGCAGCCGGGGAGCCTCATCGGTGAGCGCCAGCTCGGGGTCGGTCAGCGGCACGGAGACCTCGTACTCGATGCGAACCGCATGCGCCGCGCGCCTGGCGCGCTCGGGGTGATCTGCGGCGACGAGAGCGACCGCCTCGCCCCAGTAGCGCACGACGTCCATCGCCAGGACGGGCTGGTCGAGGATCTCCAGGCCGTACACCTTGCGGCCTGGCACGTCCTCGTGCGTGAGCACCGCTTGCACCCCCGGCATCGCCAGCGCTTCGCTGGAGTCGATCGAGATGATGCGGGCATACGGATGCGGGCTGCGCACGGTCGCGCCCCAGAGCATGCCGTCCACCCGCAGGTCCGACGAATACGGGAAGGCGCCGCGCGTCTTGAGGGCGGCGTCCGGGCGCCGCACGGCGTCGCCGACCCGGCCGCTCACCACCGAAGGCGGCGCCAGCCGCGGCCTTGCACTCATTTCGCAGCCAGCCTGCCGGCGGCCAGATGGACGGCTTCGAGGATCTTGGCGTAGCCCGTGCACCGGCAGATGTTCCCGGCGAGCGCTTCGCGGATCTGGACGGTCGTCGGCTGCGGGACGCGATGCAGGAGGTCGTGCGTGGCGACGATCAACCCGGGAGTGCAGAAACCGCACTGCACCGCGCCCGCCTCGACGAACGCCTCCTGAATGGGATGCGGCGAGTCGCCGGAGCCGATGCCCTCGATGGTCACGACGTCGCGGCCTTCCGCCTGCCCCGCAAGCACGAGGCACGCGCAGACCAGCATCCCGTCGAGGTAGACCGAGCAGGAGCCGCACTCGCCCTGCTCACAGGCGTTCTTCGAGCCCGGCAGTTCCATCCGCTCGCGGAGGACGTAGAGCAGGCTCTCTCCTTCCCAGACATCGTCCGCGGTGACGTGACGGCCGTTGACGCTGCAGGCGACCCTCATGCCGAGGCCGAGCTCCGATGCTCGTCCCACGCCCAGGTCAAGCTCCGGCGGGCCAGCACCGCCAGGGCGTGCCTGCGGTAGGCGGCCGTGCCGCGCACGTCGTCGATGGGTCGCGCCGCGGCGGCGACGAGCTCGCCGAAGCGGGCCAGCGCGCTTGCGGGAATGGCGGTCGGCCTCTCCCAGAGCCCGCCCTCGTCCAGCACTCCCTCCATGAAGGTCTCCGCTTCGCCGGCCGTGACCGGCGTGGGGGCAGCTGACCCGATTCCCGTGCCGACCTGCCGGCGCTCGGCGTCGAGCGCGACCGCGAAGGAGCAGACAGCGATCACCATCGCGTTCCTCGTCCCCACCTTGCAAAACTGCTGCGGGCCCTTCGCCGGCTCGACCAGGAAAGCCGCGATGAGCTCGTCTTTGCGCATCGCGTTTCGCTTCGGACCGATGTAGAACTCGCGGGCCGGGAGCCTGCGGGCGCCGGTCGCCGACGCCAGCTCGACCAGCGCATCCGAGGCGAGCAGCGGGGGGTGCGCATCGCCGGCCGGGGATGCCGAGCCCAGGTTGCCGCCCACCGTTCCGCGGTTCCTGATCTGGGGCGAGCCCACGGTTCGCGAGGCCATCGCCAGGCCGGGCAGCCGGTCGCCAAGCTCATCGATGATCCGCGCATACGTCACCCCGGCGCCGATGCGGAGGAAGGCGCCGTCCATGCCCCACTCGTCGAGGTCCGCGATCCTGGTGAGATCGATGACCGAGGCGGGCCGCTGCCGGTCGAAGTTGATCTCGACCATCACGTCGGTGCCGCCTGCGATCGGCAGAGCCTCTGGATGAGCCGCCTTCATGGCGAGGGCTTCGGGCCAGGTCGCCGGCTGCAGGAACTCCATCCCTACCAGGCGAGGCCCGGGCCAGGAGCGTCGCCGCGGGTCACGGTCCCTTCGATGAGCCCGTACGGCCGATCGGAAACGTAGAACACCTCGTTGTCGTTCTCCAGGCCGAAAGGCGAGAGGTCGACGACGAAGTGGTGCTTGTTGGGCAGCGACAGGCGGATCTCCGCGATCTCGGGTCGCGCCTCGAGCACGGCGGACCCCATCGCGTAGAGGGTTTGCTGCAGGGCCAGGCTGGGCTTGGCGGCAAAGCCCTCGATCAACGCCGCGCGCGCCCCGGTGAATACCTCTGCCCAGTCTACGTCGAGCCGGGCGTAACGCCAGCGTGCGGTCACGGCGGTGGCCAGCACACGGTCGCGCGTTTCCTCGAGGGTCGTATACCGGTCCTTCGGGTAGCCCCAGAACTCGGATCCCGTCGACCTGAGGAGGACGAGGTCGCTCAGACCGGACACGATCCAATCGCCGTCTTTCATGCTCGTCGCCGTGGCCAGGCGCTTCTCCGCGCCGGAGCGAACGAAAGCGTGCGGATGGTGGCGCCCACGGGCGCTGATCCGCGCCCACGCGTACTCGTCGATGGATACCCGAGCCCGATGCACGGCGGCGAATTCCTTGACGAAATGGCGGGCAAGGCGCAGGGCGAATTCCTCGATCTCGCCGACGGCCTCTTTGGCGAACGCGAACACGGTGTTCTTCTGCGTGTCGGTGGGCACGACCTTGCTGTTGTCGCCTGTCATGTGGCTGGCCTCGAAGTCGCCCGCGAGCGCAACGCTGACGCTGACGTCCTTGATCTCGTGTGTCGGGCCGTCCTTGCTGACGCGGACCAGGTGGATCTCGGCCTTGCCGTACTGGTTGTCGCCGAGGACGATGGTCACGATTACTGACCTTTGTAAGTGGAGTACCCGAACGGGCTCAGCAGCAGCGGTACGTGAAGATTCGTGTCGCCCTCGGCGGCTACGAACACGACTGACACCTCCGGATAGAAGGCGGTCATCCCCGACGCCTTGAAGTAGGGGCCGGCCGCGAACTCCAGGCGGTACTCGCCACGTTCCAGCGGGCCGCGGGAAAGCTCCTTCACACGGCCGTCGGCATCGGTGACGGCGTTGCTCACCACCGACCATGACCCATCCCGCTTGCGCCGGCTCAGCGACACGCCCACGCCTGCCGCCGGACGCCCTCTCGCCGTGTCGAGCACGTGCGTGGAGATGCTCATGAGACCAGCTTCAACATGCGCTCGCCGGCGATCTGCGCGAGCTCGCGGCGCGCCTCGGCGAGCTCCGTCGCGGGATCGTTCCTCATGCGCCGCCGCAGTTCGGACAGGATCTCCTCCCCGCCCCGGCCGCCGGCCCTGATGAGAAAGACGTGCCCAAACTTCTCCTCATACTGCCGATTCTCGGCTTCGAGCGCGGCCAGCGTCACAGCCGCCGACTGCATGACGTGGCTCTGCTCGCGCTCGGAGCTCTCCGGCGCGTCGCCGCCCCGCTCGCCGATCCGCGGGTGGGCCTTGAACGCAGCCAGCCAATCGTCATCGGTCAGCCCGTTCAACGCCACCCAGGCCGTGGTGAGAAACGATTGGGCATCGGCGTACGGCCGGCGCGAGCATACCTCCGCCGCCCAGCTCCGATTGGCGAGGCATGCGTACAGGAGATCTGCGGCTTCCTTTTCCGGCAGAGCGTTGAAGTTCTCAATCAATCCCCAGCGGCACCAGCTGGAAATTGGCCACGTCGACGAGACCTCGATCGGTGATCTTCAGCTCGGGTATGACCGACAGCGCCAGGAAGCTCAGGGTCATGAAGGGAGCGGTCATGGCCACGCCCATTTCCGCGAGCCGGCCCTCCATCGAGCGGAGCTTGCCGTACACGTGCGCCAGGGGCTGGTCGCTCATGAGGCCGGCGACCGGCAGCGCCAGCTCCTCGACGACACGACCCCCTTCGGCGACCACGATGCCGCCTCCGATGTCGGCGAGGCGGCACGCGCATGCGGCCATATCGGCATCGTCGACGCCGAGCACGACCATGTTGTGGGCGTCGTGTGCGACCGTCGATGCGAAGGCCCCGCGCTTCAGCCCGACGTTGGTGGCGAACCCCAGGCCTATCCGCCCGGTCGCGTGGTGGCGTTCGAGGACGGCGATCTTGACGAGGTCTCGCGCGGGGTCGGCGACGATGCTGCCGTCGCGAATCACCGGCTCGACGATTTCGGTGCCCGTGAGGAGCTGGCCGGGTATGACCCTGATCACGCGGATGCGCTTGGGGCCGCCGGCAATGCGAAATGACGCCTCGGAAACGGGTGCCAGGTGGACGGTCTGCCGAACCCACTCCGGCACCGCGAGCTTGGCGAATCGCGGAGGCGCGCCTCGTTTGAGGACCTGCCGCGGATTGAAGGACACCAGGTCGTCGAGGACGAGGATGTCCGCCTGGTAGCCCGGAGCTATGGCGCCAAGGTGCCAGAGCCGGTGATAGGCGGCGGGGTTGATGGTGGCCATCACGACCGCGTCCTGCGGGCTGATGCCGTCGGCCACGGCCACGCGGACCATCTGGTTGATGTGGCCCTCCTCGACGATGAAACCGGGCTCCCGGTCGTCGGTGCAGAACATGCACCAGTCGGTGCCGTACTGCTTCACGAGTGGGAGCAGGTCGCGCAGGTTGCGCGCGATCGACGCCTCACGAAGCATCACCCACATCCCGAGGCGCCGTTTGTCCAGTGCCTCCTCGTACGTGGTGGCTTCGTGGTCCGAGCGTATCCCCGCGGCAATGTACGCATTGAGGGCGGGCCCCCGCACGCCCGGCGCGTGGCCATCGACGTGGTCGGTCAGGCCAGTGGTCAGCTTCGAAACCTCCGCCTCGTCGCCGGCAATGACCCCTGGGAAGTTCATCATCTCGGCGACGCCGATCGTGCGATGCCTGCGCAGCAGGCTCTCGATGTCGCCCGTGGTGAAGGGCCGTCGGGGTGACTCGAAACGAGAGGCGGGCACGCATGAGGAGGCCATGACGTAGACGTCAAGCGGCAGGTCGGTACAGCAGTCGAGGAGCCAGTGGATGCCGTCAGTGCCGAGCACATTGGCGATCTCGTGCGGGTCGGCGACGACCGCGGTGGTGCCATGCGCAAGTACCGCCCGGGCGAACTCGTCGACCGTCAGCTTGGACGACTCGATGTGCATGTGCGCGTCGATGAAGCCAGGCACGAGGTAGGCGCCCGAAACGTCGTGGCGCTCGCGGCCGTCGTAGCTCCCAAGTCCGACCACGTGGCCGTCGGTGATGGCAACGTCGACGTCGAGCCACTCCTTGGTGAACACCGAGAGCACCTTTCCGCCGGCCAGCACGAGATCGGCCGGCTCGTCACCCCGCGCGACCGCCATCCAATGCGCGTCGATGAGGGTCAAGGATAAGGCCACCGTCGTGCAAAGGTTCAGTAGGCCCGGTCAGCTCTGCTGCAGACGTGTGAGGTCGGTCCAGCGGTAGATCGTCGAGGGCACCCGGGCGCCTCGCCAGTCGCCCACGAGGGTGCCGACCTCGCGGCCGCCGAGATGGTCGTAGAAGCGCCTGGCGCGCAGGTTCGACGCCACCACGTGGAGGCTGAGGGTTCCGTGTCCGCGGGCCGCCCAACGGGCGGCGGTTTCACGGAAAAGCAAGGCGCCGATCCCGTGGCTGCGCAGGCCCGGATTCACGTGCAGCGATTCCAGGAACGGCTCGCCGTCGGACCCGATGTGGCTCAGGGCGAAGCCGGCCAGCGCCGAATCTCCGTCTTCGGCGACCAGCAGGAGCGGATCTTTTTGATTCAGCAGCCGCTCGATTTCGCGGCGATGCTCGCCGACGTCCAGCAGTCGATCCACGACGTCGCCTCCGATCAGGGGCCGGTATGTGTCGTCCCAGCTCTTGACCCTGAGAGCGGCGACCGCGGCGATGTCGGCGGCCCGGCCATCGCGCACCGTGGCCGGTGAGCCTCCGCGGGGGGTCGCCCGCGTCGCTCGGTGGGTGGCGAGCGTCGAGCCGATCAAGACGAGTACGAATCCGACGCCCATGCCGGCGGTGAACACCTCGTGCAGCACGATGACGCCGGCCACAGCCGCCACCGCCGGGTTGATGTAAGTGATCACGGTTGCTCGCACGGGCCCGATCTCCGCGATCAGCGCGAAGAAGAGGAGGAACGCGATCGCCGTGCACAGCAGGGCGAGCACTGCCACCGACGCCAGGACTCCAGCGCTGGGAATTGCTCTCGGCCACTGGATCGCGGCGACGGGTGCGTACGCAAGCGCGCAGACCGCAAGCGACCCTGCGATGACGCTCACCGAAGGGAGGCCGGACAGGTAGCGCGAGAGGATGGCCGGGCCCACCGCGTAGCACACCGCGACCACCGCCATCTCGGCCAGCGCAAGCCAGCCGGCGGCGCGAAGGTCGAAGCCGACGATAGCGGCGACCCCGACAAGGCCGAGCAGCAGGCCGGCCAGGTTGCCGGGCCGAATCCCCTCGCGGTTGCCAAAGAGCGGGGCGACCAACACGCCCACCAGTGGCACAGCCGATAGCAGCAAGCCGGCGAGCGAGCTGGAGATCTTCTGCTCAGCGCTCGATAGGGCAAGCCACGGGATTCCGATCTCGACGGCGGCGAATGCGAGCAGGGGGCGCCACCGCGCAAGAACCGGCCTCAGGTCGCCTCGCCGGAGCGCGATCGGCAGAAGTATCAGCGCCGCTACGCCGGTGCGCAGGAAAACGAGCGTCGCGGGTGTCAGCTCGCCGACAGCGATGCGGATGAAGAGATACGGGATGCCCCAGATGAGGCACATCGCGGCGAAGAGCAGCAGGCCGCGGCGGGTCATCTCGCACCAACATTAATGAGGGCACTCTCGTCGTCGTCGAGGACTGGCGGGTTGGCGCCGCGATATAAGAGGACGGGCGAGTACTCGTCGAAGTCGTTCGGCGCGCTTCGGGCAGCTCAGCGCCGGCGTCGATCATCTCCTGGAGATAGAGCTCGCCTACCGGTCGGAAGTGGCTTGAACCTGGTCGCCGGGTTCGGCCACGACGACTCGCACTCGCTGCACGGAGTTGTTCTGGACGCCCTCGCGGTTCCAGTTCTCGGCGGTCGGCTGTACGTTGCCGGCGCCGTCGGCCGCGCGGACGCAAAGCTCGTACTCACCGGCCTCGGTCGCGTCCCATTCGAAGCTCCATGGACGCCATGCGAACTCCGACAGCGAGTCTCCAAGCCTGGCCGGCTTCCACGTTCGCCCGCCGTCCACGCTCACATCGACGTTACGGACCTCGGCGCACCCAGACCATGCGCGACCTGTGAGGAGTTGGCGCGACGGCGCCAGGAAACGGACGCGGGACATGAAATCTGGAATGCCCGGCGGCACCATCAGGGCTCGCGGCAAGATGCGGGTGACCGGCACGCCCGGGTCGTCGTCCGAGCGACGGTAGTGGTAAGCGGTCGCCTGCTGATAGCCGTCGAAATCGCGGCCGAGCAACGTGATCCCTCGAAGCCATTTGACGTGGGCCATGCCGTACCAGCCGGGGATGATGAGCCGGAGCGGATAGCCATGCTGGGGAGGGAGCGGCTGCCGGTTGATCTCGTACGCGAGCAGCACCTCGTCGCGAAGGCAATCGGCGAGCGGCAGGCTCCGCTCGTACTGCTGCTCGATGTCGCCTTGAATGCCGCGATCCAGCCCGGTGAACACGACGTCTCCGGTTGGATCCATGGGCCCGGCCTCGTCAAGCAGCGCTCGCAGCGGAGTCCCGGTCCATTCGGCGGTTCCGACCGCCTCCATCAGCCAGGGCTGGCTCAAAGGGCGGGGTGAGAGACGGGCTCGTCCGTTGCCGGCGCACTCGAGCGTCACCGCGATCGTCTTCGAAGGCCTCGCCTTGAGCTGCTCCAGGTCGAGCCGCATGGGATGTCGCACCCGGCCGCCGATGGCGAGCGCCCATTCGGCCGGATCCACCGCCGGAATGTCGAAGTGGATGAGCAGGTAATGGAGGCCGACCGGCGTGATCGCATGGCGGAGCGCCTCGAGCGGCATCGAATGATTGCGAACCGCCAGCTGCAGCTCCTGCAGGGTGATGTCCGGCCCGTCGATTAGAGTGCCGGCCGGCAGGAAGTCGGCCGCCTTCGTCTCCACGATCCGAATTCTCCCCTTCCGGGGGTCGCGGATTGTGCGAACATCTGTTTGGGAGAGCATGGCGTGGAGATCGGCCTGAATACTGCGCAGCCGGCGGTCCTCGTGGTCGACCTGAACTGCGCCTTCGCCTCCATCGAACAGCAGCACGACCCCCGCCTCCGAGACCGGCCGCTGGCGATAGCGGCCTACGCCACCGACGCGGCCACCATCGTTTCCGCGTCGAGAGAAGCTCGCGACCTCGGCATCAAGACGGGCATGAAGGTCTTCGAGGCGAAGGCGATCTTCCGCGGGATCACCGTCCGGGAGCCCAACCCGCCCCGCTACCGCGCCGTGTCAGACCAGCTGGTCGAAATCATGCAGCGGCACAGCCCGGACGTCCTTCGGATGTCGATCGATGAAGCCTCCATGAACCTGGCCGGCACGCCGGACCTCCCCAGGCTGGGTCCCGAGGGGGTCGGTCTCGCAATCAAGGCGGCGCTTCGGCGCGACGCGGGCGAATGCATCACCTGCTCGGTCGGCATCTCCACCTCGATCTGGATGGCGAAGCAGGCATCCAACCTCAACAAGCGCGACGGCCTGGAGCGTATCGACCACACCAATCTCGAATCGACCTTCGCGCGCCTTCGGCTCACCGACCTGTCCGGCATCGCCGAGGCCAGCGCGCGGCGCCTCCTGCTGGCCGGCATCCACACGCCTCTCGAGTTCCTCCGCTCGGGCCCCGACCGACTGCGCCAGGCGGGTATGCGGCGAGCGGTCGCCGACGCCTGGCTCCGGCGTCTCCGGGGCTTCGAGGTCGGCACGTTCGAAGGTCCCGCCCGCAAGAGCTACAGCCATTCGCACGTGCTGGCGCGAGCGACCACCTCGCAGGGCGAGCTCGAAGAGCTGTTGATGCGCCTGTCGGAGATGGCCGGGCGCCGGCTCCGGGCCGCGGGCCGCCGGGGTCGGGTGGTGTCGGTGAGCGTCGTCTACCGTCCAGACACAGAGCGTTTTGCGAAACAGTCGACGGCCGTGACGCCGATCGCCACTGGAGAGGAGATCTACCGCGCTGCGCTCGCACTCCTGGCCGGCCGCGACATGCGGCGCGCAGTCGGCACGCTTGGCGTCGGCCTGGCGGGATTGACCGACCCGAACGACGACCAGCTCGATCTCTTCGCTGCGTCCGCGCGGCCGCGACACCAACGGCTGGAGGCGGCGATGGACGCCATCCGCGATCGCTTCGGCGAGGACGCCGTGCAGCGGGCGCGGCTCCTCGGGCGCGCCCCGGTGGTTCGAGACCGGATCGCGTTCGGCAACACCGGTCATCCGGACGAAAAATGAACTGCGGCGCGGGTGGCGTGGCCCTTTAGAGGACGACCTGGCGCGGAGCGGCAGGAATTAGATGCGGGCCGGGTGGGTAAACCTCGTAGAGAATCCTCTGGAGGCACCACGAATGAAACTGGAAGGCATCCACCACGTCAGCTCGATCACCGGCGACGCCCAGGCGAACGTCGACTTCTACGCCGGCACGTTGGGGCTGCGACTGGTCAAGAAGACCGTCAACCAGGACGACCCCACCGTCTATCACCTCTTCTACGGCGACGACAAGGGCAGCCCCGGTCTCGACCTGACGTTCTTCGAATATCCGGGGGCGCACCGCGGCCGCGCGGGCCAGGGCATGATCCACCGGATCGTCCTCCGAGTCGCCTTCGAGGCTGCGCTCGACTTCTGGGAGCGGCGGCTCGCCACCGGAGAGCGCTCTGGCGGGTCGCTCGTGTTCTCAGACCCAGAGGGCCTCGGGCTGGAGCTCCGCGTCGTCGACAGCTCCGACGCGCCGCTCACCGCATCGCATCCCGAGATACCTGCCGAGCACGCCATCCTGGGGTTCGAGGAAGTGCGCGCATACACGTCCGACCCCGAGGCGAGCCGGGGACTGCTCGAGGGTGCGCTTGGATTCGAGCGAGCCGCGGGCTCGTCGTGGCAGGCCCGCGGCGAGAGCCGGGGCGGTGCCTACGTATACGACCGTGCTCCGGCGGAGCGCGGTGTGCCGGGAGCCGGCACCGTCCACCACGTCGCCTGGGCGTCGCTCGACGACGAGCAGATCGCGTGGCGCGATCGAGTCATCGCGGGCGGCGCTCACCCGACGCCGGTCATCGACCGCTACTGGTTCAAGTCGGTGTACTTTCGAGAGCCGAGCGGCGTTCTGTTCGAGATCGCCACGATGGGCCCAGGGTTTGCGGTGGACGAGGATCCCGCGCATCTCGGCGAGCGCCTGGTGCTGCCGCCGAAGTTCGAAGGCCTGCGAGACCAGCTCGAAGCCACGCTGACCCCGATCCACGCTCCTGCCGCAGCCCGGCGCTTGGGGTAGTCGAGCTCCGGACGCCAGTCAACAGCGCCCAGTTGGGTAAGGTGCGGACACGCTAGTGACCGGCATACCCGCCCGACGCCTGCGCGCGCAGCGGCTCACCGGTGAGCCGTTCGAGTCGCCGGTCGACGCCGTGCGATGGCTGGGCGCCGTGCAGTCGCAGGACTACAGCGGGGCCAAATGGGCGCTTGGGCAGCGCAGCCGTGGAGTGACGGATTCCGACCTCGATCGGCTGTACGACGACGGGGCCATCCTCCGCACGCATGTCATGCGACCGACCTGGCATTTCGTGCTCCCGGACGACGTACGGTGGCTGCTCGAGCTGACCGGCTATCGGATCCGCCGCGGGCTCGCGGCCCGATACCGCGAGCTGGAGCTCAACGACAAGGTCGTCGCGCGCGCGGGCGCTGTATTCGCCGCGGCGCTCGCGGGCGGCCGGCATCTGACTCGTACCGAGCTCGGCGAGGTCTTGCATGCGGCCGGCATTTCGCCTACGGGCCAGCGCCTCCCCCACCTCCTCGCCGGCGCCGAGCTGGAAGGGTTGATCGTCAGCGGACCGCGGCGCGGAAAGCAGTTCACCTACGCACTGCTCGAGGAGCGTGCCCCGAAGGGGCGTGTCCTCGACCGCAAGGAAGCTGCTGCCGAGCTTGCCCTGCGCTACTTCCGGAGCCACGGACCGGCCCAGGTCCAGGATTTCGTCTGGTGGTCCGGGCTGACGATGGCCGATGCCAGAGCCGGCATCGCCGGCGCCGGCGCGGCGCTTGAGCGTCAGGCCATCGATGGGAAGGATTACTGGTCCGGCGCCGGCCCCGTCCCGTCCCGCAAGACGGCCACGATCGCGCACCTGCTGCCGAACTTCGACGAGTACACAGTCGGCTATCGCGATCGATCGGCATTAACCCACGCAGACCGCCGGTTCGAACCGGGCTTCTTCTCGTTCGGGAGCATCCTGTCCAACATCGTCATCGTCGACGGCCTCGTGCGCGGAGCGTGGCGCCGCACGCTCGCGCGAGACGGCCTGCGAGTCGAGATCCGGATTCCGCATCGGCTCCAGGCCACCGAGTCCGCGGCCATCGGGGAAGCCGGCCGCCGGCTGGCTGCCTTTCTCGAGCGCCCGGTGATTCTCAGCCGGATATAAGGGAAGAGGGGACGCAAGTGCTTGGAAATAAGTTGACTGCGCAACCAGTTGACACGTTTTGAAGTCACTGGAGGAGGTCCGCTACATATGGGCACCTGGAAGTTCGATCCGTTCCACACCCAGGTCGAGTTCTCGGCCAAGCACCTCGGGATGATGACCGTGCGCGGTCACTTTGCCGAAGTCGCCGCCACGGGTGATATTCACCCGGACCAGCCCGAGCGTTCGTCAGTCGAGGCGACCATCAACACGGCGAGCATCCGCACCCACAACGAGACGCGGGACAACGACCTCCGTTCGTCCAACTTCCTGGAGATCGAGAAGTACCCGACCATGACGTTCAAGAGCACGAAGATCGAAAGAGCCGGCACGGACCGCTACAGGGTGACGGGCGACCTCACGATCAAGGGCACGACGAAGCCGGTCACCCTGAACGTGGTCAAGTACGGGGAATTCAATGACGCGAACATGGGCCACCGCATCGGCTATGCGGCGGAGACCCAGATCAATCGAAAAGACTTCGGGATGAAGTTCGACATGATGCTGGACGGGAAGTTCATCGTCAGCAACGAGATCCAGATCAACATCGAAGGCGAGCTCATCGAAGCGAACGAGCCCGCGAAGGAAGGCGCAGCGACCAGCTGACGCTACTCGGTGTACGTGAACGTGGTGGCCTTCCCGCCGGAAGGGCCCGAAGCCGTGGTCACCGTCACCGGCGCAGGACCGGGCTGCGGCGAGCCGGGGCTGATCGCTGTCAGCGCGCTGTCCGAAACATTGGTGAAGTGGGCCGAAAGAGATCCGAAGTAGACGGCGACAGACCCGGCGAGATTGCGGCCGGATATCGAGACTGAAGTTCCGCCGGCCATAGGTCCTTCCGCTGGAGTGATCGAGATCACGACGGGACGGGGCGCCGCTTCGTCGGTGGGCTTGTTCGGCGCGACTATCAGGTCGGTGACGCGCTTGATCAGCTCTCGGAAGGTCTCTTCGCGGAATCCAACCACAAAGGCGATCACATACAGGAGGTTCTCGCCACTCCCGCGCTTGATATCAGAACCCGCGGCCAGCACGCCCGATTGAAAGATCAAGACCGCGACGACCGCGAAGGCCGCGCCGACGACCGGCCGGGACCAGTGCCAGTACCGGTACGAGGGCTTCCAGTTGCCTCCGTGCTGAAAGACTCCCGCCAGCGAGATGAGGACCGCGCCGAGAGCTCCAAACCACGGCACTTGAATGGGGACGGTCCCAAGGACGTTCGGAAGGGGTGGCGACGCCCCCTCCAGTGGGAGCCTTAGCGGCTGCGGATATATCGACCAGTACGCCAGTCCCCCAAGCAGAAGCAAGACCAGGTAGACGATCTGCAGAGAGAAGACGCCGCCGCGCGTCGCCCAGAAGTCAAACCAACGAGTAAACAGGCTGCTTGCCTTCAACCTGGCGAGTTGCCACCGGTCTGTGCAGATGGCACCACACCTGCGTCGAGGTGGTAGACAACGTTCTCGGTCGAGCCACGGTCATCGCCTGACGGCTCGGCGATGACCTGGACTACCTCGATGCTCGACTGCGGGTGCGCTGACGCGTAGCTCTCGGCCAGGCTCTTGGCGTCGGCGAGCGTCGTCACCTGGTCGATCGGATGCAAATCGTCAGGTGGATCTGGACGAAACGAGTAGAGCGCCATAGGCTCGGGCGGAACGATCACGACCGGTAGGGGCGGCGCCACCACCGGGGGGACTGCCGGCACCGGCGGATCGGGCGGCTTGGCCGCGGGTGCCAGGGCTCGAACGATGATTGTCTTGGAGATCGAGCCCGCCCCGTAGGAGCCGTTGAGCGACTTGACGACGTCATCCCAGGAGTCTTCGATCGTCCAGTTGGCGGGATTCCCACCGACGACCGGGACGAAGTGCATCGGCACAGCCGCCGAGTGGATGTAGAGCATCACGTATTGGTCGGGTGTCGGCAGTGCGGCCGCGATCAGGTCTGAGCGCAGCCCACCCCATGATCCCATCCAGGCGAAACGGTCAGGCCAGAGTAAGGCGAGGGCGTTGTCGGGCAGGTAGTCATAGGTCCCGGTCGGGTCCCGCTGAAAGATCCCGCCATGAGCAACCATTGCCTCATCGATCTGAGCCGGGTTGATCGTCCAGCCTGCCCATGTGGCGACCATGGCCAGTGTGGTGTCGAAACATCCATAGTCACCGATCGTGCCGAGCGCCGGGCCGTAACCGAGTGGGTGGTTGCGCCAGCGGGGATCGCGTTGCGAGTAGCCCAATTCGTCAGTGCGGCGCCGGAGCCGGCGACGCCGGCTGACCTGACCGGCATTGCGTCAAGTAGCTCTGCCAATTCCACTTGTTTAGGAAACTATTTGCCTGCGCATACCCGCTGTCGTAAAGCTTCTGTTGGGTTGGCGCGTCGATATCGAAATCCACTGCCTGCACGTCGAACGTCTCCACGAAGATCGTCCTCGCGACCACGCACGGATCGTCGAGGTGCATCTGGTCGTGTGCGTTCATCATCGTGCTCAGCAGAGCCTCCACAAAGCTGGGCGTGTCTTTGATGACATGCTTGACCTGGTTCGCGTCAGGTAGAGCGGAGAGCTTGATGCCAAACGTTGGCCACCGCGGGGGCTGTCCATCCTTGCGGTCGAAGATGTCGATGGGAAAGTTGGACAAAGCTCCGCCATCGACCAACCAGCACGTCGCCTTGTCGGTCACGGAACGAACGGTGATGGGCTTGAAAAAGAAAGGAATCGACATCGAGGCACGAACGGCATCGGCAACCAGCTGGGAATCCGGCTCGAGACCATACTTCGGGTAGTCCCATGGAAGGCGCACGAGCTCTCCCCTGGACAGGTCCGCCGTCATCACGGCCAGGCGATACGACTGCTCCGGGGAAAGAGAGCTGCCAGGGTCGTCGGTGATCCTCAGATCACGGAAGGTCTGGATTCCCTGACTCGCCAGCTGCTGCTTGATCCAGTTGTGGAAGTAATCGCCCCTGTAGATCCCCTTCTCAAGCAGAACCGAAGCTCCTTCACCGACCACAGTCCAGCGCGACAGGTCGGTGGGGTCACGGAACTTTGTGTAATCGATTGAACGAAGTTCCTGCTGCATCCTCGCCGGCGTCATGTTCGCAGCCACCAACGACGCCACGATGGCGCCTGCAGAAGTGCCGGCAACACGGTTAAACGTGTAGCCGGCCTCCGTGAGGGCGGTGACGGCGCCGACATGTGCAATGCCCTTGACGCCGCCGCCTTCGAGAACCAGATCTGAATTCATGAGCCGATCACAATGTCACGCTCCGCCGTCTTTTGATTTCGGGGCGCCGCGCCTCGGCACGAGGACCGCCACAAATGCCAGCACAAGTCCCGCAATGGCCCAGATCATCACGAGCGGGAACCGCCAATCACTCGGAGCGAGGGGCGTGGAGACGGCGAAAACAATCAGGCCCACGGAAACCGCATAGGCGGAACCGATCAGAAAGCTGGGCATCGCCGCATTCCGACACTAGGCCTAGCGCGTCACCAGACCGTCACCGCCGGTGCCCATTTCCCGCTCTCTTTCGTGGCCTGCTTCCCATTTTGTGGTCTGCTTCCCAAAAATGGCTTGACAGACGCCAGTTGTCAAGTTAAATCGTGTCAACTCACGGGGGAAGGGCGGAATCTTGGCGGTTGCCATATTGGGTCGGCGCGGATTGGCTGTGCGCGGCGGCAGACAGCGGCTTCAGAAACCGCCCTTTCGGCTCGGGCTGCTGAAGGGCTTCGAGCTCTCCCGCGGAGGAGTCCCGATCCCGCTTTCGAATGGTCTGCAGCATCTGCTGGCGTACCTGGCTGTCAACGACCATTCGCTGCGGCGAGTCCACGTGGCCGGAATTCTCTGGGCCGATGTCTCTGACGAACGGGCGGGCGGAAACCTCCGCTCGGCCCTTTGGCGGCTGCGGCTGGCGGGGCTCGATCTCGTCGGAGTGGATCGCGACTACCTGCGCCTGTCACCAACGGTCATGGTCGATGTCCGAGAGGCGAGCCGCCTTGCCAAGTTCGTCCTGGATCCCACCGCCGACGTCACCGCCCTCGGGCTGGAGGACCTGCTCGAGGCCGGCGAGCTCCTCCCTGGCTGGTATGACGACTGGGTCGTTCTCGAGAGGGAGCGACAGCGCCAGGTCTGCCTTCACCTTCTGGAGGGCCTTTGCAAGCGGTGGACCAGGGCCGGGCGTTACGAGAAGGCGATCATGGCCGGCCTGGCGGCAGTGGCCGGCGAGCCGCTTCGAGAGAGCGCCCACCGAGCGTTGATCAGTGCGTACCTGGCCGAAGGCAACCCCGGCGAGGCGGTCCGGCAGTATCGCCGCTACTGCGCCATCCTCCACAAGGAGCTGCGCCTGGAGCCGTCGGCCCAGATGACCGCCCTGTTGAGTGGATTGCCTGTAACGCACGGGTGACGCGGCTTGCCCCACCCTGAATCGCATGGCGCCGCAGTCACTTCGATCCGCGGCTTTCCTGGTCAGCGTCCACGTCGACCCAGAGGCCAATCCGGAATGGGTGGCCAGGATCACGTCGTATCGAGATGCCTTCGGGCCCCCTGTCTCGCTCGCGACCGAGACAAGTGTCGAGGGTATTTGCGATGTACTCCGTGATTGGCTCTCGTCGGTGATCGAGCGTCAATCGACCGACGGTGATGTGTGACGGCCCTGTAATGGATTGGTGACGCCTGAACCAGTAATTGATCAGGCGACGCCGTCGGTCATGCCTGCTTAGAGGAGGCTTTGTCATGGCTGGAGAGGTTGGGGCGCCGGCGCAGACCCCGGCGGGCGCCGGTCAGATTGGTCAGGTTTGGACAATCCCACCGAATCCGGATGCGCCGGTCTTCGTCCGCGTCCTGATCGTCGGCCTTGTGGCCGTTGCAATAGCGTCCTTTCTTGTGTTGCTTCTTGGGACACCTCTCTCGACCACTGGCGCGGGGGCTGCGGCAGGGGTGTTGGCGATATCAACCGCCCTGGCCGTCGGCATAGAACGGCTTCTCGAGGGATTTTGGACGCTCATGGACCAATTGGCCGCTCAATCGTCCTGGCCGTTCGCGAGCGAGGCCAAACAACTGGAGACGTTCGCGAATCAGTTCGGAGCGTATGTCGCGCCCGGGCTCGACAGCGCTCGGACTCTCTTATCTACGCTCGAGAAAGCGACGCCCGCGGAATATGAGCAACTCAAGCAACACGTCGACGACCTCAAGAAGGCAGTTGATGCAGTTGCTTCCGCGCAGGATCCCGGGACTCTCCCCGCAGCACTCTCGACGGCGCAAGCGGCTCTGCGATCAATAGCACTCCGGGTCGATAGCCCAGATGTCCGTAGCCAGGTGCAACTGGCTGCTGCCGGGGTGACCGCGCTTGCCAACCTGGCTGACTCACTGGCAACCAACCCCGGTCGCAAGATCTTGAGCCTGTTCGCGGGCGCTTTGCTGGGCCTGTTGGCTGCCGCAGTCCTTGGGCTGGACCTTGTTCATGCCGCACTCGGCGTGGCGGCACCAGCCACCTCCATGCTTCACGATGGCTTCACCAACTGGTGGAATGCCGGAGCATCCAGCTGGTCATGGGCGATGGTAGCTACCGGCCTACTGATCGGACTAGGGTCGAATCCCACCCACGAAGTGATCCAGGCGATCCAGGCCTACAAACAGCAGGCATCCAACCCTTGATTCTGAGCTGACTAGATTGAACAGCTCGACTTCTGTAGGAAGCCCTTCGAAGTTTCCGCTTCAGGGCGACGACACTTGATCTAGCAGTAAAGCGACGCTAGGGACGCTTCTGTCCTGCCGCGATCGACGCCTGCACCACCGGATCCTGGATAAATTCCTTGAGGATCACGTTCTTGTAGGGCGGATCCATCAGTTGGTCCAGGGCGGACTTGAAGAGCTCATCCAGGCTGGGTGAGTGCGGGCGCCCGACGACTTCGTCTATCAGGGCCTGTAGATGCCCGGCCCGGACCAGCGATTGAAAGGTGTTGTTGTGGTAACAGCGGAGATGGTCATGGTTGCGATTCGTGGGCACCAGCAGGTGCTCCAACCAGAGGAAGCGTTTCCTGTCATCCGACAACACATACTCGAGCTGTTCCCCGAGCGTCTGGAGGTGATCCGTGAACGGATGAGTGAGTGGACGCGTGCCCGGACGAACAAGACTCAGCATGATCTTCTCGTCGGCGGTCGTCAGGGCGCCTGGGGCTGGGCTCGTTCCGCTTTTGGCCAACGCTGTCACCACTGCGACGAGCTCGGCGCTCGCGGCGTCCACCACCGTCGAACCTCCGAATACGTCGACACGCACACCGTCACCGACCTGGGTGAGGTAATCATCGAGATAAAGCGTTGCAGTAGTGCCGTCGGGTTGGAGGCACCGTCCTGCGAAGATGTGCTGCACGAGATCTGCCAGCTCGGCAAGGCTGTGTGGACGCACCACGCGAAGGCTGAGCCAGGTTGACCAGCCGAATGGGAAAAGGATGACACGCGGCTTTGGACTGACATCGAAGGTCCATCCGGGGCGCGGCAAAAAGTTGATTCGCTGAATCAATGACGCCTTGATCGGTAAGAGTCTTTTCCACGCGTAGTTCGGATAGTTACCGAGGCTGACGCCGGGCACGTAGCGCTTCCAGAACTTGTCATCTTCATATTGGGGAGTCAGTCGATCCAGAACGGCGGCGGCGGCACCGAACACGTCGGCGTAGCGGCTCCCCGGCTTGGCAATGGTCGTGTGCAGTGCGCTGTATGCAGCTGCCGATGCGAAGGGCAGTGGCGGCGGCAACGGAGCCGCAGGCGGGGTCGGACCCGGCACGCCGATGTGGTCCAGCACAGTGTGCTGATCGGCCACATCGATGACTGTCTCGGTCAGAGTCCCTGTCAGATTCCCAGAGCTCGTTGGCGGCATCGTATTGCCTCCTTCCCTTGCCTCACATATACTCCAGCCAACTGCTACTGCGATGCTTAAATGCACCGGAGCGGCTTGGGTCGTGTCCAGTCACACGACCCACGTTAGGTCAACGTCACCAGGGGACGCCGCTCACGATTCGTCTC